>JABUBK010000059.1_pt1 | contig 19819 bp, 20 predicted proteins | sample 7332671 | NCBI WGS metagenome assembly JABUBK01 (sample SAMN07256342, study PRJNA390944) | subsurface metagenome | isolation source: Methane hydrate marine sediment | place: Pacific Ocean: Eastern North Pacific, ODP site 1244 | collected 2002
AGATGGAACCTTTACTTTTAGAACTTCCTCCTTATAGAAAACCGTTACTTGGAAATGTTCTTGCTAAAAGCTGGATTAGGATGAAAGATTTTGTATATGTAGTTATGCCACTTTTAGCTTTAGGAGGAGTAGCTTACGGTATTTTTGAAATAACAGGTCTTACCAACATCATAATAAAACCTTTTTCACCAATTACTACTTGGCTGGGATTACCCGATATAACTATTATTCCCTTAGTATTTGGATTTTTACAAAAAGATTTAACTGTAACAATGCTTTTATCAGTTTTAGGTAGTAATATATCTTTAGCTTTAACTCCTCTTCAAATTTACACATTTGGAATAGCTTCTACCATTGGAATCCCATGCATAATTGCTTTAGGAGTGCTTATTAAAGAATTTGGGTTTAAAAAAGCATTAAGTTTAACAATATTATCAATAATTTATGGTCTTCTATTTGCTGGCTTAGTTTGGAGAATAATCTCAATTTTTAAATAATTAATCCATTTTAACTACTTATACTTCTCCTTAAATATTTTTCAAAGAATATTGAATAAGTCAATAGAAATAAAAAGGAGACAATTTAATTACTTATCTCCTGCCCAAATTTTTTTCTCTTTAACGTTTCTTAGTTTTTAAAATTTCTATTATTTTATTTATAATATCTTCTATTTTTGCTAATCTACCGATTCCTATATCACCACTTGCCAGTTTTCCAGTTTCTGGACCAATAAATTCATAACCCAAATCTTCTAATTTTTTAATATTTTGTTGAACTATTGGATTTTCATACATATTTGAATGCATAGCAGGTGCTATTAGTTTTGGACAGGTAGAAGCCATAACTGTTGAAGTTAAAAGATCATCTGCAATACCTGAGGCAATCTTTCCAATAACATTTGCTGTTGCAGGTGCAATCACAATTATATCCCCTCTTTTTGATAGAGAGATATGACCTATTTCAACTTTTTTAATTAATTTGAACATGTCTATGTATACAGGGTTTTGAGATAATGTTTGTAGAGTTAATGGCGTTATAAATTCGGTAGCATTTTCTGTCATTATCACAAAAATATCCGCCTTTAAATTCTTTAACTTACTAACAAGTTTTGCTGATTTATATGCAGCGATCCCACCTGTAATACCTAATACTACTGTTTTTCCATTTAACATTTTTACCTCCAATTTTTTATTTAAAAATATTAAACCTTATGAGTTTTTCAAGCTTTATTAATTCCTCTTATATAAAACCAGAATTTTATATTTCTATTCCTACAATAACTGATAATTTTTTTGTGTGTCATATCAAGACCTAACAATTTTCTCCTATCCGGGTATGACCCTATTAACTGTTAATTTAATTATTTTTTTTGCTATATTTTTTTTACCTGTTTGGATATCTATTATTTCCTCTTTAGGGTTTACAAAATATGCTATATGTTCTCCTCTTTCTAAATCTTTTAAGTCGTTCGCTATTATTAAATCAGCATCACTTTTTAATAAAGTTTTATAAGCTATTTTAACTAATTCTTCCTTGGTTTTACCAACCTCCAATTTGAACCCTACTAAAAATACATCTGGATTTATTTCTTTTACAATTTTTATTGCTTTTGGAGTTTTAATTAACCTTATTGTCCACTCATCTTTGCCAGAAGCTACTTTATCGTCTATATATTTATCTGGAACATAGTCCAATACGGCCATACTATGTATTACTGCATCATAATTTTCCTTATTCAGTTCCTGGTTTATAGATTTTATTAAATCATCAACAGTTTCAATTTCTATAAGTTTTAAATGTGAATATAACTGTTCTCCAATATCTTTTGCATCTGGAGTCATGCTCCCCTTTCCATATATTAAAGTTACATCTATATCTTTATGAAGTGCCTCTTTGACAATCTCTGTGCCCAATCTACCAGAGGATTTATTCGTGATATATCTAATTGCATCAATTGGTCCCCTTGTAGGTCCAGATGTAATTAAAATTTTAATCTTCTTTTTCATGCTTATAACCTCATGTTGATTTCTTTTAATGCATATTTTAATTTTTTAAACGAGCATCTTATATGACTTTTTGTATTCTAAAAAATTTATGTTTTTATTTTATTATAATATTAATCAAAATCAAAATCTTTTAGCTATATATAGTTTAAATTGTTACAAAATGAATTGTAAGTAATTTAATAATAAATAACAAAAGTGACATTGATTTTGATAAGTCAAAAAAATCGATATTCCTTATTAATTGAGGACTTAAAAAGTCTTTATGAACCTGCTAAAATAGGTTATGTTTTAATTATTTTTTGCCAATTTCTAAAATTTTATTTATTTTAAGAATCCTTTAAAGAAAGAGGGGGGTAAATGAATTGGGAAATTAAATCTTCAGATTTTGTTAATAAATCACTATTTAAAATATTTTTACCTGCAATTACAATATTGTTTGGGTTACAGACTTTAAGAATTCTTATCCCCACTATAGTCTATGTATACGGTGAAGCAATGGGAGCAAGCACAACCCAATTAGGAATATATGCTGCTATTGTTTTTTTAACTTCATTTTTATTTGCTTTTATCAATCGTGTTATAGGAAATAAGTTAACTCTTTTTATAACTACTTTTGGAGTTGGTTTAATTAGGTTACTTGAACAAATTTTTTCATCCCCATTTATAGATCTTTGCTTAAGTACACTGGGAACTTCAATTTTTATTCTATTTATTCCCTCCTATTTAAGCTATATATGGAATATGGAGTATAAAATAACAGGTAGTAATAAAAAAACAGGAGGATATGAATATATTATAGGAATTCTCTCTGGTTTTGCATTAGATACAGCAATTCTTGGAGTTTTTAGAACATATGATATTAATTGGCATTTTGATATTTTTTCATTCTTTGTAATCTTAGTATTAACATTAATACAATTTTACCTCCTATTTTCCTGGATTAAATCTACTGGATTAATTAAAAGAGAAAAAAAGATATTAAGAAAAGAACCAAATTTCTTATTTAGCGTACCTATGATGGGATTTGGTTCTTTCCTATTTCTACAATTACTTTTTTTCCAAAATATTGGGTATGAAACAGTTATTACAGGCCTATCACAACCTATAGTTTTTTCACTTATAACCCTAGGAAATATTACGGCAATTATGTTTTCAATCTTTATTTTAAAAAATTTAAATCAAAGGTGGGTGTCAATAGTAGTTTTTATTGAAGCAATATTGTTAATTTTATTTTTGCTATTAATAAAAAGAAGTGGATGGATTGCACCCATACTATTTATTTTGTGTCAAATAATATTAGCAAGTGCACTAACTATTATTCTAATAGGTCTGCAATCTAAGGTTAAATCTAAAGGATTTTGGCGCAGTACAATTTCTTATGGTATTGGAATGATGCTTCTTGTAGCAATGCTTTTTGGCTATTATGCTGGCTATGATATAAAGCTTCCTATAAATAATCAGGTCTTAGCCCCTTTCTCTGCTGTAATTTTATTAATTTGTATAACAATATCCTCATTCAAACTGAGTGAAGAGAAAATAATAAACTTGTCAAGAAACTATTTAATGAGAATTTCTATAATCGGTATTATAGTAATCCTAATATTATCAGTAGTAATTAATGTTATAGGTTGGAAAAAACCAAAATTTCTATCTGGTGATGGATATCCGGTTCGAGTGATGACATACAATCTACATCAAGGGTTTGACACAAAAGGATATTTAGGTATGGAAGCTTTTGCAAAAGTTATTGAAGAAAGTGATGCAGATATTATTGCATTACAGGAGGTTTCAAGAGGTTGGTATATAAATGGCTCACTTGATATGCTTACATGGTTATCACAGAGATTGAATATTCCTTATATATATGGTCCAGTTGGTGACCCGCTATTTGGAAATGCTATTCTATCTAAGTACCCGGTTTTAGAATATAAAAATGAAATCTTACCAAAAGGTGACGTACCATTACAGAGAGGGTTTTTGTGGGTTAAAATTGATTTAGGAAATAATGAAGAACTATTTATGATAGCTACACACATACACCATGTTGAAGAGGATAATCATGTTCGAATACCTCAAATAAAAGCAATTGTTTATTATTGGAGAAACCATGATAAGACAGTAATTCTAGGTGACATGAATGCCAAACCTCACTGGTCTGAAACACAGATATATTATAATTCAGGATTATTAGATACATTTATTGAAGCTGGGACTGGAAAAGGATATACCTATTCCTCAGATAAACCTGAGAAAAGAATAGATTATATCTGGGTCTCACCTGATCTAGCTGCAAGCAATTTTGTAATACCAAAAAACACAGCTTCTGACCATTTGGGTGTTGTAGTTACCATTGACAAAAGATAGAAAAGAATGTTTAATTATTAAAAATATAAATCTTTAAAAAATTAAAATAAAATTTAAAGGAAGGAGGAAAAATGATTCCCTTTATTGTTATATCAGGTATTATTGTTGTAGTAGTACTGTTCTTTATTAGTATCTATAATAAACTTGTTAGTAATAACATTAAAGTGGATGCTTCCTGGAGTGATATAGATGTTCAGCTAAAGAGAAGATATGATTTAATTGGAAATCTTGTGGAAACTGTAAAGGGCTATGCATCTCATGAGAAATCTGTATTTGAAGAAGTTACAAAAGCAAGATCAATTGCCATGGGATCAGGGAGTCCAGCAACGAGGGCTGAAGCAGAAAATAATCTTACTGCTACATTAAAGACACTATTTGCTGTTGCAGAAAATTATCCTGAATTGAAAGCAAATCAGAATTTCCTATCTCTTCAAGATGATTTGGAAGAAACAGAGAACAAGATTGAATCTTCAAGACGCTATTACAATGGCACTGTAAGGGATTTCAATACCATAAGAGAAATATTTCCTAATACTTTAGTAACTGCACTTTTTAGTGGAAAATTTCCTAAGAGAGAGATGTTTGAAGTAGAAAGAGAAGAAGAAAGAGAAGCTCCAAAGGTCGAGTTTTAGATATAATAAACAATTTCAATAAAGTTCAGTAAAAATAAAAAATATCCAGATTAAAACTTAGGAAAAATCAAGAATAACTTAATAAAAATTTAGAAAATAAGATTTGAAAAGATGAGAAGAAAAAAAATTAAACTCATTTTAGCTTTCCTTGTTTCAGCTACTATTCTTTTCACATTTAGCTCAGCATTAGCTCAAAATGAGAAGATAAATAAGTTTAATGTAGAGATAACAATAAATAGTGATAGCTCTATTATAGTTACTGAGAAAATAGCTTATGATTTTGGTACTCAAAATAGACATGGTATCTATAGAGATATTCCCTATCGATATGAAACAGAGAAGGGAATTTACAAACTCGATTTTAGAGTACAAAATGTGGTTGATAAAACTGGATCAAAATATAGATATGAAACAAGTACTAAGGGAGATTATATAAGTATAAAAATTGGTGATCCAAATCTATATGTTACGGGTGAAAATATCTATATTGTCACCTATGAAGTTGGTGGTGCACTAAATTATTTTGATGAACATGATGAATTATATTGGAATGCTACTGGAAATGAGTGGTCTGTTAATATTTATAATGCATCTGTTAAAATAAGTCTGCCTCAAAATATAAAATCAGAAGATATCAAACTTACATGCTATACAGGTAAAATAGATTCAAGGGAAAAAAATTGCAAGAGTGAAATTCTGAGTGAAACTGAAACTTATTTTGAAAGTACTAAGATGCTTTTACCTGGAGAGGGTTTAACAATAGTATTGGGTTGGCCAAAGGGTATAGTTAAAGAAGTACCAAAGAAATATTCAAAAGATATTGGCTCTACATTGTTAAAATATCTTCCATACTTAATTGCTCTTTATGTACTTGTTATTCCTCTTGTAACATTAGGTGCTATTTCCTTTATTTGGAATAAGTATGGAAGAGACCCAGCTGGAAAAGGTACAATAATTCCTATCTATTCCCCACCAGACAAACTTACTCCTATGGAAATAGGTTCTATTGTTGATGAAAGAGCTGATTTAAGAGATATCTCTGCCACTATTATTGATTTAGCAGTAAAAGGCTATATGAAAATACATGAGATAAAAGAAAAAGGTTTCTTTAAAACAAAAAGGGATTATGAATTTATAAAATTAAAGGAAGCTGATGAAAAATTAGAGTCTCATGAAAGAGAACTCTTCAATGCCATTTTTGCAAAGAAACCTGGTGTACTGGAAAAAATATTTGATTTTATAAGGATTTTTGATGATGGTCGTAATTTAATAACAGAAAAAAGATATGCTGCTCAAGAAGAAGGAGGATTAGCGACTTTAAAAATATTTGATAAAAAGGGAAAGCCGGTAAAGGAAGAAACTTCTAAAGAAAAGCCTCTATCTGGAAAAACTGTAGTCAGATTATCAGAACTTAAGGGTAAGTTCTATGAAAATTTACCAGGAATTAAATCTGTAACTTATGAGGCTCTTGTAAATAAAGGATATTTCCCAACAAATCCTGACAGAGTGAGAAACAGGTACTATATTTTGGCAGGTGTATTAGTGTTTATAAATATAATCTCTGCAATCATAGTAGGTCTTTTTGGTAGAGCAATGCCTAGAAAAACAAAAAGGGGTAAGCTGACACATGAGGCAATTCTAGGATTTAAGGAATTTTTAACAGTAACAGAAAAGGATAGATTGAAGTTCTTTAATGCTCCTGAAAAAAGTCCCGAGATGTTTGAAAAATTCTTACCTCATGCTATGGCATTAGGTGTTGAAAGACAGTGGGCTAAACAGTTTGAAGGAATCTTTGAAAGACCATCAGATTGGTATGAAGGTGATTTTGATACTATTAACGCAATTATATTTACAAATATGCTTAGTGATCTCACAAGTAATATGAATACTGCATTTGCTTCAACTCCAGGAGGTGCAGCTTCAGGTGTAAGTGGATTTGGTGGAGGCGGATTTTCTGGAGGTGGATTTGGTGGAGGCGGAGGAGGAAGCTGGTAAAATTCATACTAAAGTAATTCTTAAAATCCCTTAATTTTTAATCTTTTGTCTCTCACCTCATATTCAATATTCTACTTTCTGATTTTTTCCAATCGCTTTCGCTTTAATTACTTCTTTTTCATTTTTAAATTTTTAGGTTTGCTTTTAGCGGACAAAGGGCAATTACGTATAACATTTTGCGGATAAAAGAAGTTGCCGAAGACAATTTGTGCAAATCTTTTATTTCCCTTCTACCCACTATTAAGTGAATTTGCTTAAACCTAACATTCAAATCTATATTTAGCTCAGAACTTTCTAAAGAAACTCTTATTTTCTTCGGAAATTTAGCAAATAGTCTTGTTCAAGACTATGATAATGAAGTAAAGTTTCAAAAAGCTTTCTTTCAAAATGAAAATTTGCTTCTTCCATTTCATCTCTAAAATCCTCTGAATCCATGTGTTTTGGATAAACTGAAATTAAAGCATTAGGTTTTGAAATCCTGTAAACTTCAGTTAATAATCCTTTTCTATCAGTTGCTGAGAAATAGTAGGAATGTAGAACATCGTAAAGTAAAATAACATCTACAGACTCATCTTCCAAAGGTATTTTCAATTCTCCTGATGTCTTTATTATCTGGATATTATTAAGCTTTTGCGACTTTGCTCTTTGCATTACCTCATGTAAACTACTTCTATCCTTATCTAGGGCATATACCTTCCCCTCGTTACAAACTATTTTCGCAGCAGGAATTGTATAATAACCAGAGCCACATCCAAAATCCAACACAATTTGACTTTTTCTAATCCCTACTTCTTTCAAAACATTTTCAGCATTCTCTTTTAACCATCTCTCTGAGTCACTTTTCATTTCTTTCCTACCCTTAATGATTTGTAAATTTTCTTATACAACAAGCATGAAATCCAAAAGATCCAAGAATTTCACGTACTATCTTGTGAACAAGTTGTATCAACATCATAGCAATTGCAGATTGAATATAAATTAAAGGCCGTTCTTTTTTGTTTCTTTCAATAATTTATCCTCCTCATTGTTTTTTTCAAAAATATAAAATTTCCCAATTTTCTTCTTTAATTTCAACGGACCTTTATCTATCATAAGTTTTTCTAAATCGTTTGTCTTAATTTTCTCCCTTGAGTATAAGTTTACACCTAAGCTACTTTTCGCAGAAAGAACCCCTCCTGATCTTAATACTCTATATAGCTCTTTAATTAAATCAGTTCAATTTTCAATTATCGGAAGCACATTATATAATAAGATAATATCTACTGATTCATCTGGAAGTCCAGTATCTAGCCCGGAGAGAATTGTTTCTACATTTACTAACCCTTTTTTCCTTATTTTCATAACTGTTGTCATCATTCTAAAAATGAAATTTGTCATTGATGTTTCCTTTTGTGTGGCAATATATCCAGGACATTCACTACATACTAACTCACAAAATGCAACCATCTTTTCCACTTTAAACTCCTATAAAAATTTTTAATTTTAATTATAAACTAATTAACTCTATTTTAAAGTTATCTATAAAATCCACTAATTCTGACATCAAAGGAATCTGTTGAGCAATAAGTTTTTATGAAATATATATTATCTATAAGATGGTGGTTATCCTCTTTACAAGTTATTAAGTTATATTTTAATTCTTGATAATAATTTATCACAACCTTTATTTGCAAATTCTATAAACTCATCAACTGAAATAATTGGTTTTTTTAATTCTGAAATTGTTTTCTCAGAAAGACTTAAATTTTTAACTATTTCTCTTCCTGCTTTTCTTAATAATTTCTTATAATCCAAAACTAATTTTTTTGATACTAATGATGTTTTAAGAAGCCAGCCACCTCCTCTATATATTTCAGCAATAATCTCAGAGTGTAAATTTCTTGCAACTCTTTTAAATAATAGTCTTAGAACTTGGAAATGGCTTTGTTCTGGATATCCACAATTTGAAATAACTACAATTTTAGGATATTTTTCAAATCTCTTTTTATGTCTACACTCACCAATTTCATCCCTCTCAAAACGATGATCTATAACAGGAATAAGCCTATCCATGAAGTTTTTCATAATTCCTGTTAAATTATCTATATAAATAGGAGTTGCAAAAACAACAATATCTGATGATAAAAATTTTGACAATAATTCATCCATATCATCTTTTATAATGCATTTACCTGGTGTTTTAAACCAACAATCAAAACAGCCTAAACAAGGTCTTATTTCTTTTTTTACAAGAAATATGTTCTCAAATTTAGCACCTGCATCTTTTACTCCTTTTAAAAATTCTTTAAGCATAAAATGCGTATTACTCTCTCTGTGGCGTGGGCTTCCATTAAATACCGTAATTTTCATTATAAATTCTCCCCTTCTTAATTTTCCAAATATTATATAAAGATTTTCTCTAAATTAAATATATTTAATATTCTACTCATAGTAATCACATTAGTAAATCCTTTCTATTTATGGAATATTTTACTTAAACTCTTATATCTTATCCAAATAAATAAAAAATATATTTCTTTCAATTTTTAGAATCTAATTATTTTTTAAAATATTTGTTAGTTGAGAGTATATAATTAAAAATGTTTTAATTTTATAAATTTATATCTACAAAAGTTCAAAAAAATAAAAAAATAATAATTAACTTATTTTTGATTTCATTAGATAGGAATATATAAATGAGTAAAAAAGATATTAATACTAAAGAAATAATTAAAACTTTATTTAAAAATTATGATGGAAAATTCTCTAAATCTTTGGGAATAGAATTAAAAGAGAAAAAATCTGATGAAATATTTAAATGGTTTTTAGCATCTATCCTTTATGGAGCAAGAATTGGAGAGAAAATAGCAACAAATACTTACTATAAATTTGAAAAAAGAAATGTTGTGACACCAGAAAAAATCTTAAAGACAGAGTGGGATGGATTAGTGGAGATCTTAGATGTGGGTGGATATGTAAGATATGATTTTAAAACTGCTACTAAACTTCTAAATATAATGAAAATTATTCAAGATAATTATGATAATAATCTAAACAATATGCATGAAGCTGCAAGTGACTTTCAAGATTTAGAAAATAAATTAATTGAAATGCCAGGTATTGGACCCACCACTGCAAATATCTTTCTCAGAGAGCTTAGAGGAATATGGGAAAAAGCAGATCCTAATTTAAGTAGTTTTTCTGAGAAAGCAGCTTGTAATTTAAATTTGTTAAAGATTTTTGGTAAAAATATTAAACAAAAAAGAAAAAATCTTAATATTTTAAAAGAAATATGGAATAAAAATAGGAAAAAAGGTTATAGTTTTTCAGATTTTGAAGCATGTTTGGTAAGATTGGGTAAAGATTTTTGTAGAAAAAAACAAATTAATTGTCCCTTAAGAACTTTTTGTAAAAATCCTTGTTAATACTAAAAGGTGAAATTATGTCTTTTTTAGCTTTTATTTTTGAAGCAGTGATTATCTCATTATCTGGTGTTATGGGCCCTGGACCTATTACTGCTGTAACAATAGTAAAAGGTAATGAATCTCCTCATGCTGGAGCATTAATTGCTATAGGTCATGGAATAGTGGAGTTTCCACTTATGATAGCTATATTCTATGGCTTTGGATATTTATTAAATCTACTTTATGTAAAAGCATTAATTGATATTATTGGAGGATTATTTCTTTTATTTATGGGTATTAGCATGTTCCGTAGTGTTAAACAGTCTGATGTTAGTTCAAAAATTTACGCTTACTCCTCAATAATATCTGGAATACTTTTAAGTTTAGGAAATCCATATTTTTTTATCTGGTGGGCTGCTGTTGGAGTTACCCTAATTTTAAAATCTATTAACTTTGGAATATTTGGATTTTTGATTTTTGCATTATGTCACTGGTTATGTGACTTTTTCTGGTACTATTTTCTCTCATTTCTTTCGTTTAGAGGTGGGAAATTCTTTGGAAAAAAATTTCAAAAGATTATTTTTACAATATGTGGTTTATTTCTATTATTTTTCAGCATTAAATTTATTACCGATGCTGTAAGATTGTTAATGTAAATAAATTATAAGAAGTCTATTTAAGAAAGCCGTTTTTAAAATTTGATTACTTTTTTAAATATTTTAAAACTTCTTCATCTGAAACATCATACCAGTTTTCATAAGCATCAGCCACAGCGAATGGATATGCATACCTTACATCCAGAGCTATAAGTTTATCTATCTCAGGTCTTACTAATTGATAAGCACTTCCTGATGCAGTGGGAACTGCGACTATAATTTTCTCAGGTTTCTTTTTTTTAACGAATTCAGTTGATGCCAACATTGTAAATCCACTTGCAAGACCATCGTCAACTAAAATTACAATTTTGTCTTTTAATTTAGGAAATGGTTTTTTACCTCGATATTTCTCTATTCTCTTTTTAATTTGATTCATTGTTTCTTTGATATTTTGCTTGATAATTCTATCTGAAAGTCCTAATGCTAAAACCAATTTTTTATTTAAAAAACAGCTTCCATCCGGTGCTACTGATCCATATCCGGCTTCAGGATTCCATGGAATCTGAACTTTTCTACAAACAATGACATCAAAATCTATATTTAATAATTTTGAAACCTCATATCCAACAGCTACTCCCCCATTAGGTATTGCTAAAACAGTTATGTTTTTTCTAATCTTCTCTGCTTCTTCTTCTTTCCCTAACCTATTTTCTAATTCCTCTTCAGTTTCTTCTTCTACCTTTTTTTCTAAAATGTTTTTTACTACTTTTTTCTTCCTTTTTATAAATACTTCTTTAGGTTTAATCGCTTTCTCTTCCCTAAGAATATTTAAAGTTTGAAAGAGTTTCTTGGCTAAAATCTTTCCTGCTTCTGTTCTATCTTTAAAAATCATCCCTAAATTTTTCTAAAAAATTTTAATTATTATTTAAAATTAATTTTTGTTCTTATATTTACTATAATCAATCCTGCTATAACGAGAAAACCACCTAAAATAAACATAAAGGTAATTTTTTCTTTAAACATGAAATAACTGATAATTGTTGATAAAACTGGGATTGCATAAAGATAAATGCTAATTTCGCTTGCACTTTTTATTTTCAAAACAATATACCATAATCCATATCCTACAACAGTTGAGAAAACACCAAGGAATATAACTGCGAACCATCCAGTCATCGACATTTTTGAAATTTGATCCAAAAGTGAACCTCTAATAAATGGGGTTAATCCAAGGCTTCCCAAAAGCATTACGTAAGTTGTCAATGATAATGCAGAATATCGAGTTAGAAGTTTTTTACCAGCTATTGTGTATAATGCTGACATTATTGCTGCAATTAATACTGCTAGAACTGCAGAAATATATTCAATATGAATAGAAGCACCTGCTTTCCCCAAATTGAAATTACAACTACACCGCATAATGCAATAATAACCCCTATCAATTTTTTAAGCCCTATTTTTTCTTTAAGAAAAATTGTTGATAATATTATAATCTGAACTGGAACTGTTGCGATTATTAAACTTGCTGCAGCTGGTGAAATGAATTGTTCTCCATAGTTTAGTCCAAGATGATAGACTATTACTCCAAAGAACCCTAAAAGAAATATTGGAACTATATCTTTTTTATGTAGTTTTGAAAATCTTTTTTTTTGAAAAAAAAGAATTAAAATCAAAACAAGGCATACAATAAGAAATCTCATTATTGTAAGATTAACAAATGAAAGTTCTTTTAAACCAATTTTTATAAATAGAAAAGCAAAAGCCCAAACTACTACTAAAATTGTAATTATTAACACAAATTTCAATTTTGAAAAATTGGTAAAATTTGATTTGTTTTCATTCATCTTCGCATCATATTAAAAATTTAAACAAGATTTTTCTCTATTAAAATTTCTGCAATCTGTATAGCATTTGTAGCTGCACCTTTTCTAAGTTGGTCAGATACTATCCAAAGATTTAGTCCATTTTCAACAGAATCGTCTTCCCTGATTCTACCTACATAAACCAAATCATTTCCAAAAGAGTTTAGAGTTGTGGGGTATATTAAATTTTCTGGGTCATCCATAACTTTTAATCCAGGAGCTTTACTTAATATATCTCTAACTTCTTCTTTTGTTAATTTTGATTCTAACTCTAAATTGACAGACAGTGAGTGTGATGTAAATACAGGAACTCTAACTGTAGTTGCTGTTATTCTTATTGAATTATCACCCATTATCTTATGAGTCTCATGAACCATTTTCATCTCTTCTTTAGTGTAACCATTATCATAAAAATCTTCTATATGAGGCAAGACATTAAATGCAATCTGAACAGGGTATACCTTTGATATTACTTTTTCACCATCAAGAACTGCTCTTGATTGTTTTTTTAATTCTTCAATTGCTTTCCTGCCAGTTCCAGATACAGCTTGATATGTTGATGTTACTACCCTTTTAATCCTTGAAATTTTGTGAATTGGATTAATTGCAACTACCATTATAATAGTAGAGCAATTTGGGTTTGCAATTATTCCATTGTGCCAAGATACATCTTCAGGATTTACCTCTGGTATAATAAGAGGAACATTCTTATCCATTCTAAAAGCACTAGAATTATCAATAACTGTTGCTCCATTTTCTACTGCTATTGGTGCAAATTCCTTACTGAGTCCTGCTCCTATAGAAAAAAGGGCAATTTCAGTGTCTTTAAATGAATCTTTGGTTAATTCTTCAACAAAAATATCCTGATTAAGAAATTTATATTTCTTATCCTTTGACTTATATGATGCAAAAAGTTTTAATTTCTCTACTGGAAAATTTCTTTCCTGTAATACCTTTAGCATTGTTTCACCAACAGCACCTGTTGCTCCACATATTGCAACATTATATTTTTTCATTAATATATCTCCTTACAAATGAAATAATATTGTTTTATTATATAATACCCATATTATTTTAGTTTATGATAAATAAAAAATATCAGTTGTACAGAATTTCTGTTATATTTTTGGATTTAAATATTAACTTAAAATTTTATATGAAAAAATTTTAGAAATTGTTTTTTAATCTTTATTAGGAGTAATTATGATTGAGATAATTATACCCGGTTTTAAGACACTTAAATTGAAAAGCTTAGTTTTAGATCTAAATGGTACGTTGGCAACAGATGGAGTAATTCCAGAAAAAGTAATTCAAAAATTAAATGAAATAAAATCATTTTTGAATATTTTTATAATCACTGCGGGAACACATGGAAAATTAGAAGAAATATCCGAAAAAATAAGAGCAAGGTTAGCTTCCATAACAGAATTAGAAGAAAAGTGGGAAGAATTTTACTCACTGATAACTGAATCTTCACCTAAGAGTATTATAGTAAATAAATTAGGAAACGTAATATTTAAAGAATCTTATTTATTAAAAGCCAAACCCCCGTTATTAATAAAGATTAAGCACAAAAATGGAAGTGAGCAGAAGAGGGACTTTGTAAGTAAAATTGGAGCTGAAAACTGTATATGTGTTGGAAATGGTTCCAACGATGCATTAATGTTTAAAGAGTGTAATTTATCAATAGCCATAATCGGTCAAGAGGGTTTATCAACACAAGCTTTTCGGAATGCAGATATTTTAGTAAAAGATATTTGTGATGCATTAAATATGTTATCTAATCCCAAAAGAATAGTTGCAACACTTCGAAGATAAGTGAGTTATCTACCGAATGGGATTTCCTTCACTTCGTTCAAGGACAGGCTTCAGTCGCTAAAGTTTACCCTTGAGCGAAGTCGAAGGGCTCCTTCAGAATGACAAGATTATATCTACATACAAGAGTAAAAATTGAATACACTTAGTAAATAATTAAATTATTTACTACATCTTTTAAGAAGGTTCTCCCAGTCATTATCAATGTAATTTTGTATTTCATCTATTATGTGTGTGTTTTCAGGTTTGAATAGATGTTTAAATCTGCCCTGTTTTTTAAGCCAATTTTCAATTGGAGTCTTTTCCTTCGGTTTATAAGTTAACTTCCATTCCCCATTTTCTACTTCATATAATGGCCAGAAATTGCTAGTAACTGCCTCTTTTGCTATATTAATTGTTAACTTGGAATCATATCTCCATCCTCTTGGACATGGGGATAATACATTTAGAAACGCTGGGCCATTAACTTCAAAGGCTTTGCCAGCTTTTTTTACTAGGTCTCTCCAGTGACTAATTGAACCCTGTGCAACATAAGGAATCTTATGAGCAGCCATAATGTATGTAAGATCTTTTCTTTTTTGAAGTTTTCCAGGAATAACACTTCCAGCAGGACTTGTTGTTGTACTTGCACCTAATGGAGTTGCGCTTGATCGCTGAATCCCAGTATTCATATAAGCTTCATTATCATAACATACATAAACCATATTATGACCTCTCTCCATAGCTCCAGAAAGTGCCTGAAGACCTATATCATATGTTCCGCCATCCCCGCCAAAAGCAACAAACTTTATATTTTCTTTTATTTTTCCTTTTTTCTTCAAAGCTCTATATGCTGTTTCGACACCACTAATAGTAGATGCAGCATTTTCAAATGCACTGTGAATATATGGGATTTCCCAGGCAGTTTGCGGATATATAGTTGTTGAAACTTCTAAACACCCTGTAGCAATGCCTATAACTACTGGGTCATCAGTCGCCCATAAAATCATATTTGCTACAACTGATGCACCACATCCAGGACAAAGTCTATGACCTGGAGATAACCTTCTTTCCTTTTTTGTTATTTCTTTCAGACTTACCATAATATACCTCTACTTTCTTATACAAAATTAGTTAATTAATTTTTTAGTTGATATTTGTATATATAGTTTCAATGCCCAACTCTAATTACTAATATGTTTTAATAATGAGATTCTTCGGTCGTTACACTCCCTCAGAACGACAAAATTAATTATTTTCTTACTCCAAGGTAGCTAACTGGTTTTTCTACCCTACCAGTTTTTACTATTTTTTCTAAATCAAAATAAACTGATCTGATATTTTCTAAACTTATATCCCTTCCACCCAATCCATAAATGTAATTTTTTATGAGTGGTTTTTGTACTAACTCATATAATGCACTTCTAATTTCGATATATAAAGGTCCCCCTTGAGCTCCGAATGAACATGATCTATCTAATACAGCTACAGCTTTCACATTTTTAAGAGCTTCAGCTAATTCAAAATATGGGAAGGGTCTAAAAATTCTTGGTTTAATAAGACCTATTCTAATTCCATCCTTTCTTAACTCCTTTACAACACTTTTTACAGTTCCAGCTGTTGAGGATAGAACCACGATTAGAAATTCAGCATCATCTGTAAAATATTTTTCAATTATAGGTTGGCTTCTCCCAGACAATTTCTCATATTCTTTTCCAACTTCCTCAATTACTGCTCTTGATTTATAAATTGCATCTGCTTGTTGACGCTTAGTTTCAAAGTAGTAATCAAATAGTTGTAGTGGACCATGTGTAACAGGTTCTTTTACATCCAAAAGGGAATACTTTGGTTTATTTTCACCTATAAAGTTTTTTACATCTTCGTCTTCTAAAGTCTCAAATTCCTCAATTCCATGGCTTATAATAAAACCGTCTAACATAACCATTACTGGAAGTCTTACTTCCTCTGATTCTGCTATTCTTACTGCTTGAATGACATTGTCATATGTTTCCTGTGAATTTTCTGAATATATCTGTATCCACCCACTATCTCTTGCTCCCATGCTATCAGAATGATCACAATGTATATTTATAGGTGCAGAAAGTGCTCTATTAACATTTACCATAGTAATTGGCATTCTAAGTCCAGAAGCTACAGATAATATCTCCCACATTAATGCTAAACCAGCAGAAGCTGTGGCAGTCATGACCCTAGCTCCAGCAGCAGCTGCCCCAACACAAGCACTCATAGCAGAGTGCTCACTTTCAACTGTAATAAATTCTGTATCTACCTTCCCGTCAGCAACATATTGTGAGAATGTCTGTACTATTGCTGTCTGAGGTGTAACAGGATATGCTGCTAATACATCTGGATTAATCTGTCGCATTGCCATTGCTACTGCTGTTGTTCCTACTTCAACATGTTTTTTTGCCATATCTATCCGCTCCTCTCACTTATTTTTGTTTCCGATTCACTTGCTTTTGTTTCAGGAATTATTTCGATTGCGTCTTTTGGACAAATATCAGCGCAAATTCCACATCCCTTGCAATAAAAATAGTTGATTCCAGTCATTTTTTTATCTTCAACTTCTATTGAAGCATCTGGACAATACACATAACATAGCAGACAGTGAATGCATTTTTCCTCATCCCATATTGGTCTTTGGTTTCTCCAATCTCCAGTATTGTAATTAGATGCATTTCCAGCTTCTAAAATCACACCACCAATTGGAATTTCCTTCCACCCCTTCTTCACAATTTTCATAATATTTACCCTTTCTTTTGCATATTAATTTTAAATAATCAAAAGCTTCAAAATAATAACTTGATTATTATACTGCATTATTTCCTAAATTATGATTATTTTATATAAAACTACTTAATCATTTTCCTAAAATTTTATCTCCTTGCCTATGCCATTTTCAATATATTTTTGAGGAAATAATTTAGCTAAGTCTTTTTTATATCTTGTACAATGACAAGGCATTATAAATGAGATATCAGTAATAAGATGAAATTCTTTAAATCCATGAAATCCTCCAATTAAACCAAAAACTTTTCCATAATTTGAAGCCACATTTAATATTTCTCTTATACCAGGGTGGGCACATCCTGTTATGATAATCAATCCCTTCTCTGTTCTAAGTATTATTGATTGTTCTTTTATATCTTTTCCTAATTCTCCAGTGGTATAAACATCTTCACAGATATTTGTTGGTTCTAATACTTCTATAAGATTTGCCCTATATTTGATCTCACTTTTGAGATGAGTTGAAAAATATTTAGGCACATATACATCAACTTTTTTATCAATTCTCAATATCTGAGGAAGACCCCCACAATGATCCCAATGGTAATGCGAAATTACTACAATATCTATCTTTTCAGGATTAAAGCCTAAACAGTTCATATTATTGAGAAGGATATTTCCATCCCATCCAGTATCAAATAATATATTTTTTCCATTTGACTCTATCCAGCAAGAAAAACCCCAACCAGTCCTAAGTTTTGGTAATTCTCTGTATTTATTTGAATCATATAAAATAGTAATCTTCATATCATATCTGTTTTAAAACTTTTATTAAAATGGATTCTTTGTAATTAATCTGAAAGAATTTCTAAACAAAGTATTGGTTTATTAAGTTTTAAACAATCTTATATTATATATTAATTTTCTTTTTTTACTTTTTAATAAATATATCCAATTATATACAATACAATGAAATAAATTGCCCAGTACTATAATAAAAAATATCCTTATTTTGAATTTTTTCTCAATTTTTTTTATTCATATTACAAAAGTTTTTACATGTAATATTTATTATAAACAAGTCATGTTTTTATTATCAGTATTTTTATAATCAAAAAATTAGTTTTATTTTAAAAATTTTATGTTCTTAATCTTAAAAAAACTTAATAGCAATAATGTATCCTCTCTCATTGATAACCACCTACTTTTTAAAGGTTAAATTATACCTTTTTTGTGTGGTTACCTTTTACTTAGAATTTAATGTTTTAATTTAGTAATAATCTTTAACATTTTGTTATTGTAACAACAATTACTGAGAAGGGTCATTTCTAATTTGGTAAAAACCAGACATTTCTAAATTGGTACTACAATTAATAAAATATATTTGAATTAAAAAAATAATAGAGTTAATATTTATAGATTTAAATAAAAAATAATTAGAATTGGATGGTATTAATGGGTGCTAATAAAAATATGAATGAGAAAGTAAATAAGATTAATAAACCATATAATATTAAAAAAAGAATTATGGTGTTTAGTGGTAAAGGTGGTGTTGGAAAAACAACAGTTGCAGTAAACTTGGCTTTTAAATTGGCATTAAATGGTAATAATACTGGACTACTTGATGCTGATATTCATGGACCAGATGTTACAAAGATGTTGAATGCTGAAAACACAAAACCAAAAGTAATAAATAAAAAAATAATTCCCCCAACAATTATAAACAACTTAAAAATCATTTCTATAAGCATGTTTCTTCCAGACAAAGATTCAGCAGTTATTTGGAGAGGACCTTTGAAAATGCATTTATTAAAACAATTTACAGAAGATGTTCAGTGGGGTAATCTTGATTATCTGATAGTGGATCTACCTCCCGGAACTGGTGATGAGCCTTTAAGTATTGTACAGTTAATGCAACCAGATGGAGCTATAATAGTTACAACTCCACAAGAAGTTGCACTACTCGATTCAAGAAAAGCTGTAAATTTTGCAAAAAAGGTTAATGTTCCAGTAATTGGTATAATTGAAAACATGTCAGGATTTAAATGCCCTTATTGTGGCAAAGAGATTGATTTATTCAAAGTTGGGGGAGGGAAAAAAGCAGCTGGGGAGTTAGATGTACCATTTCTCGGGAGAATACCAATTGATCCAGAAATTGTAAAATCAGGTGATTCTGGAAATCCTTTTGTTTTAAATTCTAATTCGGAAGCATCAAAAGCGTTTAATAAAATTATTAAAAAAATTGAGAGATTCAAATGAAATATATCTATGGACCTGTTCCTTCATGGAGACTCGGTAAATCTTTGGGAGTAGACCCTGTATCAACTGAAAAAAAGACATGCTCATTTGATTGTGTTTACTGTCAACTTGGTCGTACTATAAATCCAATAACTAAGCGAAAGGTATTTATAAAACTTGATGATTTTGTTAAGGAATTAA
>JABUBK010000060.1_pt1 | contig 19694 bp, 18 predicted proteins | sample 7332671 | NCBI WGS metagenome assembly JABUBK01 (sample SAMN07256342, study PRJNA390944) | subsurface metagenome | isolation source: Methane hydrate marine sediment | place: Pacific Ocean: Eastern North Pacific, ODP site 1244 | collected 2002
ATTTCGCATTTCGTTTTTCGCATTTTGTTTTTTGCTAAATACTAAATGCTAAATACTAAATACTTCAGTTAGTTAAAGTATCTATTACCTGCCCTGAGGCATCTACAATATCCAGCTTAACTGCGATTCTACCGTCTAAATCATGTGTCGCACAGGAAAGGCATGGGTCATAAGCACGAATAGACATCTCTACCATATTAAGCAGTTTCTCGTCGTATTTACCATTCTTTATAAGGTCCTGGGCAGATTTTTTCACTGACATGTTTATTGGTGCATTATTATGTGTAGTGCCAACAATTATGTTTACATCAGTGACCATACCATTAGCATCGGTCTCGTAATCGTGAATAAGGGTCCCACGAGGAGCTTCTACTGAACCTACACCTCTTGCAGCTCGCGGAGTAACTGCTTTCCACGTCTCCGTACTAGTTATATCAGCGTCTTCCAACAGTTCAAGTGCATGCTCAGCTGCGTAAACTGTTTCAATCAACCTTGCCCAATGATAAAGCAGGGTTAATTGTGCTGGGCGACCAAATTGTTTCCTGAACTCTTCCAGTTCTGCTTGTGCCCGTGGTGTAGATATCTTATCACATACATTAATCCTTGCTAGGGCATTGGTTCGATAAACACCAATGGGATTATCTAAATCCATCGACAGTTTGCCAGCCTTCTTCTGATAGGGGAACTTAAGATATGACCACGGTTCGATATGCTCGCCAATATAATCAAGGTAATCCCCAGAAGAAAAGTCTTCATACTTACCGTCTGCACTCATCATCCTTAAATTACCATCATAAAGATTTAATGCCCCATCCTTAACTGTTCCCAGAAATCCAGTATTAATTACGGCTAATGTTTTGACTGCATCAAGATATTTGGGGAAAATTTCCTTTTTAGCAAAATCGATAGCAAAAGTAGCAAAATCTAAGCATTCTTTAGCCATCTCTTTAGCTTTCCCGCGTTCCTCCTCAGTAACCGGTTTACTCCAACCTCCAGGTACAGCCACGTCCGGATGGATTGCCTTTCCACCGAGCAGTTGGGTCATCATTTGAGCTAAATATCGGACCCTTACTACTTTCTTTGCTATATCCGGCACCTTACCAATAATACCAATTATGTTACGTACCGAATAATCTGCACCAGGTCCCATCACAAAATCAGGTCCAGACAAGATAAAGAAATGTAAGACATGACTGTGAATGAAATGGCCCATATAAGCAAGTTCTCTGATTTTCTTTGCTGCTGGCGGTATGTCTACACCAAAGACAGCATCGGTAGCTTTTGCACTGGCTAAATGATGTGCCCAGGGACAAACCCCACATATCCGGCAAACTATTCGTGGTAATTCCTCCACCGGCCGGCCAATACAAAATCTTTCAAACCCACGTAGCTCTACAACATTCACTCTTGTATCGGCGACATTGCCAGCATCATCTAAATATATAGTAATCTTTGCGTGCCCCTCAATCCTGGTTACTGGTTGAATAACAATTTCCTTGCCCATTTTTCTCACCTCCGTTTTGGTAATGGTCTTAACCGCCCTACAACACCAATAAATCGATTAAAGGTTGCAGCTCGATCAGCAATTTCTCTAAGGTTAAGTCCGATAGTAGAAAGGGCACCCATCATATCGACCATAGGGTTTGCACCTTCCCGAATCGGACCAAAACAGCCCCGACAAGTCATGTAAGCCTTAATACACCGTGGAATCTTCTCTGTTCCACCACATCCTGACCTGGTTGCCGGTCCTTGACAGAGATAACCTTGTTCCATGTAACAACGAATCTCTTCCCACTTCTGCCCCACTTTAAACTCAACCGGTTGCAATGGCCTTTTTGGGTTTGCCACTGCTTTCTTCTCCCGTTTAACAGGACAATCATCACATACACTGCGTTCTTCAAGTTTGAAAGGTTTTCCTTCAAGTAAAGCAGTCAACGCCTCTGCCACTAATTCCGGAGTAGTGGGACATCCAGGCAAAGACAGGTCTACCTTGATAGTCTCTGCCACTGAATAGACTCGATCGGTAAGAGAAGGAATATCTTCACTGGGGTTATCACCGGGTACTGTACTTTTTGACTTTCGATAGACCTTTTCCAGGATTTCCTCAGTTACACAAAGATTCCCCAAAGCAGGAATCCCGCCAAAATTAGCGCAGGAACCTACAGCAACGATTATCTTACACTTTTTCCGCATTTCTTCAGCAATACGCTTGTTCTCTTCCGTGCGGATCCCTCCCGAAATTAATCCAACATCTGCTTCGGGAATTTCTAGCTCTTCCTTTTCTCCCTTTTGCCCATAATACTTATGATCCATTATTACTGGCATATGGACAAATTCCAACTTGGCCAGCAACTCTAGTAAGGGCTCACCAATGTCTAAAATTGTAATTTCGCAACCCCCACAAGTTGCTAACCATTCCTCAGCAATCTTGACAGCCATCTTTACCACCTCCTAATTTTTTTGTATCTCGTTTTTCGTATCTTGTCTCCTCTCGCCAGCCCTATTCCCCCCCAGGCGGCGGGCCCTCGACAACAACTTCAGTAACAACCCGTCGAGTGTATACAAAATACTTATCCTCCTTTTTAATCAACCGTGCTTCAAATTTATCTTTTTCATAATTGGACATAACTTCCTCTGCCTTTACTTTGCTGTCGTAAGGCTGAGCATCCCACATAAATTTCTTACCGTCTATTATTTTCGTATTTTCCATTTTTAGTTTTACACCTTATAAGGACCGGGTCCCAGTTCTCTAATTGTCTCAGTCAACTCCTTGACCACTTGAGCAAATTTCGGCCCTTCTGAAGCAGAGACCCATTCTAACCTGAATCTCTCTTCTTCCAATCCAAAATCCTGCAGCATGAGTGTGATTGCCTCCGCTCTTTTTTCTGCTTTCAAATTGCCTTCCTCATAATGACAGTCACCAGGATGGCAACCACAGATCAGTACTCCATCTGCTCCTTTAGTGAAGGCATCCATAACCAGATTAGGGTGAACCATGCCTGAGCACATTACCCGTATTATACGAATATTCGGTGGATATTGCATTCTCGATGTCCCAGCTAAATCAGCTCCGGCGTAAGAACACCAGTTGCAACAGAATCCAATAATCAATGGTTCAAAATCAGTATTTTGCATTTTGTATTTAGTTTTTTGTTTTTGATAACTCGTTTACAGACTTGATTAATCCTGAAAGCATTTTTGATAAAGTAAGACACTGTGTATACAACGAATTAAATTCGTCTTGAGTAATTTGTTTGCCAGATAAGCAAATGGTTATAATTGCTATACATTCAAAACAGGAAGAAAGTGAAGTCTGATAAAATTGTTTCTTCTCTTTTACATGTCTCCTACCACTTCCTTCCGCAATATTAGTAATGATGGAAAGAGCTGCTCTTCTTAATTGATCTCCGAGAGAAAATTGGACCTTTGTACTAAAATTGTTGCTCAGTTCAAAACAAATATTTACAAATTCTATTGCTTTCTGATAAACATTCAATTTTTCAAAATCGAATTTCTTTTCCATAGCAAAATACTAAATACAAAATACTAACTACTCGTTTCTAATGCAGCATCAACCATAGCTGATATCTGCTCAAGTTTAAATCCTCTAACAAATATACCCTTTTTCGGACAGGTAGCTTGACAAACACCACATCCTTTACAAGCAGTTTCATCCACTTCAACAGTTTTCTTTATTGCTCCATCCCTCATATACTCAATTAAGGTTACGGCGTTATAGGAGCATGGGTCTATACAGTATGCACAACCATCACAATTTTCATCTATCACCTCGGATATATTTGCCTCTAATTCTATAGTATCTTTAGAAAGTATGGTACTCGCTCGTGCTGCTGCACCACAAGCCTGAGCGATACTTTCTTCAATTGATTTTGCTGAATGAGCAAGACCACATAGAAAGACCCCTTCCGTAGCAAAATCAACCGGACGAAGCTTCATATGTGCCTCCAAAAAGAAATTGTCTTGATCTAATGGTACCTTTAACATTTGAGCAAGGTCTTTGTTTTCTGGATGAGGAATAGTTGCCGCAGACAAGACTAAAAGGTCGGCATTGATAGTAACCGGCCTATTAAGGATTGGATCAACTAAAGAAACTTTTAAGGCACCATTTTGTTTTACTACCTGTGGTTTTTTATCCTCCTCATATCGAATGAAAATTACTCCCATCTGGCGCGCTTTGGAGTAATAGCTTTCTCTAAATCCATACGTTCTCATGTCTCGATAGAGAACAAATACATTTGTCTTTGGGTTAATCTCTTTTATTTTCAAAGCGTTCTTCACTGCCTCAGAACAGCATACTCGGCTACAATAAGGCCGCTCATCATCTCTTGAACCAACACATTGGATCATAACCACTGTCTTGGCATTAAAGTTTCCATTAGCTAACTTATTTTCCAATTCGAGCTGAGTTATTACTTTTTTATCTTCACCATAGAGATATTCAGTTGGTTTGTATTCTTGAGCACCGATAGCAACAATTATAACCCCATGATTGATTTCTTTTTCTACATTACCATTTGAGAGTAACTTTGTTTTGAAATTACCAAAGAACCCTTCGATATTTGATACCTTTGTATCAGTATAAAGATGAATCTTATCATTTCCTTTAACACGTTCAATTAAAGAATTTAACTGTTCCTGCGGTCTTCCTCCGTTGAATAGAAAATGTATACGCTGTAGATTCCCACCTAGTTGTTTCTCTTTTTCTACCAGATGCACTTCATAACCCTGCTCTGCGATCTCTAAGGCCGCACTCATGCCACTTAGCCCCCCACCAATAACTAGAGCGCTATGATTTACAGCGACTTTCCTCCTCTGTAATGGCTCTAATAAACGTACCTTAGCTACTGCCATCCGCACCAGATCTTTTGCTTTTCGGGTAGCCTTTTCTGGCTCATGCATATGCACCCAGGAACATTGGTCACGAATATTAGCCATTTCAAATAAGTAAGGATTGAGTCCTGCCTCGCGGACTGTGTTCCGAAACAGGGGTTCATGTGTTCTGGGAGTACAGGAAGCAACGATCACCCGGTTGAGATTATGTTCCTCAATCAAATTCTTAATCTTCTCCTGGGTATCATTTGAACAGGTATAAAGATTATTCTCAGTATAAACTACATCGGGTAAGGTCTTTGCATATTCCACTACCTGGGGAACATTCACTACGCCGGCAATGTTCGTCCCGCAATGGCAGATAAATATGCCAATGCGCGGAGCCTGTCCAGTAACATCTTTTTCTGGAGGATATTCTTTAGGCTTAATTAAAGTTCCTCGCACCTCAGAAAGGAGAGATAAAACCTTAGATGCCGCCCCACTTGCTTGAGTTACTGTTTCCGGTATATCTTTTGGTTCAGTAAATGGCCCACAAACAAATATTCCTTCTTTGCTAGATTCGACTGGTCTGAAAGGATCGGTCCAGCAAAAACCATGCTCATTAAGTTTAATTCCAAAATTACTATTCAGCTTTCTGGCCAATTCTGGTGGCTGTAGGCCAACAGATAAAACTACTAAATCATATTGTTCGGTTAACATCTTCCCATCATCAGTTACATAATTAATCTTAAGATTTTTTGTGTCCGGTATTTCTTCTATAGATGAGGGAAGACATCTTATATATTTTACTCCCAGTTCTTTTGCTCTTTCATAAAAAGCATCAAACCCTTTACCGAAAGCACGTAGATCGAGAAAGAAAATTTGACATTCTAATTCCTCGCCAGCATGCTCTTTAGCAATAATCGCTTCTTTAGTGGCATACATACAACATATTGAAGAACAATAATCTCTTTCTGTATCCCGTGAGCCAAAGCATTGAATAAAAGCAATTCTTTTCGGTGCAAGCTTATCCGAAGGTCTCAAGACTTTACCTTCGTACGGACCGGAAGCACTTAGAATTCTTTCAAATTCGAGCGCAGTAACAACATTAGAATAGTTTAAATAACCGTATTCTAATTTTGTCCCTGCATCAAAAAGATCATAACCCGGAGAAAAAATTATTGAACCAACTTTTAAATCAAGCTTTTCTTCTTTTTGACTAAAATCAATCGCCTCTGCTTCACAAAATTCCTTACATACTTCACATTTATCACGAAGTATGTGGACACAATATCGCCCATCAATAGCAGCCTTGTTGGGTATTGCCTGGGGATAGGAAATATATACTGCTGGTCTGGAATTTAAACCCATATTATATTCAGAAGGGATAGGACAAGGTTCGTTTTTGCTCACTTCAGGAAGTCTAATTTTTCCTGTCGGACAGATAAAATCACAGGCACCGCAAGCCTGACATACCTCAGAAGGTTTGCCAAAAGGTGAGGTTACTTCCCGTCTCGGTCCACGGCCTGAAAAACTTATCGCCGCTCTTCCCATTCGCTCCTGACACATCCTCACACATAGTCCACAAAGACTACAGTCTTTATTCTTAGGCTTAATTCTTGTCTTTTCAACACCTAATTCTTTGGCAAGATTCTTAATTTCTTCTGAATCCGGACACCGAGCTAATAATAATTCTATCATTATTTTTCTTGTTTTTATAACTCTTTCTGAATCAGTCTGAACCACCAGACCCTCCAGTGCTGGATAGGTGCAGGATGCCTGAATTTCTGGAGGTCCTCCACCCTGGCTTATCTCCACTAAACAAAGTCGGCAGGCACCGTAGGGGGAAAGTGCCTTGTGTGAACATAGAGTTGGTATTTTTATCCCCACACTCTCAGCTGCTTTTAGAACTGTTAAACCTTCCTCTACTTCAATCTTTTTATCATTTATAGTCAATAATATCATTTTTTGATTCCTTTTGTATCCAGATGATAATTTACATCATCTTTTTGATATTCATAAATAAAATTTATATCAGGATTTGCGGTAATTAAAACTTTCAGCGACTCATAAATATTACCGAGGGGTTTGCGGTCAATATGGCTGTAGCCAAATGTGGCTTTGACCTTTGTTCCTTGACCTGTTTTTGATTCTATTTTAATACTCCCTCCGCTTTCTTCTGCTGACTGAGCAAAAAGGGAAAGACCCAATCCAACTTTTCTTGTGGTTCTTGTTGTAAAAAATGGGTCTAATACATCTTTTAATGTCTTCTCATCCATACCTTTACCATCATCAATTATTTCAATAGTAAGTAAATCCTTTTTTTTCTCCTCTATAATTTTTATCTCAATCTTTTTTGCATGGGCTCTAATTGAGTTTTCTACTATATCCAAAATATGCAAAGATAAATCCTCCATTTGACTAAATCATTACCTTTCTTCCATCTTCTCTAGATAAAGCTTTCTTAATCTCCCCTATGTTTGCTTCTTTCATAAGAAAGATGGTAAAACTTTTACCAATATCTTCCAAAAAATGGGCATCAGAAAAAGTGACCAGCGGAAAACCATAAAGTTCTGGGTTTGCTCGTCTCTCGGTAAAGCAGCTCGTTCGGCGTTCGGAGTTTGGAGATAGTTCCAGAGCATCCAATAGTAATCCTTCTGGAATAAATCCTAATTGAGCGATAATGCTAAAACTCCTTCTATCAATATGGGAGGCAATGGTTAGCCCTCCCAGAGAACAGATTGTTCGCACAACTTTCTGTAAAGATAACGAAATTGCTCCAATCAGAAGTCTGTCGTTGGAACCTATAACTTCATCATCTTCATTGATTATAAGTTGTTTTCCAAAAACTTTCTCATCATTAAACCCTGATAATTTCTCATAAATAATCTCTTGAAACTCAAACAACTCTTTGACATTATCAAAAAGGGCAAGGATATGAACCTCCTCCTGTGATGTAGCCTCAATCCCACCAATAACTGCTATCTTTTCCCTCTCTCCTATTTTTTGAGTTGCCATCACATTTTCTGCTGAGTTGTGGTCACAGATTCCTACTATATCTAAATTATTCATTTTTGCCTGTTTAATTATTCTTTGTGGAAACATCTTCTCGTCTGCACAGGGCGAAAGAGAGGTATGAATATGTAAATCTGCCTTAAATTTTCTTAACATCCACCTAACATTTTGTATAATTTTCCGATTATTTCAAAAGCAGGAAGTTCGGTTACCATAATTGGTATATTTTCTTTCTCTGCTTTCTTTAAGGTTTCGGCCTCCGGTTCTCTTCTATTAACTATTATAATTCCCGTTAGTTCTTTTAATTTGGCTACTCCAACAATATTCTGATGAATTTGCAAAGTGATCCAGATATTCTCCTTTTTTGCGTTTGCTATAACATCACTTAACAAATCACTGGCATAACCACCACTTACTTCTTTATCCAAATTAGAAACCTTAAATTTGACTTCAAGCCCCAACTCTTTAATTATCTGGTGAAGTTTCATTTTTCCCCCGGGTATAGATAATTACTTCTAATTTTGTTCCTTTCCCAACTACAGAGTCAATATGCATCTTATCCGCACACTTTTTGATATTGGGAAGACCCATTCCAGCTCCAAAGCCCCACTCCTGTGCTCTGGGAGAAGCGGTTGAAAAACCTGGCTGCATTGCCTGTCCAACATCAGAGATACCAGGGCCAGAGTCTATTGCCTCAACCCTGACTTCATCTGGTTTGACATAAGCAGTAATGTGGCCGCCAGAAGTGAAGATGACAATATTCATCTCTGCTTCATATGTTGCAATAGCTACCCGACGAAGAATTTGCGGATGTATACCTAATCTGGCTAAACTTTTTTTAAGTCCACTGGCAGATTCTCCTGCACGCTTAAAATCCTGACCAGCAATATTGTACTCAAAGATAAGAGTAGTTTTATCAGCAATTATATCTTCAAATATATGTGAAGCACGGTAGCGATGAATTTCTTCTTCATGATAATTAATTTCAAGTTCTTTAAGCAAAGTCTTTATAATATCACTCTTGGTAATAATGCCTACTAATCCTTCACTATTGCGTTCAATTACGGGAAAACGACCAAAACCATATCTATTAAATTTGTTAACAGCATGAATAAGTGGTTCATCTGCGTACAAAGTTTCTACCTTCCTTGCCATCTTGTCTTTTATAAAGACATCTATTTCTCCATCTGCCAGACATTTAATAAAATCCTCCATACTCACAATACCAACTAATTTATCTTCATCCACAACCGGTGTTCCTGAAATACGATTAACCCTCAATACTTCTCTTAATTCACCCATACGGTTTTTGGAATGAACTTTAATCACATCCTTTGTCATTGCCTGTTCAACCTTTAATTCATAAGCAAGTTCCTGAACCTTGGTAATTTCTCTATTCATTTATTTCAGAGCAGCCAACCAGCCCCTCTTTATATAATTTTCCACAGGCTTCAAACATGGGTAGAGTTGTTAAAAGTAAAGGAAGATTTTTGCTTTTTGCCAGTTCAACAGTTTCCCTGTCCGGCTTTTTACCTCTGATAAAACATATTGCTTTTATATCAGCCATCTCTGCTGTGCGGATAACTTGTGGATTTGTCAGTCCTGTTAGAAGAAGAGAACTTGGTTTGATAAAGGCCAAAACATCGCTCATCAGGTCACAACCACAACCCATTTTTATTTCCATCTGCAAGTCCTTGGCCCCAGCAATTACCTCTGCTTTAAGTATCTCCTTTATCTTTTCAAGAATCATTCTTCCTTTTCCTCAAGGTCACACCTCAGACACCTTTTTGCTTCCATTATAGCCATCTCTTTTGCAAATCCAAGTTCTACTTCTTTAAAATTTTCTTTTCTTTCTTTTATGGACAACTTTGGTATTTGAGGTTTTTTTAACTGTTCTATTTCTTCATCAGTTAACTCTACTGCTTCAACATGTATTGTTGGTGTTGTTACTTTATATTCTCTTTTAATTTCTTCTCCTCTTATATATTTGGCTATCATCCGGGCTGCAATCTTACCATGGGCCATTGCCTCGGTTACAGTCTTTGGTCCTGTCACCACATCACCTCCAGCAAAGATTCCTTCTTCATTTGTATAAAGCGTCTCAGGATTAACATCGATGGTGTTCCATTTTGAAATTTTTAGGCCATGGCCATTTGTCAACAAAGAAATGTCTGGCTGTTGGCCTATGGCGGGAATTAAAGTATCTAATTCAATTCTAAACTCAGAACCCTCAATTGGTATTGGTCTTCTCCTGCCAGTTTTGTCAATATCACCCAGTCTCATCTTAATACATTCTACAGCAGTTACTTTTCCATTATCAGAGATAACCTTAACTGGCGTGGTAAGGAATTGTATATCAATCCCTTCATTAGTTACTTGTTCAACTTCTTCTTTAGCCGCGGGCATTTCTCTTCTTGTTCTTCTGTAAATAACCCCTACATTTTTACCTAACCGTTTGGCCACTCTTGCTGCGTCTACTGCAGCATTACCACCACCAACAACGATTACTTTTTCTCCAATTTTAACCTCTTGTCCAAGATTAACTTTGCGCAAAAATTCTACCGCATCTACGACTCCTTCTATTTCTTCATTTGGAATTCCCAATTTTAAACCTTTATGAGCACCGGTGGCGAGAAATATTGCTTTATATTCATTCTTTAACTCAGAAATTTGTATATCTTTGCCAATGGTAGTGTTTGTTTTAATTTCTACACCTAATTTCTTAATATTCTCTATCTCAAATTTGAGGATATCTTTAGGTAATCTATATTCTGGAATACCTACACTGAGCATACCGCCAGGTAGGGGTAAGCGCTCAAAGATGGTAACTTTGTATCCCTCCAGTGCAAGATAATATGCGCAGGTTAGACCCGCTGGCCCAGAGCCAATCACGGCGACCCCCTCATCTTTTGTTTGTTTTGGTTTTTCTTCAACACCAATACCTTGTTCCAGTTCATAATCAGCAAGGAAACGTTTCAATGCCCGAATAGCAATGGGCTCGCCGCCACTTTCTCCGGATCGACATTTATCCTCACAGGAATGGTGGCAAACACGTCCACAGATAGAAGGTAGGGGATTCTCTTTTCTAATTATCCTTATCGCCTCTTCAAACTTTCCTTGAACAATAAGGCCAATATAACAGGGAACATCCTGTCCTAAGGGGCAGGTATGCTGACAGGCAGATGAGATTATTCCCTTACATACTGCTGCTGGACATCTTTTATATTTTATGTGTTGTTCATATTCATCTCTAAAATGTCTTAATGTAGAAAGAACAGGATTGGGAAGCGTTTGACCAAGTCCACAAAGGGAAGCATCCTTTATTGCCTCTCCTAACTCTTCAAGAAATACTATATCCCCTTCTTCAGCTTCGCCATTTGATATTTTATTTAAGATTTCAAGAAGGGCTTCACTTCCTTCACGACAAGAATTACATTTTCCACAGGACTCATCATTGGTAAACTGCAAGAAATATTTCGCGATATCAACCATACAGCTGTCTTCATCAAGTACAATCATCCCGCCTGAACCCATAATAGAACCCACTTCTGCTAATCGCTCATAATCTATCGGTAAATTAAGCAATTCTTTAGGGATGCATCCTCCTGAAGGGCCACCTGTTTGTACAGCTTTAAACTTTTTCCCGTAGGGAATCCCAGCACCGACATCATAAATTATCTCCTTTAAGGTTATACCCATAGGAACTTCAACCAAACCAGTATTATTTATTTTTCCAACTAAAGAGAAAACTTTTGTGCCTTTACTTTTCTCAGTCCCGATTGATGCAAACCATTCAGCACCTCTATTTATTATATTGGGTACAGTAGCCCAGGTTTCTACATTATTAATATTAGTTGGCAGTCCCCAAACTCCTGATTGTGCCGGGAATGGTGGTCTTTGTCTTGGTTCAGCGGGCTTACCTTCAATTGAAGCCATTAAAGAGGTTTCTTCACCACAGACAAAAGCGCCAGCTCCTCTTTGAATCTTTACATCAAAACTGAAACCCGTATCGAATATATTTTCACCAAGTAAACCGTATTCTTTAGCTTGTTCGATTGCTATTTCTAATCTTTTCATAGCAAGTGGGTACTCGTTTCGGATATATATGTAACCATGGTTTACACCGATAGCATAAGCACCGATTATCATACCTTCTAATACTCCATGTGGGTCTGATTCGATTATGCTTCTATCCATGAATGCCCCAGGGTCACCTTCATCAGCATTGCATACAATGTATTTTGTATTTTGTATTTTGTTTTTCGGTTTTGCCTTTTTGCAAAACTCCCATTTAAGGCCTGTTGGGAATCCGGCACCGCCTCTACCGCGCAGTCCTGACTTTTTTACCTCTTCAATTACTTCTTCAGGTGTCATTTGAGTTAATACTTTTGCTAATGCTTTATATCCATCACGTGCAATATATTCATCAATATTCTCCGGGTCAATTAACCCTCTATTCTTAAGAACAATCAACCTCTGACGAGCAAAGAACCCTATTTCCATCATTTTTGGAATCGGCTCTTTTTCTTCAAGTGGAGTATACATTAATCTTTTCACAGGTCTGCCTTTTAAGAAATGTTCCTCTACTAGATAAGGTATATCATCTTCTTGTAACTGCTGGTAAAAAATTCCGTCCGGTCTAACCACCATAATAGGTCCTACAGCACAGAAACCATTGCAACCTGTCATAACAACAAGCACTTCATTTTGTAAATTTTGTTTTTTTAGTTCTTTTTCTAAAACTTCTTTTATTTCGAATGATTTATTAGATACACAACCTGTACCTGCACAAAGCATTAGATGCATTCTATACTGTTTGCTAATTTGTGGGTTTACCGGTTGTATAGTTTGATTATTCATAATCAAAACACCCTTTCACTACCTATTGCCAATGCGTACTCTTTAACTATTTTACCACCAAGCACATGTTCAGTAAATATTTTTTTAATCTTCCCTGGTGTGAGTTCGATATATTTAACTGGAGCTTCTCCCTTTAATTCAACTGTTGCCATGGGTTCTTTGCTGCATAGACCAGCACAACCAGATGTGGTCAATATGATATCTTTAATATTCTTTTCTTCTATCTCGCTTAACAACGCACTCATTATCTGCCTTGCACCTGCTGATATACCACAGGTGCCCATATGGACAGTAATTTTTGCCCTGCCAGTTCCTTCACGTAAAAGAGTTGTTCTTTTTACTTTTTCGCTTATTTTATCCAAATCTTCAATTTTTATTCTTGACATTTTTGACACATTCTCCTTAAATTTTGTTATACAAAATTTTTAGCTATTATGTCTCAGCTCTATACTCCTTAAGTATCCCTGGAACTTTTTTCTGTGTCACTTTGCCATGTAAATCTTCGTTAATTTTCATCACTGGTGATAGACCACAACACCCAAGACAACGTACTGTCTCTAAAGTAAAACTCATATCTTCGGTAGTTTCACCTGGTTTTATACCTAATTTTCTTTCTAATACATTGACAAGCCTCGCACCACCTTTGACATGACAGGCAGTACCCGAACAGACAGTTATTACATATTTTCCTCGGGGTTTCAAGCTAAATGCATTATAAAATGTTGCTAATCTGTACACTTGACTCAATGGGCATCCAAGTTCATCAGCGATATATCTTAATATTTCAGCAGGTAGATATCTGAATTCAGCATTGATATCTTGTAGCACTGGCACCAATGTTCCTTCTTTTTCTTTATAGTTGGAGATTATTTTTCTTACTTTTTGTAAATCTTCATTAGAAAGTTTTATTTCTTCTTTTTCTGGTTCAGCATAGATTATGTTTCTCACAGGACAATTATTAACACATAATACACAGCCAGTACATTTCTCTTCGTCAATATAGCGTGCTCTTTTTTCCAAAGTCACAGTAAAATTACCCGGTTGACCTTTGATATCTTCTACATCAGCTAAGGTAATTATTTCAATATCTTTGTGACGGCCGATCTCAACTAACCGGGGAGCCATGGTACACATAGCACAATCATTGGTGGGGAAGGTCTTATCCAGCTGGGACATCACTCCACCAATGCAAGGTTTTGTCTCTACCAAATATACCTTTATCCCGGACTCAGCAAGATCAAGTGCAGCCTGCATGCCACCGATGCCTCCACCGACGACCATTGCTGCACCAACCCTTTTGTCATTTTTCAAATTCTCAGTATTCATTAGGTAATCCTTGTAATTCTTCGTAAGTGAATACAGGTCCATCTTTACACACATATTTAGGGCCAATATTGCATCTTCCACATTTACCAATCCCACATTTCATACGCATCTCTAGAGAAGTAAAGATTTTCTCCGGACTAAAGCCTAAGTCTAGTAGTGGTAGCATGGTGTACTTTACCATGATAAGAGGACCGCAGACCAGAGCAATGCCATTTTCAGAGCTCGGCGCCACCTCCCTTAACACGTTTGGTACCAATCCAACTCGACCTTTCCAGCTTTCGTCTCCCTTGTCCACCGTGAGGTGCATATTGATGTCGTCTCTTTCCTCCCACTGCTTCAATTCCGATTTATAAATAAGTTCGCCAGGGCTGCGGGCACCATAGAGTACAGTGATATCCTTAAAACGGGCTCTGTTTTTTTCATGAAGTATGTATTTAGTGAGTGATCTTAAAGTGGTAAGAGCAAATCCACCACCTATAATTACGAGATTGCTTCCTTCAAAATCTTTCATAGGAAATCCATTCCCATAAGGACCTCTTATCCCGATCTTATCTCCTGGGCAAAGATTATGTAGAGCAGTAGTAACTACACCTGTGGAATATTTTTTCACAGTAAACTGCACGAGGTTTTCATCCATAGGTGATGAAGCAATCCCAATGGGAGCCTCGCCGGCACCTAACACAGAGAGCTCTGCAAACTGTCCACAAGTATACCTAAACTTCTCAGCGTCTTTCTTATCATTGAATACCAAATCAAACGTTTTAAGATCCCTGGCTTCATTTTCCATAGTAATCTTTTTTATTGTTACTGGTAAAGGCAAGTAAGGATTATCCATGGGCTACCTTTAACACTTCTCTCAAATCGAGGTTCACCGGACAATTTCTAATGCAACGACCACAGCCTACACAGAATATTTCCTTAAAGTTTTCTGGACAATAATTGAATTTGTGCATAATTCTCTGTCGCATTCTTTCTTTATAAGTTGGCCGTGGATTATGTCCAGAGGCATGTAAGGCGAATAAGGGAAACATACAGGAATCCCAACACCGCACTCTTTTCCCTCGACCTTCTCGTACTTCATCCGTGATGTCGAAACAGTAGCAAGTAGGACAAAGATAAGTACAAATACCACAACCTAGACATTTCTGATGGATTTCATTCCAAAAAGAAATATCAAAAGCTTGGTCTAATTTTTCTTTTATATTTTGAACGTTAACCTGAGAGCGAATCTTCTTCGAACTTAAATCCATGACTTTATTTTTCTTTTCCACATCGGATTTCTTAGCTTCCTTAAACCAATTGCTTAAATTTTCAGTAAATTTCTCGCCTCTCTCAGTTATTAGCTTGGCAAGAATATTCTCCTCCAAATCAAACAAAATAATATCCGATCCTTCTTCATTGTCTGGTTTCCCTTTCAAGGAAGTGCAAAAACAGGTAATCTGCGGTCTGATACAGGCCAGGGAGACAATGGTTGTCTGTTTTTTCCTTTCTAGGTAGTAAGGGTCTTGGAAATCTTCTCCTCCAAAGAGTTTATCCAATAAAGAAAAAGCTTGAGCATCACAAGGTCGGATGCCAAAGATTAAATAGTTCGTTGTTCTAGGAGTAGAGCCTTTAGGCTCGTTTACGGGCGTAAACGCCCTACTCCTGTTAAACGGGGTTGAAGCCCCTTCTCCGGCCTCTACTCCGAAAGAAAATAGGGCTTCTGTCTGAGGGAAAAATATCTCCTTAGGTGAGATTTTTGTATTTCGATAATCCCAGGGGATATCCTGGCTAGAATCAAATTCAGAGAAACGAATATCTCCATTCTCCTGCATGGGAACAAAAATATTGTATTCTTTCTTTAAGACATCTAAAAAGTTTAACACATCTTTCTTCTTAATAATTTTTAATTTTGCATTCTCCATTTTTAACTCAATCTACGGCTCAGTAATGAATTCTTGTTGATCATCTAATTTAAAAGTTGCTAATGGTGGAGCCTCTTCCAAAGAAATCCCTGCTTCATACCCAAAAAATTCTTTTACATCTTTTATTAATTTACCAGTAAAGATTCGTAGATCAATTCCCATTGGACAAGCTCGTACACAAGCTCCACAATCAACACAACGTCCTGCCTGATGAAATATTCGACCAATCTGGTAAAACATAATATCTGAAATATTATCGGTTATCCCTATCCATCTTGGCTTGGTTTGTTCGGCAAAACATTCTTTACAATAACAATTAGGACATGCCTGACGGCAAGCATAGCATCTGATACATTTTGATACTTGTTCCTCGAAATATTTCCATCTTTCCTCAAGGGATTTCTTTTCAAATTCTTCAATAATGGTTGTTCGCTGCTCCTCTTTAGTTTTTCTTTTTTCTCCTCCAATCAAAATGTCATAAATTGCTGGAGCAGTATATTGACAACTCCTACATACATCAGCCAATGACTTTTCTTTTTTAAGTTCTATCTCTTTTTCATCCTCATCAATAATTACAATTTTATCACCCTTTTTTTTAGCCTCAACAATTTCAACTTCTTGCATCTTGCATCCTGCATCTTGTATCTTTTTTATATCCATCATTCCCTCACAGGGAATTCCAATTATATAAAGGTTTTCTCTGGGTAGTTGATGTTCCTTAATTAGACCCACTATTGAACGACCATCACATCCTTTAGCCAGGATACCTATTTTAGGTAATTTCACATCTTTCTTTCGTGGCTGAGGGAGAAAAAACCTAGGAAGATATACGGCTAAATTATTAAGACAATAAGAATTCCAAACTAATTTTTCTATATTATCTGGTTCAGTAATAAAACAGGGTGTTGACCTTAAAGGTAAAGTTCCTTCACCATAGCCGATAAAAATATCAATTTTATCTTCTTCAAATAGTTTTCTTACTGTCTCTTTTATTTTCTCTTCTATTCCTTCCATTTCTATATCTTTTTTACCATTTTTCTAATGGGACCTAATTTTTTCACTTCCTCAGTAACTTTCTCTATGATCTGGGCAAACCGGCCACCTTCCGCTGCTGAGACCCAGGAAAACTGTACTCGGCCTGGTTCAATCCCAATATATTCCAGAAAACTTTTTAATAAAGCAAACTTCCTGCGAGCAATCAAGTTCCCACTGATGTAATGACAGTCTCCAGGATGACAGCCAGAGACTAAAATTCCGTCAATACCGTTTTGTAATGTTTTGATAATATAGAAAGGATTCACTCTCCCTGAACAGGGTACACGAATAACCCTTATATTAGGTGGATATTGCATTCGCGAGACCCCAGCTAAGTCAGCTCCCGCGTACGAACACCAGTTACAGAGAAAAGCGACTATTTTAGGTTCCCAGTTATGGACATTTTTCATTTCAGACAACCTCTAATGCTGCCAGAATCTGTTCATCTTTAAAACCCTTTAAATCTATAGCATTTGCTCGACAAGAAGTAACACAAGCACCGCAACCTTTGCATAATGCCTCGTTTATTACGGCAATTTTCTCCTTTTCGTCAAGTTCTAACGCTTTATAAGGGCAAATTTCAACACAGAGTCCACAGCCTGAGCATCTTTCTTTACGTATTTCACAAATTTTGCCCTCGGCTTCGAAATATTCTTTGGTCAAGATAGTCGTTGCCCGGGCAGCGGCGGCTTTAGCTTGAGCAATTGTCTCTGAAACGTCTTTAGGATAATGAGCTAATCCACATACGAAAATTCCATCAGTAGCAAAATCTACCGGGCGCAGTTTAACATGTACTTCCAGGAAAAAGCCATCAGCATTTAATGGTACTTTAAGCATCTGGGATAAATTCTTGTTTCCCTTATTAGCAATGATCCCTGGACTAACTACTAAAAGATCTGGATCTATCAGAAGATCTTGGTTTAGAATTAAGTCTTTTACCTTTATCTTGAGCCTGCCATTTTCATTTCTTACCTCTGGTTTAGATTCTTCTTCATAACGAATAAAAATTACTCCCTCTTCTCTGGCTTTTTTGTAATAAATCTCCTTTATTCCATAGCTTCTCATATCTCGGTAAAGAATATAAATATTTAATTTAGGATTGAGCTCCCTGAGCTTTAAGGCATTTTTTATGGCTTGAGAACAACATACCCGACTACAATATGGTCTCTTTTCATCCCGTGAACCTACACATTGAATCATAACCACGGTACGGTAATTGGTTAATTGGTTAATTGGTGATTGGTTAATTAACTGCTCGGCGCTAACCGCTAACCGCTCACCATTCACCCCTAACCATTCTTCCAGTTCTCTTTGGGTGATAACTCGATTATCTTGGCCATAAAGGTACTCGGTGGGTTTATATTCCTCAGCCCCTGTTGCTACAATAATTACTCCATGTTCAATTTCTTCCTCTTTCCCATTTCCGGGGACTAACAATGTCTTGAAGTTACCTACATAGCCGGTTATTTCTTTAATTTCACTCTTTGTATAGAGATTGATCATTTTATTAGATTTTACTTTCTCAATAAGCGAACTGAGGAAATTTTGAGTTTTCTCGCCATTCAAAGTATAATGAAGGTGGCGAAAATTTCCTCCTAAATCGGTCTCTTTTTCTACTAAATAAACTCCGAACCCCTGACTAGCCAGGTCAAGACTGGCAACCATACCAGCCACTCCGCCTCCGATAACCAGAGCTTTTTTATTTATTGCCAGAGTTGCTTTGGAAAGAGGCTTAAACAATCTTACCTTAGAAGCTGCCATCCGTACCAGGTCGCAAGCCTTTTGGGTTGCTAAATCCTTTTCCTTCTGATGTACCCAAGAACACTGTTCACGAATATTAGCAAACTCAAAAAGATAGGGGTTCAATCCTGAAGCCTGAAGAGTCTTCTGAAACAGGGGTTCATGGGTCCTTGGCGTACAAGCTGCAACCACAACTCTATTCAGATTTTTTTCTTTTATCTTTTCATTAATTGATTTTTGTGAATCCTGCGAGCAAGCAAACATAAACTCTTGGGAATGAACGACTCCACCTAAAGTGGAAGCATATTTGACAGTCTTGGCTACATCAACCGTAGCCGCGATGTTGATTCCACACCGGCAGACAAAAACGCCTATTCGCGGTGGCTGTCCTTCAATATTTATCTCTTGGGGTAGTTCTTCCTTTATCTTTTTAACGGGGAACTTCGTTAATAAAGAGGAGGCACTGGATGCGCTTCCTGAAGCTTCCATCACCGTTTCTGGTATATCTTTTGGTCCAGAAAAAGTTCCTGCTACAAATATACCTGGTCGGGAAGTGGAAACCGGTGTAAATGAGGATGCTTTCGAAAAACCACATTCGTTTAACTCAATATTCAATTTTTCAGCTGTTTCTTTGATCTTGCTTGTAGATAATAGGCCAACTGAAAGAACTACTAATTCAAACTCTTCTCTTTTTATTCTACCTTCATCGGTGGCGTACTGAATGATTAAATTTTCAGTACTTGCATTAACCTCTATTGAAGAAATACGTGCATGGATAAAACGCCCCTGATAATCGTTTTTTGCTCTGTCTACGAACTTATCAAAATCTTTGCCGTATGCCCGCATATCCATATAAAATACGGAAGTCTTGACCTGAGAAAGATGCTCTCGGACAAGTATCACATCCTTGGTTGCTTGCATACAGCATATAGCAGAGCAATATTCATTACCTAACTGCATATCTCTCGAACCAACACACTGAAT
>JABUBK010000061.1_pt1 | contig 19582 bp, 24 predicted proteins | sample 7332671 | NCBI WGS metagenome assembly JABUBK01 (sample SAMN07256342, study PRJNA390944) | subsurface metagenome | isolation source: Methane hydrate marine sediment | place: Pacific Ocean: Eastern North Pacific, ODP site 1244 | collected 2002
GATCTAAGGATCTTTCTGAATACGGATAGTTATAAAGGACCTACAAAGAGAGGAGTAAGATTTTATCTCTTTGATGATAACTGGACTGAGTTTAAAAAGCTCATTGATAAGGTAGATAAGGTTTATGAGGAGATATAGCTTGACCCAGGGGGGCAGAGCATGACCCAGATGAGACCTGGAGACATAAGGTAAACTTGACTCACAGGATATACCATATTTTAACACTCCCGGATAGACAAAATCGGGCTAAATTAAGGATTTACGGTGATTACCAAGAAAAAACGCTTGCATAGAGGGGGTAAATCGGTAAGTTAAGCACTAGGCTTGACTTATATATGACCTTGCTAAAATCTTACCGAATGCTGGTCATTGCGGGCGGGCACGCCGTTAAGAGTTTGAATAACCTCGGGCAAGGTTATGGCCGGGCGAGGGAGTCTAGTTTTCTTTCTCTCTCGTCCGGTGCACGAAGGGTCTCCTTTTAAAGGGTTTTAAGGAATCAAAGAGGCGGGCTAGGATGGGGTAGGAGAGGTCGGGGCTCAAGGCGCTCATGGCTGGCAATGAACCCCCAAAATAAAGAGTAGAAAGGAGGATGATATGTTATTCTTTGTGAAGGCTGAAACAAAAGGCGCATTTCCGCTTCCACCTGAAGAGACCTTGGAACTTGTGGTAAAGGAGTGGGAAACAGTTATAAGCTATAAGCAACAGGGAAAAATATTGGCAGGAGGTGCATTGGCGGGGCGAAAAGGGGGCTGCGGTATCTTCGATGTGGACTCTAGCGAAGAGCTCAATACATTAGTATCTCAACTACCATGTTTTCCTTTCTCGGAGTGGGAGATTATCCCGCTAAACACTACTGAGTACGCTCTAGAGTCGGCCAAACAGGCTCTGGCATCAGTACGAGCATCAAAGTAGTAACGTAGAAGGAGTTAAGCCTTACCCTAGCCTCATCCTAGTGTGCATTAGAATCAGGCTAAATCAGAATCTTAGGCTGATTGGCAAGAGAAAAGACCCCCATAGAGGCTCATATAGCTACTTTCTCAAGGCAACCCATAAAACCTGGGTAAAACTAGAGTGTCTGTATCAAGAGAATTATATCAAGCCAGTTGTGGGGTAGAGGGATTTTTAAGTGAGGCTAGCCTTTGAGCAGTAGGAAGAGTTAAAATAAAATTGTCGGAGGGGGAGAATGAACCAAGCAACATGGAGGGTAGGCTGGTATAGCAAGGTTGTCTTGACCGTGATTGCGGTTAGCCTTGTGGGATTGTTGGTTAGGCAGCTTCCTGGGAAGGTGGAGGCAAAGCCTGGGTATGGCACTCCAGGAGTGATTGAGCTAACTGTTCCTAAATTACGCAGGGATTTGAGGGTTTATTTGGCGAATGATGATGAGTTAATAAAAAAGGGGGAGCTTCCTGTTGTAGGCTCTAAGAGAAGAGCTTTAGCGCAGAAGGTGTATGACTATCTCCCTGCAGACGTTGAGCAGTTGCTAAGGCAGGTGTTGCATTATGAATATGCGATGGGCTACAGAGTAAAATTTGTTAGTGATAGCCTTATAATTCTGGAGTATGAATAAGGGCTTGATACCCAGGGAATGATTACAAGCAAATCATTGATATAAGCTGATTATAGAAGTAGTGCTATAACCCAGTATTAAAGCTAATGTTGTTTGATTAAAAGAAAAGCCTTTATTGAAGCTGGTTATAGGCGATGATATAAACATTATTAAAGGGAGTAAAAAGACTGCATAGATATAGCTGTGTATATGAATTGACGCTGATTTTGTCTTATTCAAAAGGATAAATATAGCGTTTCTTGTTAGGGGATTTAGGATAAATATACCTATTCTGATACTGTTATGAATGAAGGGGAGAGTTGACGGAGAGCAGGTTATAGGCAATTTTTAGCAGAAAAAAACTAGGGAAATGTGGGAAATAATCAAATTCACGGGCAGGATCTCTCTTATTTTCAAAAACTCTAGTTCAGGAAAGCTGATACGGACTACGAAATCAAGAAAAGGCTGGCTTTTAGTTATTATATGAACCCCTATTCCCCTACGTTTATGAATGCTTTAGGGTCTTTAACCAGAGCGGGTTATAGTTATAACTATGCTAAAAGTTATGGAAGCAAAGTATTCTATATGGACAGGTTTGTTGTCGCTCTTTTTGGTCTAGACAAAAGAAGGAAAAAAGGAGTAGCTAATGAAGAATAAACTTATCTGCGCTGATAACTTAGAAGCCTTGAGGACTATAGAAGAAAAGAGCATAGACCTTATTTACATTGACCCTCCCTTCTTCAGTAATAGACAGTATGAGGTGATTTGGGGAGACGAGGCAGAAATAAGAAGTTTTGAAGATAGATGGGAAGGAGGAATAAATGTTTATATTGAATGGATGAGACCAAGAGTAGAAGAGTTATACCGAGTATTAAAACCCACGGGCTCTTTTTATCTTCATTGTGATTGGCATGCTAATGCTCATTTGAAAGTAATGATGGATGAGATATTTGGTGAGAAAAATTTTAGAAATGAGATTGTATGGTGTTATAGAGGGGCTGGTTATCCTAAAAAAGACTTTGGGAGAAGGCACGATACAATTCTTAGATACTCAAAGACAGATGACTATATTTTCAATCTAGATGATGTAAGAGAAGAATATGCCGAAGCTACAAAAGAACGGTTTAGGCACTATATAGGGAATATAAGGAGAGGTAGGGATTTCGGAGTCCAAAAATTACATCCGTTGGGAAAACAACCAGATGATTGGTGGCAAATTCAGCCAGTGGCACCTTCTGCCAAAGAGCGCCTTGGTTATCCTACCCAAAAACCAGAGGCTCTTTTAGAAAGGATGCTAAAAGCGAGTAGCAATAAAGGAGATTTAGTTTTAGATGCTTTTTGTGGCTGCGGGACTACTTTAGTTGTTGCTCACAAATTAAAAAGAAATTGGATAGGAATAGATATATCACCAACAGCAGTAAAAGTAATGGAAGATAGGTTAAGAAAGGTAGGAGCTATGAAAGACGTTAATTATACCACTACTGGAATGCCCAGTACTATGAAGGAATTAAGAGAACTAAAACCCTTTGAGTTTCAAAACTGGGTTATTCATAAAATGGGGGCGAGGCAGAGCAGAAAGAAGGTAGGAGATAAAGGCATAAATGGTTATTTTATTAAAGACCTATGGCATGAACGAACGGGTATTCAAGTAAAACAGTCTGATAGAGTCGGGCGAAATGTAATAGATAACTTTGAGACTGCACTTAAAAGGGGAAAATATGAGAAAGGGTATGTTATTGCGTTCAGCTTTACCAAAGACGCCCATGAGGAAGTAGCAAGGCTTAAAAATCAAGAGGAATTAGAAATAAAGTTAATAAAAGTTGAGGATTTGCTGTATAAGAAAAAGCCCATATTTTGAGGAGAGGGCATCAGCATATAAAAAAGGAGCGGTTTTTATACGGGAGATATATTCTGACCTTACGCCTGAGCAGGTGAAAGAGGCGTATTTGAGGAGGGAGGTTAAGATATGACGATTGAATTGGGTGCCCTAATCACAGGGATAGTTCTAGCGGGAACAACCGCCGTATATAGCTTGATTGTTTTGTGCCTAGCAAAGAAGTCTGATGTATATGCTAGGATTGGCATAGTCTGCTCTCAAATAGCTACACAAGTGCAGAAACGGTATCAATGTGAAACTGAGGTAACCAAACTTCGGCTAGAAGAAATAAGGTTCGAGATCAAGAAAGAACTTACACCAAAAAGAAAGAAAAAACTTAACGATAGAGAAGAACGATTTAAGAAGACCATTACAGAAACACAAAACGAAATAAATAACCTTGAAAGGAAACTCAAGAGATTAGAGAAGGAACTTGATAATTGCCAAGCCAAAGGCAGAGAGATAATAGGCTTTTTATTGGGGAGGCGCAAATAGGACTAAAATAAATGCGGAAAATAGCAATTCTGAATTTCAAAGGTGGGACAGGTCACCATTTTACAGAAGGATCCTCATAGCAGCATGGGGAAATGACACCCCGGGTAACTTTGATACTTTAATTTCGTCAAAGAGTTGAAAAGCGAAATTAGGGGGGCTTGACTTGTGACCTTAAATATTGTAATATTACGTTGTATATTTACGTAACTAAGGAGATGGCCAAATGGCGAAAGTAAAGGCAGGGGATCCACGATTAACAGTAAGAAAGATTAGCAATCTTTCTGGGATTCATATAAGGACCTTACAATATTGGATTGAGAGCGGCTTGATCAAACCTGTAGAACGCACAGGACAGCGTGGCTCTTTAATAGTGCTTTCGTATTGGAATTTATTGGAGGTAGCTGTGATGCTGGAGCTTAGAGCTAAGGGCTGTAGTCTTCAGGGGGTGAGGAAAGCCGTTGAGTATATCCGCAAGATGGGAAATGAGATATACGGGAGAAGGCTGTTTGTCACCGAGAGGGACATTCTCGACTCTGGCTCTTTAGCTGAAATGAAGGGGAAAGAGAAAACCAGAATCATATCTCTAGTCAGGCAACAGGGCCAGATGTTTTTTGTGGACCTTAGACAGATAAAACGAAGGATCAATAAAGAGTTAAAGAGGGAGAAGATAAAGGTTTCTTCGACATAATATAAAAAAAGGGGAGCGATTAGGCTCGCTCCCCTAGGATTAATGCGGCTTGGCGAAGCTCATTATTTAACTCCTCATTCGAGGGGTACGCCGCTATTGTTATAGACAGTATAACACAGATTGAATTTTTGTCAAGTGTATGGAGTAAACAATATGGATGATCAAAAGACATACGGAACGGTGGATTTATATTTAGGAGCTTACCTTCGAGCCAGGGGAATTAAGCTACTTGATTTAGATAGAAGTGGTCGCAGGGTTACATTTATATTTGAGGATTCAGACAAAACAAGGAAACTTGTCAAGAACTTTTACGATGACGGGGAGGTTAAAATCAATGACTATAAAAGTGCGCTGAAAGACCTAAAGAGCATGACTTATAATATGCCTTAACCAAACATCAAAGGAGATTAAGTTAATGAAGAACTACGATTTAAGCAAAGAACAGAGCGTCTTAGGAAGTATGCTATCAGAGCGCTCAAAAGAAGTAATCCCCAAGATAGTTAAAATCTTCGGGGATTTAGAAAAGAGAATCTTCTACTTTAAGAAACACCCACCAATCTACCGGGCAGTTGTTGAACTACACAACCAAGGTAAGCCCATACATCCCAAAACTATCAGTCCCTACCTGAGACAAAAAACAAAAGAGGATATACCTGGGGCTTACCTTCTTGACTTACTTAGCCAAGACGTTGGATCTATTGAGATAACCGAAGAACTTGCCAAAGGATTAAAAGACCTAGCTGTCAGGAGAGAAATACAAAAAACGGCCTCAATAACTCTAAACAAGGCCAATGATGGATCAGAAACCGAACAGATAATTAACGAGACGCTAGAGGAATTTACCTATCTTAGAAAGACTCAGAAAAAAGAGATTAAAGCTATAACAGCCAAAGAATTGATTGAAATTCCCCTACCTGAGAATCAGTATCTAGTTGGTGGCGGGCTAATTCCAAAGCACGGTTATACGATGTTAGTGGGTAAAGCAAAGGAAGGTAAAACCATGCTGGCTTTGAATATAGCTCTATGCCTGGCAACAGCAACACCTTTCCTAATGAGGAAGGGAGAAAACATAGGGTTATTCCCTGTGCCAGAAGTCAAAAAGACGCTTTTTCTTCTCAGGGAAAACGTGGATAAGACAATACAAGCGTTCTTAGAGAAGCAAAGCACAGGATTAAGGAAAATATTAGATAAAAACATAAGGGAAGAACTTAACTCAATTAGTTTTGTTAGACCTAAAACCACCTACCTTGACCTTCAACGAGGACTATCAGAATTAAGAGACTTATTGGATACACACAGACCGGCTCTAGTCGTTCTAGACCCCCTATCAAGATTTTTGACCTCCGATATGAATAGCATGCAGACGGCTATAAAGGTGGCTAATATGATAGATAACCTGGGGGAAGAGTATGGTTGTGCTTTCTTATTGGTTCACCATTTCAGGAAATTAGGGAAGGATGATATTGATACGGGAGATATTTTTCAGAGGATCACAGGCTCGAGTGGATGGCGCAATTCTTATGTATCTTGTCTTGCTTTAGAGAGGAGACACAAAGGAAGGTCAAGCCATATTAAAAGGTTAAGTTTTGAATTTAGGACCCACGAACCGCGTGATCCTGTTATCATAGAACGAAATCCCGAAACCTTACTTTTCGAACAGATAACCGAAGAGGAAGCATTCGAGGGAACTAGCACGGTTGGGGGTCTGGTTGAGATTATAAGAAAAGAATTTAAAAATGGGGGAAGGTATAATCTGATCTCCGAAGTCGCTTGTCAAAAGTTCGGGGTCGGAAAAGGAAGAGTCGCTAATCTCTTAAAGAGAGGGGTAGAGGAAGGTCTAATCGGCAAGGAGAAAGGAAAAGAGGGAAAATATTATATTATCTCCCAGGAAAGGCTCTTTGAATAAAATCGTTCATTCTCTGTAATGTTGTTTAATAAAGAATTTAAGTTTAGTTAGTACCTTAATCACTAGGTGATCACTGGGTGGTCACTAAGTCTAAAATCGTGGTCACTAGATGGTCACTAACTGAAACCCTTTATTGTATTCACTTCTAGCTAGTGACTATCATAATGACCCTAGTGACCTCGTAGTGACTAGCTAGTGACTTTGGGGGGTGACTAAGAAAAAAATCAATGGTGATCAGGGTTATAAGTATTTTGGGTCGGTATTTTTCCCCTGAGGATCCTCTTATAAAGGTAGGAAAGTTAACTAAACTTGCTCTCTATCAACTTAAATCGTATAATTTATCTGATCCACATTAAATCAATGCCCTTACTGGTGCTGAACAACGAACCTTATTGCAGTTAGGACAATAAATAAAGGTGTATTAGCGACAACGTAGGGGGTAGAGCCAGAAAGACTGTTGGGTGTGCACAAGGATACTTTTAACCATAAGTAAAATACTTGTTATCGCTGATTTAATGGGTGTTTGGAAGTGTGCGCTATGACTAGGGTTGATGGGGACGGAAGCACCCGGGGAGAAGCCCCCCAATTTATAAGCAGAAAGATAATGGCTAAAGCGAAAAAGGAGAGTTAAAATGAGTGCCAAAACCATTAAGGAAAGAGCCAAAGGGCTTATAGACAACCTCTCTACTGACCAAGCCAGACTTATCCTTAAACTGCTTGAGCGCTTCAATGAAAAAGAAGAATAAGAAGCTACCAGGGGGGAGGGGAGGATCCCGGGGACACCAAGGGAGTATAGGGAGGGAGAGTATGAAAGTAATTGAAAAGGAAAAAATCTATTAATAGCAATAAATCTAAGGCTAGCGTGTTTATTGATTATAGAAATTATCATTATTATCTAGAGAAACATGCTTGGGAGATTGATTGGGAAAGATTTAAAACATTTTTAGATGAGATGTACGATGTTGTCGAGGTCTATTATTATGACGGAATGCCTTCTAAAGCTGCATTCTTCGACCTACATCGTTGGGCTTCCATGAAAGATTTCATTGATATGAAAGAAGAGAAAAAGAGTTATTTTAATTCTTTGCGGCAGAAAGGATTTAAAGTTAGGAGAAAACTTATCGGTAGGATATATGATACTAGAATGAGGCGATACAAACATAAATGCAATTTTGACGTTGAGCTTACAATAGATGCTATAGATAGTCTTGATAATTATGAAGTTTGCGTGTTGTGTAGTGGAGATGGTGATTTTATTAAATTGATAAGATATTTAAAAGGAAAACGTAAGAGAGTTATAGTCATAGCGGGGAAAGATAGATTATCTAGCGGTAGTGAGAAGGCGGCGAATCAGGTTATATATCTGAAAAATATCAAACGTGACATCGAAGATACAAGCTAAGATTTAGTTCTAAAAAAAGCCCTGCATCTAGCAGGGCTTTTATTTCGCCTCAAACAATCGAGGCTTTAGTAGTGCCTTAATTATGTAATTATTATTATTATTATAACACTTTTTAAAAATTTGTCAAGTCCTAAAGGTTTAGATTAGGCACCAGACCTGCATTGGTCGGTTTTGCTGCCTCTATTCTTTTGTGCTTACAAAGGACAATGAGAAGGAAAAAGCAAGACCAGTCCAAGCAGATACCTAAGGTTTTCTACTTTCCTTGGTATAGAAAATCTGGTACCCTAGTACAGAGAGAATTAAACTGAAGAGGAAGTAAATAGTGGCTGAGCTGAGAGGAAAAACACTTGCTATTGTGAACCAAAAAGGTGGGACCGGAAAAACTACAGTATCAGTCAACCTATCGGTAGGGTTAGCCAGGCGTAAGTTTAAGACTCTACTTATTGACCTGGACCCTCAACATAATTCTACCCTCAGTTTGGGCGTTGATACCCTTACCCTACCCCTATCTACCTATGACGTTTTACTTAGGGAAAGTACCTTAAAAGAGACGCTAATAAATACCCCTATAAGTAGCCTTACCCTAGCACCGGCTAACGTAGAGTTATCTAACGCAGGTATAAACTTAGCCAATGAACCACGCTATCAGTCTAGGTTAAAAGAGAGTCTTACCCCCATAACTAACCGGTATGACTATGTTATAATTGACTGCCCCCCCTCTCTAGGAGTCCTGACTGTCAACGCACTGGCAGCAGCCGATAACGTCATAATACCTATCCTTTGCGACTACCTTTCTTTAGAGGGGTTAAAGCAGTTAGTTACGTCTATTGAGAGGGTACAAAAGAGACTCAACCCCCACCTTAAAACACTGGGGATCTTACCTAATATGGTGGACTTTAGACTTAACATTACTAAGGAGAGTCTTACCCTAGTAAAGAGTCGTTTTAAGGAGTTAGTTTTTAAGAGTGTTATAAGGACGTGTGTACGGGTAAAAGAAGCCCCCTCTTTTGGTAAGTCTATCTTTGACTATGCTCCTCACTCTAGGGGTGCAAGGGAATATACGAAGCTGGTGACTGAGGTAATAAGGAGAGCTAAACAATGAACTCTAAGTCGAGGTTGGGTCGTAAGGACATATTTACAGAAAACAAGATAGCTGTTAAACCAGGAAGGAAGGAACCCATAAAACCAGGAAAACAGAAAACCAGAGAACCAGAAAGCCAGAAAAGAATAAAGGTTACTTTCCAGATACCTGAGAAGCTGTTTATCCAGATAAAAATAAAAGCAGCTAAGGAGCGTAGGAGGATCTCTGATTTAGTGGGGGAGATATTCAACCAATACTTAAGGGGATCGTGAGGCATTATCTAAAAAACAAGTGAAGGAGAGGGAAAATGTTAAAAGTTGGAGACGAGGTTATATTTAAGACAGGAAAAGGTCCTATTATGCTGGTTACAAAGGAAAATTATCCAAAATCTGGAAGCGTGTTATGTAAGTGGTGGGATGAAAAGATCCGTAACTATACAACCAGAAATTTTAAGGAAGAGGAGTTAGAGCTTCACGCAGAAAAGGAGGAGGAGGAGGATTAGGGAAGGTTGGACTCATTAGATTCAAGAAAGGGCTACAACATAGATGGTATGGGAAGGCAAGCGAGGTCAAGAGGATTATTCCTATACCTAAAATGTAACGTCCTATAATGAGGTAACTGGGTTTCAAAAACGAAACTGAGTTACCGACGAAAGTAAACTGAGTTATCTCATAAGATAGGATTATGGAATAGAAATAAAGCCCTCTGCTTTAGGATTTAGAGAGATTAAAGGGCTTGAAGGAGAATTTGAAAAAATCGGCCCAAACGCAAAAATCCCGACAATGCAGAACTGGCTTGATAAAATTCTCTTGATAGAGGCACTTTAATTTTGCTTAGGTCTTATAGGCTGCCTTGCCTCAGGATCGGGGCTCTATGGGGCTGTATGGAGGCGTTTTTCTCCGACCGGCCCATAATGAACGGCCGCTAGTACTCCTCATACCGCTCTTGAGTCCGATCCACAGGCCTCAATTCTGGATGCTCGGAATACAGGGCAGCAAAGGCATCGACCGTATCATACGCAAAGTCCAACGCCTCTCTCATGTCATCTATAGTCAGCTCTTTTTTCTGCTTGGCTGAGTGGAGGAACTTATTTCGCTTGCTCTGTATTCTCCCAAACCTAGCTCTGATATCCTCGAACCCAACCTCCTTGAATAACTTGCTAATTTCTTTCTGGGTTATTTCTTTGATGAGCCTTTCTGTAGTATCTAGGTCTCTAAGAGCGTTGGTAATGCCGAAGATGATATCGTCTGGACAGTCCCTACGAAAAAGAAGCCCCGCTATGAGATCCCCAAGCATGGCTTCGAAGACCGTCTGGGCTAGTATCAAGACCAAAATTGCTCTCTTTAGTTGAAAGCACTCAACTACCATCTCAAACAACGGTCTGAATCTTTGGCCGGGAAACGCTGTCTTTGTAGCTGTGAGCCCGCATTTCGGACAGGCTATCCCAACTCCCCAGCCCATACCTGCCTTCTCCAAGTCCTTTGCTGTTGCGGGGTCATCAATAACACGGCCACAACCAAAACATTCCCAGTACCTGTCTAACTGAACCAAAAGCATCTCTTGTTCAGGCATTTTTATATCAATATCAAAATTGTACCTTATCTATATCCACTATAAAAGTGCTAAGAATTTCCTTAGGAGTTAAGCTCGTCCCGCCTCTCGCATCTTCCCTAAATGCCAGAAACAACTTTCCCATATCTTTAGGAGAAGTTTTTTCTCCTTTAAAAGACCTCTGCACAAATTTCGCAAATGACCTATAAGCATCATCCGAGCTCTGCACCATCATCATAAATTTAAATTTACCCATAAATTTCTCCAACTTCCTTGATGACCTAAACTTCTTTCCCTTTCTTCTTCCTAATAACTCATTCAATGTTTCTAAATAAGTGCCATAAAAAGCCTTCTTATCACCATACAATCTCTGCTCCAACATAATCCTCTGATCATACTGATGCTTTAAAGCAATTGACAAAGCAGCAGTCACAAACGCAAAGATTACATTCAACACTATAGACATATTACGCCTCCAAGCAAAGCTCTATCCTCCCCTTAGGGAAAAGCTCAATCGTACAATAACTCCTGGTAATTCCGTAAATACGCACTCAGTAATTCTTCGGTAACGGCCTCAGAAGCATATCCTTTCCACGACGGTTAGTAACTCGGATAGCTCTCTCTACAGTCTCCCCTTTGTCAAGACCATAATCCGAAGATAGGCGTTCTAATATTCTGTATGTCTCGGGTTTTATAGAAACCCGAAGTGGCACTTTTAACATTCGCTAATTCCTCCTTACTTTCATCTACTAATCTCGCTTATTTTAAAACGCTAACCTCCTTATCTTTAGACAAGAAAGAACACACTTTAAATAATTCCTCTTTTATCTCCTCTTTCCCTCTCTTCCATTGTCAACAACTATACCTCTACCTCAATGCAAGCTTTCGCCGCTTTCAGGCGTTTCTTTAACTCGCTACGGTTCTTCTTCATTAACTCCCCCAACTCTACATATTCGCCTCTGTCCTCTTTCTCCTTAGCTTCTTTCCAAGACTTCTTCATTACGGCTCTTTGCAAACCTCTTGGCCCACAAACCTTAATTTTCTCCATTTATTATCACCTCCATTAGTCAGTATTAATTATAGTTGCAAAAAATAAAAAGTCAAGTCCCGGAAGAAAAGGCGGGTTGTTTGACTTAGCGAAAAGGGAGATAGGGAAGAAAGGAGAAGGGCTTGAATGCTACGAAGTGATAGACGTATAAAAAAAAGGGCCTGCTGTGAACAGGCCCGATAACGGCGGTTGCAAATGGAGTCCCCCCCGGATCTCTTCGGGAGTGTTTATATAAGTGCAGCCCACCTTTTATATTGTTAGCAGAGGGAAGGATTAAGTCAAGGGGTGCTATAAGTTAAGTCTTAAGAAGATAACTATCTAGGGCTCCGGGTTGCTCCCTGGCCCGGGGCCCGGATTCAGGGAGATGATAGGGAAATGGAAGAGGTTAAGAGATTAGAGGATTTTGAGAGGGCTAGGGGTAAGTTAAGCTACCCTCCGATATAAAGTGCTGTATCGTCAAACTGCTAGAGGATCCCTCCGTTAAAGACGGTGATAAACTGTTTATCGTTGCCTGTGAACTGCATAGGGTCGGTAGAACTGAGAAACAGATTGACTCCCTTTTGACCGTGCTAGGTATAAGGGCTTCTAAGATCCGGGGAGTTATCAAGAGCGTAGCAAGCGGTAAGTATGAGTTTGGTTGTCCTCGTCTGGAGGAAAAGGGGATCTGTCTTTATAAAACTAGGGAGGAATGTTTTTGGTATCAGGCTATACCCAGGGAGAGTCAAAGACCGTATCGGGAAAGAGACTTTTGGAGATTCGGCTGGCCCAGTAGATTAACTACCCCTGAGTCTATAATATACCTGGCTATCAGAGAAGTTGAGAAAAGAAAGGGGCTACCTGCGGGGTCAAGGTTTCCTCCTTAGGGGCTTTGACCCTCTTTTATTTAGTTTAGCAATGTCTATAGCTCACTATCAAGGCCCTCTCTTTTTTGGAGTAAATGGCCTTAAAAAAAATTTGTCTGTAAAAACCTCTGTTTTCACATGTAGTTCTTTACACATAGCCCTATACAGCCTCACCAACAAATCAACATTCGCCTTTTTCCCTGCGGTAACTTCATCGTGCCAAGCCTGTAATTCCCTTCTCACTCCCTCTGTCTTAAATACAATACCTACTTGGTTCAACGCCTTAAAATGCAAAGACGAATCCAAATAATCGTAGCCGTCAGCTATAGTGTATCGCCAACCAGCAAAATCCATTAATACCTCCAGCTTCCCCAAATAACTCTCATGCCTACGATAATAAACTATTGAAATAACAACACCTAAGAGACCAGAACCAATTATTGAAGCCACTACTAAAACAATGGTTGTATACTCCATCTTCCTCACCTCCCTCATGTGTTATTTTAAACTCACCTCGTTATGGTAAATTTAATTGCTTGAGTTTTACCTTACTCTCTGCTATACTTTCAGGCAGGGAGTAAGGACGACTTAAATCTCTTTTGCGGGCTCCGAGCAATCGGAGTACACGCTTTTCAAAGAGATGTCGCCTTGCTCCTTTTTTATTTAACAGGAACAAGGAATTAATGTATAATCTCTTCCTGAAGCAGGTAAGGCTCTTCACCTCCCTGCGGGCCCCTCTTGATAGGGGTACACGCTATCAGAAGACTGCCACCTGCTTCTGGAAGAGGCTTGTCAGATGAGGTTTATAGGATGCTGCGAAGCTCATTACTTTTGAGCTAACGCTCTACATGAGGTCCCCACTGGCAAGATCTATACAAATTTTATCCATGAAAGGAGAACACATGAACCAAAAACTTAAAGAACTTGCCTTCGTAGGAGTAGATACCCACAAAGATGAACACACTGCTTGTATGAGTGACTGCTTTGGCCAGCCTTTGGGAGTATTTACAGTAGAGAACAGGCCAGATAATATAGATGAACTCCTCAAGGAAATAGATAAAGCTGCCAAATCCCATAACCTAAGGCCCGTCTTTGGTCTTGAGGATGTCATGGGCCTCGGCCAGCACCTTGCCAGGTCACTCATCTCTGGTGGCTACGAGCTCAGAGAAGTAAATCCCATTGAGACCGAAAGAAAACGTCTCAGGAAAGCTCATCCTGATAAATCCGACCCCTTAGATGCCCTGGCTATATCAAAGGTGTTAATTAGCGAGTTTGATAAGCTGCCCCTCATCCAGAGCTTGAATGAACTGTATCTGTCGATTCATCAGTTCTCTAACTGGCGCGACTCTTTAGTCAAAGAGCAAACCAGAATCAAGAATAAACTTCATATTCTGTTTCATCGAGAATACCCCTCCTACCAAACTATGTTCAAGAATACCTTCTCTAAGGCAGCCTTAGCCTTTTGGGAAAGATTCCCCAGAGCTTCTTTGCTTAAAGGAATCGGAGTAGAAAGGCTTTCTAAGTATCTGAGGACTCATTCCAATAATACCATCTCTACTAAGAAGGCCTTAAGTCTCTTGAAACTGGTGAATAAAGATTGCCCGCCTTCCCGGCTGAGTTTGGTTAACTCAAGCATCATCAGGAATTTGGTAAAGCATCTAAGGTTCATCGAAGAGCAGATAATCATCGCTCGGAAAGAACTGGAGCCTTTAGTTGAGGAAACAGGAATAAAGCTATCTACATTAACAGGCGTTGATACAGCTACAGCAGCCAAGCTCATAGCTGAGATTGGTGATGTGAACCGATTCGCCTCTAGTGATAAACTAGCTAAGTGTGCCGGTATAGCTCCTCAGCAGAAAAGCTCAGGCAGAAAGCTTAAGTTTAAGAAATCTAACAGAGGTAGACGTCAGCTCAATACCGCCATATACAGAATAGCTCTCTGTCAGATCGGCTCCGATAGATCCGGCAGACCCAGAAACTCTAAGGCCAGAGAATACTTTTTGAGAAAGATCTCCGAGGGTAAAACCAAAAAGGAGGCCCTCACTTGCCTTCAGAGAAGGCTATGTGATATCATTTACGCCATGATGAAGAATAAGACCGAATACAGGTTTAATAGAACTGTTAATTCTGCTGCCTAGGTTCATTTATTGCTCTTTGAAAATTTCCATTTGACATAGGATGTCTTCAGCAATGCGTAGCTCCCCCTACAAGGATGGATGGGAGAGATACGCCTCGTTCCTATTTATTACTCTCCTACCGCTTACTCCTTGCCGGCTCCTCAGCTAGGAGTGAGGCGACCTTTTTCTCCCAAGACTCACCTTCAACTTTAGTTTAGCTTTTTCATGTGGACTTGTCAACATTAAGCAAAAAAGACGACATGGTGTCGTTAATTTGTAAATAGGAGTGTAGATAAAATGAGGGTTTTGGTTTAGAGGAAGGCACTGAATGTCTTAGTTTTACACAGAAGGCGACAAAATTGTAGAAATTTTGACAAAAGTGAGTTTTGGGACGTATATCGGAATCATGTTTCTTTTGGCAGTTATATCTCACTCTTTGAGATTCTTCCTCATTATTTTTCAGATAGTCCCTGTAAACTCATATCTCTAGGATTCAAAAACTTCAAAAGTTACTCCTCGGTCTCTGGTATAACTACCTTTTCAATTTCCCGTAAAGTATCTCGCATTGTCTCTAGATAAAGTCTATCTTTGGTTACCTGTTTTGCTTTTTTATATTCCTTCAGTCTTTGTAAGAATCTATTGGCATCGCCTTCAGCATATTTTATCCTTTGCACTGCGTACGCTTCTGCTTGTCTTATTGTCTTTTCTGCTTCACCTCTCGCTTTTGGAATTTCCTGATTATATTTCCCCAAAGCTTCATTGATGAGCCGCTCTCTATCCTCTTTGGCGCTGGCAACCCTTTCGAATGCCTCTTTTGCTTCACCTGGAGCATGAACGTCTTGCAGCTTTACGGTAACTATATGAATACCGCTTTCATAGAGATCCAGGATTTGCTGGAGTTTGTCTGCTGCTGCCTCCTGCATTTCTTCAGAATCAAGTTCTATTTCCTTGGGAAATCCTGTGTTCAAATTTCTCCCTTTCACCTTCATTTTCTTAGCTTTTCCTTTAGGACAGCTATATCCAAGGTTGATCTTGATTCTCTCAGCTCCCTGTTCTCCTATGGACAGGCTGTAGGTTTCTCTTACGTGGTGAATTATTGCCTGATCCATCTCCTCCCCTGCCATTCTAATGGAGTTACTTATAACCACACCATTGAGGGAGGTTATAGCTGCTTCGCTTTTAACCTACTGCCCGTATTCGGCCATTTTTCTTGTTAATTGCCAGTACTGAGGGAGCATCGAGAATCACTCCTGATCCTCTCCTATAGACCAGGGTCTTGCTAGTTCCCAGATCTATCGCGAGATCCTTTCCCGTTATACTTGAAACCAAACAGTTCCTTGGAACATGGGGGCATTAGATTGGCAATGGTCAATTAATCTCACTCCAGTTTTCAGTTTGCCTTTCCTCGAGTTGCTATGAAAGATTTAGTTTTTGTAGCGGTGATGAAGCCGATGTTTGGGAAGGGATTGTTCAGATGACTGTGCAACATATTCGTCAGCGTGCTTCACCGTAACGATCATATCATCGCGACAGCCCCGCTCGAGGATTTTGATAGCCATCTCCGTGCTTTTGGTCTCAAGATCATCAGACGCTTCAATGCCCAGCTCTTTTATAGCAACCGGGGTAAATCTTATCTCGTAAGAAAAAAACTTTTTTTTAACAACTTGGGCAAATTTAACCAGGAATCCTCCAATCGGGTAAATCCCGTAAGATTTTCGTTTATCTACCTGGGATAGGGGACTTACCTCAAGATCGTATCGTTCACGATTTTTAGCGTAATACTTGATTCCATATTTTTGATCGTAGAAAAGTTTTCCTTGCAATGTCTTCTCCTTACTTTTGGACTCCTATTGCTCATTAAAAGTTGACTACAAGCTGTCAGATTACTCTAACCTAATCTGTTTAACCACAGGCGTAGTCCACCTTGATGGCAGCAGTAATAAACTGACCAGCAACGTGCTTGACACTTTTACTATAAGGGGATTTTTAAAGAATAAAGGGTGGGGCTCTGGGTTCTACCCAAAAATTGATGTGCGCGACTTGGTAGAAAAGTTCTGCGTGAGTAGTGGATCCTAACCAGAACTCTTCACCAATGGGGTGACTTTTAGAAATGGGAAAAGAAGAGTTTTCACTTTGGAATTTTTTTTCACCCAGTACAAATTTTCTAAATCCGGTCTTTTTGCCTTTAATAGTGACGGAAAGAAAAGGAGATTTTTCTTCTCCTTTCTTAAAGTTAAATCGATAGGCTCCGTCTTCCTTGGAAACTCTTTGGCGAATGAAAACTAATGTTGGTTTTTGATCCAGAGCTCGCCAGGATGGCTCAGCTCCGGTTATGTATAACCCAGGAAAGACAGCTAAAAGAAAGGGGAAAATAATTAATAAAATGCCACTTACTATTCTCTGAGTTGGCTTACTCTCTTTTCTTGGTAATGATGGAGATTTGACCATCTTCCTTTAATCGTCCGGTTATTCGTTAGGTTTTGTCTTGGTAAAATACCTGCAATTGTATATACTCATTATAGAGAAGTTTTTCTTTTATTCAAGTTATTTAGAAATTTACGTTTAAAGACGTCAAAGTACTTGCATAAATCTCCCTGAGCTTCAAGTGCTCTTCTGTTAGAATTCCACATTACAGAGGTTAACACCTTAAAAATCTTGCCTTTACTACCTACCTTTAAGCTAGCCTAAATTTTCCAGAAATAAAAATTTTGAAGGTGAAAGACTGGAAGAGAAAAATAAGGATTTTTGGTTAGAGAAAAGCAGTCAATGTCTTACTTTTATACAGAAGATGACATATGAGGTTGATTAAAACAAGGGGCGTCAAAAATAAAAAGAGGATCAGAGTATGTTAAACCTTGTCGTTTTTGAGCCATACAGTAGCCTATTTTGCCTTTTGAACTTAGCGGTGAAAAAAGGGCCTTACCTGGGATCCTCCTGGATTAAAATAAGCCGTAAAATGGCAATTCTCCGAAACCCGCCACCAGAGGGAATTGCAAGATGCTAATACAGGCTCATAGAGACTCACCTTTTAACTAAGCGATGTTTTATACCTCTGGGGTCAATAAAATGCGTTGTAGAGTCTTATATTGGCTGTTTTCTTAAAAACTATCTTATAACCAATTGTTACTGAAGGGTTGACAAGATAAAGAATTATGATATAATATAACAAATAGTAAACTAACAGGGGGGGAATAAAATGTCCCGGATGATGACATTGAAAGAAGTCGCAGGGAGGCTGGGGCTACACATTAATACAATCCGAAGATATATCCAGGAAGGTAAAATTCCAGTGGTGAAATTTGATAAAGCTATGAGAGTGGAAAAGGAGGACTTGGAGGAATTTATAAGGGAGAGAAAGATGGGGGTAAAGAAATGAAGGTAATGGGTTATGTTAGAGTATCTACTGAGGAGCAGGCGAGAGAAGGAATATCCCTTGAGGTTCAGGAAGATAAGATTAAGAAGTATGCAGACCTCCATAACTTAGACTTAGTAGAAGTGATAAGGGATGAGGGTAAATCAGGCAAGGATCTTAACCGGGAAGGAATACAGAAGGTTATATCTTTGTGTAAAGACAGAAGCGTTGATCATCTAGTTGTTTATAAAATGGACAGATTAACCAGGAGAACCTTGGATCTTCTTACCCTAGTTGAGGAAGTTTTTAAGCCTAATAGAGTTCAATTCCATTCCATTAGTGAGAAGGTAGATACCTCTACCGCTCAGGGTAAGTTTTTCTTGACCATTACCGGGGCTATGGCTCAGATGGAAAGAGACCTTATCTCCGAGAGAACCAGGGAAGCCCTGCAATATAAAATTAGTAAGGGGGAGAATGTAGGATCTCCACCGTTGGGTTTCTTAGCAGAAGATAAGAAACTTCTCCGAATAGATGGGGAGTTTAAGGTTGTTAGCTATGTCAAGAGTTTAAAAAGAAAGAAGCTATCCTTAAGACAAATTGCCAACAGGTTGAACGAGCAGGGGGTCTCCACCAAAAGAGGGGGATCCTGGTATGCGGGGACGGTGCGGTATATCCTCCGAAATGGTAGATATAAACAAGAAAAGAAGGCTGCCGGCGTATAAGAAGGGGGTTGCAAACAATATGTGAGATTGAATATAAAAAAGGGCAGCTTTTATGCGGATAAAACTAAAAAGGGAGGAGGTGAGTCGCCCAATGGGTAAGGATGAGAGGAAGGGAGGACATAAGGATATGAAGAAGAGTAAAAAGCAAAAAAGAAAGGATAAAAAAGAAAAGAGGGTTAAAAAGAATAATTTACCTGCTTAGGAAAACCGCTGGATAGAAAGAGAGGAAAGGAATAGAGATTGACCCTAATGTTTATACCCCTGACTAAAACAATAGTAAGGATAGCGTGAATTTACCCCCAAACGAGGCGATTAGAGGGGCGAATTAGGGGCTTTCTCAGGGTAAGGCAACCACCAACCCACACCACACACCAAAACCTGGGTAAAATCAGAGTATCTCTATCAAGAGCCTCAAAAGAAAGAAGCTATCTTCAAGACAGATTGCCAACCGTCTGAATGAAAAGGGGATCTCTACTAAGAGGGGGGGCAAGTGGTATGCGGGGACGGTGCGGTATATTCTCCGCAATAGTAGATATAGAGAGTTAAGGGAAGCTGTTGGTGTATAAAAAGGGGACGGTTTTTATACAGGAAGCAATTTTGTTCTTTGAAAGTCATTACTAGTCTATAATAAAAGACGCAAAATAAGCCATAATTAGAGGAGTTAATTCGTTTAGTGAGGAAAGGGTTGGGTTGATAATTTTGCTTAGTTTATAAGGCAGTTGCGTGGGCTTAAACCACTAATATAAGGAGACTAAGAAGTAGGAAATGAAAGTAAAACAGACTGAACAAAAGGAGATAGGAAGGATCAAGCTAGGAGATACTCAAGACCTTGTTGTTTCTATCGTAGATGATGAGAAGGTAGATCTAAGGATCTTTCTGAATACGGATAGTTATAAAGGACCTACAAAGAGAGGAGTAAGATTTTATCTCTTTGATGATAACTGGACTGAGTTTAA
>JABUBK010000062.1_pt1 | contig 19525 bp, 21 predicted proteins | sample 7332671 | NCBI WGS metagenome assembly JABUBK01 (sample SAMN07256342, study PRJNA390944) | subsurface metagenome | isolation source: Methane hydrate marine sediment | place: Pacific Ocean: Eastern North Pacific, ODP site 1244 | collected 2002
CCCAATAATATAGAAATGATGACGATCCGGGTTCCTAAGAGCTTTGCCAATGAGCTGTATAAACTGAGAAAAGATGAGGAGCTTCCCACCATAGCAGCAGCCCTGCGCTTTTATCTTGAAAATATGGAGAAAAGCAGACTTGAGGAGATGATAAAGGCTGAATTAGAGAAAATGAGAAGATCCATTCAGACCATCGCACAAGAGCTTATCCGGCACTTAGCTATTGACGAAGGCCATATTACAGAATACCTCACGGACAGAGTAGCTTTGGAGCGCATAGCAGGAGAAAAGGGAACAGAAAAGACAAAAATAAAGAAAGGGAAAGCCTCAAAGGACCATATCACATAAAAAGAGAAAGGGGAGGCCAGTCACCTCCCCTTTTGAAAGAGAGCTAGACATGGTTAAAATTTCGGGCCGAACAAAACCAGTGGGCCAAAAAAGACCCTTTTGTTCGTTTTAACCGCTCTCTGTATAGGTAGTATAGTCTAATTTTGAGAATTGTCAAGTCCTTAGACAAATCTAAATTCTCAAAATAGATACGTCTAACTTTTGAAAATAGAGGTGTGTAAAGTTTGACAATAGCCATAGCTAACTCAGGTATCAACGGGGGTGTCCTCTAAGATACAGGCGGCAGGGTAGGACTTGGGATCTTCCTCCTATCCTGCCCGCCAGGAAGATCCTAATGAGTAAGAAAAAAGACTACCTCTTCGACATCACACCACGCTGGATTAAGTATTCTGGCCTACCTCAACAGCTAAATAAAAAGTATGGTGAGCACGCCTGGACTATCTTTCATTGTCTCATCCAGCTAGACTGCCGATTTAACCCCGATTATCCCGATACCTTTGACCAAAAATTTGAGGAGATTGCCGAATTAGTCGGTGTCTCAGTAAATACAGTATCCAAATTTATCAGGCTTTTTGAAAAGGATCATCTTCTTTTTGTGGAAAGGGGAAAATATAGAGGGAAAAAAAGCAGGTTTTTAATAGTCAATCCAATTAAGACCCCAAAACACCCCAAAGACATACACGCTATAAACGGGGGATTGCTTAACAGAAAAGGGGAGCAGCCTATTTTGAGATATGCAGAAAGCCCCCAGCCTGTTGGGGCTTTAGATAAGGAGAAAGCCCCCAATCTAAGAGAGAAAGCCCCCAATCTGGATAGAGAAAGCCCCCAGCCCGTTGGACACAACAAGAGGAAAAGAGAAGATATAAAGAGAAGACAACAACAAGGAAAAGGAAAAAAACCTGATGTTGTTGCTCCCTCTCTCAATCAAAAAGAAGAAAAACCGGAACCCATAACTAAGGAGAAACTACATCCAAAGACGAGAGAACTAGCAATTAGAGTAATGAAGTTAGGCATAAAGGAAGATAAAGCCCTAGAGTTAGTATGCAGCTACAGCTACAATAAAATAGAAGACCAGCTTGACTGGTTGCCCTACCGGGAAAACATAAGGAACCCCGCCGGTGCTTTGATAAAAGCACTTGAGAAGGACTGGCCAGAGCCGGTAACTAGGGGAACAGGTATTAAAAGAAGAACGGAAGAAAGCCTAAAATATAAGCGAGTCTATACAGGGTATTGGGAGAGCCAGAAAGCAATGTTGAAGGTTGCCAAAGAGGATCTCAAAAAAGGGGCGGGTTCTGGAAGAATAAGAGAGTGGCTGGATAAGTTAGACCCAGAATATCACGAAGAGCTTAAAAAGTTTGTAAGGGGGTTAAATAAATATAAGGGAGTCTATGAATGACCCAAAAACAAAAAGAGGTTGCCCGAGTAAAACTCAACGACACTTCAGATCTGGTGGCTACCATTGTCGCTGATGAGAAGCTGGATCTGAGGGTCTTTCTCCATACGGACAATTACACCGGGCCCACCAAAAGAGGGGTAAGATTCTACCTCTGGGACGATATTTGGCCAGAGTTTAAGAAGTTGATAGACAAGGTGGATAAGGAGGTTAAGGAGCTAGAATGATAAGAGGATGTTATTTTTACTCGCAAAAATGTAAACTTTGTGGTAAGGTTGTGTATGGGGAGAACGAACAAAGTCGAAAGAAGGCAAAGAAAGACTTTAACCGAAAAATGAACCAGCACCATAACCAGGAGCACAAGGATGCCACTATCAGACGCAAAGCGAGATCAGCGGTTTAGAGAGGATGTGGAGAAGGGTCTATCCATAAAGCAGCTTTCTCAAAAATATGGAATAGGTCTCAGGCAGATCTCCAGGCTAAAGAAAAAGCTAACTCCTACCAGCAAGCCAACAATACAGCAACCCACTAAGCCAGCAATACAGCAATATGAGAAGGCTACCTTTTACCTTTACCCAGGGCAGCTAAAAGAGATTAAGCGGCTGGCACTAGAGAAGGATAAAAATATAAGCGGGTTGATCAGGGAGATGTTAGGTAGATATCTAAAAAATAAGTGAAGTTCCGATAATAAGTAGTTATGTAAACCACTTTCTTCTCTCAAACCCTCACCAGACAAGGCTTTTCAAACTTGCCTTATCTTAAGATAAAAGAGCTCTTTTTACCCCTTCCTGAAACCCCCATCAATGCTGATAAATTTTTTTCAGGTGGTGAGCTTTCCCCACTTTTTTATCCTTGGCCATGGACCACAAAAAATTTTCCAACCATGGTTAGCTCGCCATGGTGAGAGAACCTCGAAAATCCCCCTATCCCAGAACTGGCTTGATAAAATTCTCTTGATACAAGCGGCTTGTATTTTCATAGGTCATATAGCTTAGGGTAGGTGCTTAACTTAGCGATTTGCCCCCTCTATGGAGGCGTTTTTTTCTGGAAGATAGGTTAGACTAGCGGATTAGCTGGATTTTATCCTATCAAGGCGATTATAACCTGTTGTTCTTCCATCTCAAAATGGGCTTCTTCCTCTGACCAGTCTCCTTCCTTCCCCTCGCTATCCCAGAGTTTGCCCCGCCACCAGTATTTTTGCCCAAGCACAAAAGCCGAGCCACCATAGGGGATATCCTCAGACCGGGAATCTTCGTTGACGGGGCTGTCAAAGGCAGTCTTGCCCGAGTCCCACATCTCATCGCCGGTAAAATCAGCTTTGGTGTTGACCTGTATTCTGTAATGCGTTGCGGTTGCCATTTCGAGTTACCTAGTAAATTCGAGATAAGCGTAATCCTCGATGTCCTCTCTACAACGTACCATTTGTTCAACCTGCGCCTCAGGCTTTTGCTGTGCCTCAAGCATGGCAGATGAAATCCTAAATCTACTCCAGCCACCTAGATTTATATGAGCGTAGGTCAACGGATAGCTATGGACACCAGTTGCCGTAATTGTCTCGCTGGTTATAAATGTTCCACCAGTAAGCCAATGAGAAGGGTCAAACAGTTCATCAAGACGGTATATCTTCAGCACAGGATCGCCAGAATAATTATTTATATCATCTATATCAATATTCAATGTTATAATGCTGGCACCAACAGGAGCACCACCAGTATTAAATGATATGCATATTTCCTGTCCTGTTACAGAATAGACCGCCGGTCCAAAATCACAAAACCACTCTATATGCTCATCTATTCTTATGTGAGGAGTATAACCCTGATAATGCTCCCAAGCAGTATCAAAGTCTATCGTGCTCGTTCCACTTAAGTATAATGCCTTAGGTTCTCCCTCACCGGCTCCACCACCTCCAGCGTAGGCATAGATCCTCATAGATACCCATTCATCCACCTCAGCAGTCGCCCCCGAGGTTCCCCCTACAACCGTCTCTCCATCCTGGAAAGTGCCCTCAACCCCTGTTAAGGCTATTCCTTTTTCCGCTGGTGGCACTCCCGCACCCGCAGGCTCAAAGACAGCCTTAAACTTGACTGGGATAGCCACATTTGAGGGGTTCACCTGGCCTTGACAGCGAAGAAAATGGGTAGCCACTATCCCCTTCGCTCCCGAGGTCTGGCCTGTGACTACCTCGCCATCTACAAAATCCCCGACTTTGCTGGTAATGGGTAGGATCATCTTATAACCTCAGCGTCCTTTTGCCTCCCCAGGATAAGACAAAGGCTCTTCCCCGGCTGGGCATCGTTTATAATCGAAACCTTCTTTCTTTTCGAGGACATCTTTATCTGCATACCGGCACGCAGCGGGAAATAATCACCCTGTCCATTTTCGCTAAACGCCAGGCTGGCTGTGCCGTCTAAAGTTAAGACGCAAATATAATCCAATTTTGTTATTAGCTCAAAAGGAGCCAGGACGCTATCAGCACCCTTTTTGCGCTCTTTCGATAAAGGAAGCTCAATGTAGCTATACAGGGATTCGTTCATTTCTTCCTTTCTTTCTTAACCGCTGCCCCTACTACGACAGCCCCTATCCCTAGAGCCAGCAATACCAGCCACCAGGGGAAGGGCAGAAACGTTGCCAGTTCTTTCAGAGTCAGGCTTACATAATACTCGGTAGCCAAGCCACCGATTTGATCTGAGAACCAATAAAGGGTTTGCCCCGGGGCTTCTCTGAAGGTAAAAAGAAGCTCGATATTCTCGTAGAGTGGCTCTTTCCAAAGCACATAAGTAACCATCGTTAGGGGATATGCAGAGGTCAAGCGTCCTGTCACCAGATCAAGAGCAACCTTCAGGTTTTCCGGGGAAAGATCAGGAGCATAGATTTTGTAAATAAAGCTGTATTGCCTACCCGCAACAATCTTCTCGTTACCGCTGACCTTCCTTCGATATACGTATTTCATGCTTTCTTCCTCCTCGGCCAGAGAAATACAAGCCCCAAGACGACTACGCCGCCAACCACCAAGTAGGCCCAATAGTTTCTGAGTATCTGAGGGATCGGGGGAATAGGAGGAATAGGGGGGATAGCCTCAATAACCTCAAAAATAGCCTTTAAGACCATAGCCACCCCAAAGATCAGAAGCAAACCCTGGGCAGCTATCGCTATGGTGTATAATGCTGCCTCCTCCCAAATTGAGGCAGATTTACCTTTTCCCTGCCATACAAACTCAGTCTCAGATAATCTCCAGTAGAGGACTTCAAGACCCTTAAACTGAGCTATCAAGTTGGTCCAAGCGGACATTATAAGAGCCCTCAGACCTTCTAGGAAGCCTGGGATCGGGATAGCCGTAACTGTATAATGAAATTCATAGACTACCTCTTCCCTCATCGGGGAATCCCTGTCTATCTCTTTTTTTGTTCCCTTAACTTCTGTTCCACTCTCAATCATTTTTTTCCTTCTCCCCCTGGAAGTGGGAGGTCTCCCAGGGGGATCCCTTGAAAAATAAAAGGAGTTCACGCCCCCGAACTGCCAGCAATCCGGGGGCTTAAAGCTGGAGGTTTAGACTGAGCGGACACAGCGCCCGGGCAAAAATGTGGACTCTTGAGAAGCCTATAATAGCCCCAACTCTCGCATTCTTCTAATTCTTCTCTGGTATTTCAATTCTGCCCTCAATTGGATTTGCCGGTCAAAACCCCGCTGGGTTTCTTCTGGGAGCACAGGCACAGGCTTGCTGGCCCCCCAATCCTCAGGCTCAGGGCCAGTTTTAGGGATCTCCACCATGTAGTATCTATCGTGGATGAAATCCCATTTTCTGATTATCATATCTCACCTCTATATTTTCTTTACCGAACTAGACTTGCCTTCACCCCTCTGAGTAGCAGCAATGATGATCCCTATCAAGCCTAGACCGCCAAAGATCCCGTAGCGGTATCCTGGTTTTAATCCTGTCCACCACGCTTTGATGTCGTTCCAAAAGCCTCCAGGGTTACCTCCCCCGATTCTCCCAGGGTTGCTGGCTATTCTCCTTCTCGTCAGGGGTGGGGAATAGGTTGCGGGGCTTGGGGAGCTTCCGACTATCCTCCCAGGGAGAACCCTTATTTCTTCGCCTATAATTCTAGGCTCCTCCGTCGGGCTGAAGATCCGGCTCTTTTCGCCCCAAGGAATCTTGCCATACTCATCGCAATTGTGAAAATGCTCAATGGGGATGCGACGATCAAACTGGTCTAGCAATTCCTCACCACGCCAGTTTTTTAGATATCCTTTCATAGTAACCTCCTTATTTTCCCTTGACTAGAAAATGTCCTTTCTGGCCTTTTGCCTTGCCGTCTTTATGGGCTTTGTCAACCTCTTCATTAAAAACCAATCTACAACCCTGATCATCACAAAGAAGAGTAACCATTTTTCCGACCAGTTCTTTATCTTCAAGGGCTTCCTTCAAATAACCCTGGTCCTCTTTCAGCTTTTTGAGGTGAATGTTCTGTATATCTTTCTCGTATGTTGGATTTTTCTTTATCTGGTTCCATAGGTCCTGGCCTGAGAGTTGGCTGAGATCGGCTGTTGGCACTTGCTCCTTAGACACTTTGGCTAAATCCTCTTTTGTCGCCAGCCTACATTTTCCACTTTCATCACAGATTAAATTGCCGATCACCCGTAGATTATTCTCCATATTATCAATTTTCTTGTCTCTTTTTTTTTGCTGTTCTCTCTGCTCTAGGAGCTGATTGACCAAAGCCTCAAGATTTTGAGGGCTTGACTGCCCTCCTCCTGTTTTTTCTTCACCAAAAGCCATGTTACACCTCCTTTAATTTCTTGAGAAATTCCCTGTAATCCTGGATCTTTTCCTTATGCAAAGTATAAGCACCTAAGAAATAGGTTGCATCGCAGTTGAGACAGAGAAGATAGCAATTACCGCTTTCTTGGTATAAGAGCATTTGCTCCCCGCAGACTGGGCATATCCCGATCCGTTTAGACAGCTTCAAACTGGGAGGCCGGGCTTTGCCCTTCACCAGGTCCCGGATAAAGGTTCGGATTACCTCATTCATAGTCGTATTGTGGTCCTGACACCAGAGGGCTAGGCTTTGGTATTCCTCATCACTTACCTTTGCTGACGCTGTTTTCATCTTTTCCTCCCAGTATCTCTAAGACTTTGAGGCATTGTTTTTTCAAGGAGTCTCTTAAATCTTTAGCAATACCCTCATCAACCGCCTGTCTCAAAGTTATCCGGCCAACTTCAGGAAACCCAGAGGCTCTACCAGCAGGTTCCCGCACAGAAATAAAGGCTGAGTTCTCAAGGTCAATATGGTCGAAAGTAAAGTCGTATGGCCTATCAAAAGGCTTATCTTTTTGGAGCCTTCTTACGCCTGTTCTCTCCACCGGCTTATGAGTTCCACAAAAAACGCATTTTACCATAATGAATTTGGAAATTTTTGGATCCCCCTGGGAATTTTCAAAGGCTAAATTCAGGGGTCGACTTTTAGGTCAATTTCAGCTCTTGAAATTCAGTATTCATAATAGACGACCCCTACTCGACCTATATTATACTCGACCAGGAAATTAAGTCAACCCCCTGGGTCTGAGATAGGCGTTTTAAGGAGGCTTGCGGAAATAATCGCATAAAAAGTCTTTGCCTTAATGATATGAAATCAGGTTCGACCCTTGCCAGCAAAGTATCCCAGCTATTTATATCAAATAAATTTTCCCCCGGGAAATATGATCCTGATAAATTCCTTCTCATAGTCTTGTCTATTAGTGGATTATAGCATAATTAGGCTAAATTAACTGTTATTAACACAATGGAACTTTTTGAATATATAGGAGTCTAATATATAAACGATATATAAGAAAAATAAAAAGGGGGTGAAAAAGATGACTGAGCAAGCGATAAGGGAAATGGTTAAAACGGTAAAATCCAGGGGTAGATGTCCTTCTTGCGGGCTGGCGGGGAACATAAGAACCAGAATCAAAACTAGGGACAGAGTTTGTCGGGTTTGTGGCTATAGAGGAGATCCCGGACAATTCTAGGGAAAATAAAAATAAGGGGGTGCGGTGGTCACCGCACCCCTGAAAGGAGGCTAATATGGGCTATAAAGACAGCAATATGGGCAAGGCACTAGAGGGCAAGAGGAAAAATCCCCTGGTAGATGATATTGTCGATAAGGATACCCTAGCCGGATATATAGGCTGCGATCCAAAGACCATAACCTATTATCAAAAGACTCTGGGGCTTCCCTTCATTCCCCTGGGCAGGGACACTTATTTTAGGGTCCGGAGTATTTATAATTGGCTGATAGAAAGGGAGACAATGCTCGTTCCAGAGGAAAAAAAGGCAGGTATGGCTAAACCATCGAAGGGAGGCAAGAACGTTCAAATTTGACCCCTCTCTGGACGCATTTTCCTGAAAAGTGCCTGAAATTCCCTCTAATCCTACCGAAACGTCCCGAAATTCCCTGAAAAGTCAAAAAAGAGAAAGCGGGGCACCTTCCCCCGCTTTTTTAATATCACGTCTTTCCCGAGACGAGAAGATTTAGAGGATTTATATGCGTATCGAGGGACGTTCTCCGCAGGAGCCTTATATCAGCCACCTTATGTAAATATCCAGTGAAGGACATTTCACATCTTTGCAAGCCGCTTGCAAAAAAGGAGTTTCTCTTTAAGATTTCAGGGTAGCCGCACCTTTTAGGGTGCGCAGGCTAAAGCCTGCATTATACAGCGACGGAGGGGAAGAGTCCCGGGATACTTCCAGGGAACTTCTTGACAAAATAGGAGTCTAATATATAATAGCTAGTGAAAATCTATATTTTGAAAGGAGAAAAGGACAATGGCCATATCAGAAGAAAAAGTGCTTTTACAGTTGCCGAAGAAGCTGAAGGACCAGATCCGGGCTGAAGCCAAGAGGAAGCATTTATCCTTGAATAGCTTGATCAGGTTGGCCGTTGGAGAATGGCTAGAGGAACACTCAAAGAAGAAATAAACTAGGCAAAGTAAGCCCTAAAGAGAGGAGGTGAGAAAAGGTGGAGGTCAAAGTAGGGCAAAGAGTCAAGAAGCTGAGGAAGAGCTTGGGCCTGACCCAGAAGCAGTTTGCCAGTTGGGTCCCGGGCAAGGTTGACCATACCTACATTGGCAAGATTGAAAGGGGGTATCAGTATCCCTCCCTCAAGCTGCTGGAGAAAATAGGGAGGACTTATCATGTGCCCTTGAGCTATTTTTTCGAGAATGAATAGGGCAAAAATGAGAGGAGGTGAGAAGGTGTGAAAGCTATGACGATAGGACGAATAAAAAACGAGCTAGACGACCTAAAGGAGAAGATAGACAAGCAGCTACCTACCAGGACTATAGCTATATGGCTTTTTTCTATCTTATCGAGTCTAGTAGATTACCTGCAAGAGAAAGAAAAGAAAAGCGGGCACTCCCAAGCCGACTAAGACAAGGCAGTGCCCGGAAAGGAGTTAAGACCTTGCAGCCTAATACCCCTTCCGTGAAGGAAGATACCCGAGAAAGGAAAAAACGTCAAGATCATCTACGCTACGAAATCCGAAAAGCCCTACTGGAAAAGCAAGGCAGAAAGTATGCCGATCTCTACCGCTGCCCTGGTTGCCTCGAGAGAAAAAAGCTCAGGCTTCTCAGGGTCAACAAGAATCATAATCCCCCTGGGGAATCGGACTATACCTTCCTGTGTGAGCCTTGCATAAAGAAAAGGCAAGAGAAGAAAAAAAAGACAAAATTATGGTCACGTGGTCCCGGGATAAAAGGGGGATCCCCTGAAAGCAAAAAGATAGCTTTCCTTGCTTCTATCCGAGCTTTGGTCTTTGAAAGGGATGGCAAGGCTTGTGTCTGGTGTGGAGCTAAAGAAAAGCTAGGTCTTGGCCCGCTTACCCCTCCTTCCCGGGGAGGGAAGCTCTGCTACGATAACTATGTAGTTACCTGTCAGGAGTGCAGGGGTGCAAAGGGTAGTAAGCTACCCCTTGAATATATCTGGGGTGAGATAAGCCTGGACTACTGGTTGCACGAGCAGCTAGACGATGAGCCGACAGCTACCCCAGGGGTAACGCAGAGGGTAAATCTACATTTGATAGCCGAGATCTCTCAATTCTTAATGAGGACAGCCACCAATGAGGACATAGAAGGAAGAATCAGGAATAAGGCAGAGAGGCTAAACATTAAATTAAGCGAGACTGACGAGGATAGACACAGGGAGAGGGTTGAGGTAGGTAGTTGGATAGGGTAGTCGCAACCTTCAGGTTGCACAGGCTATTGACTTTTTATTTTTTTGTGATAAATTAAGATAGGTGATAAAAATGGGACGAAGGCCCAATAATATAGAAATGATGACGATCCGGGTTCCTAAGAGCTTTGCCAATGAGCTGTATAAACTGAGAAAAGATGAGGAGCTTCCCACCATAGCAGCAGCCCTGCGCTTTTATCTTGAAAATATGGAGAAAAGCAGACTTGAGGAGATGATAAAGGCTGAATTAGAGAAAATGAGAAGATCCATTCAGACCATCGCACAAGAGCTTATCCGGCACTTAGCTATTGACGAAGGCCATATTACAGAATACCTCACGGACAGAGTAGCTTTGGAGCGCATAGCAGGAGAAAAGGGAACAGAAAAGACAAAAATAAAGAAAGGGAAAGCCTCAAAGGACCATATCACATAAAAAGAGAAAGGGGAGGCCAGTCACCTCCCCTTTTGAAAGAGAGCTAGACATGGTTAAAATTTCGGGCCGAACAAAACCAGTGGGCCAAAAAAGACCCTTTTGTTCGTTTTAACCGCTCTCTGTATAGGTAGTATAGTCTAATTTTGAGAATTGTCAAGTCCTTAGACAAATCTAAATTCTCAAAATAGATACGTCTAACTTTTGAAAATAGAGGTGTGTAAAGTTTGACAATAGCCATAGCTAACTCAGGTATCAACGGGGGTGTCCTCTAAGATACAGGCGGCAGGGTAGGACTTGGGATCTTCCTCCTATCCTGCCCGCCAGGAAGATCCTAATGAGTAAGAAAAAAGACTACCTCTTCGACATCACACCACGCTGGATTAAGTATTCTGGCCTACCTCAACAGCTAAATAAAAAGTATGGTGAGCACGCCTGGACTATCTTTCATTGTCTCATCCAGCTAGACTGCCGATTTAACCCCGATTATCCCGATACCTTTGACCAAAAATTTGAGGAGATTGCCGAATTAGTCGGTGTCTCAGTAAATACAGTATCCAAATTTATCAGGCTTTTTGAAAAGGATCATCTTCTTTTTGTGGAAAGGGGAAAATATAGAGGGAAAAAAAGCAGGTTTTTAATAGTCAATCCAATTAAGACCCCAAAACACCCCAAAGACATACACGCTATAAACGGGGGATTGCTTAACAGAAAAGGGGAGCAGCCTATTTTGAGATATGCAGAAAGCCCCCAGCCTGTTGGGGCTTTAGATAAGGAGAAAGCCCCCAATCTAAGAGAGAAAGCCCCCAATCTGGATAGAGAAAGCCCCCAGCCCGTTGGACACAACAAGAGGAAAAGAGAAGATATAAAGAGAAGACAACAACAAGGAAAAGGAAAAAAACCTGATGTTGTTGCTCCCTCTCTCAATCAAAAAGAAGAAAAACCGGAACCCATAACTAAGGAGAAACTACATCCAAAGACGAGAGAACTAGCAATTAGAGTAATGAAGTTAGGCATAAAGGAAGATAAAGCCCTAGAGTTAGTATGCAGCTACAGCTACAATAAAATAGAAGACCAGCTTGACTGGTTGCCCTACCGGGAAAACATAAGGAACCCCGCCGGTGCTTTGATAAAAGCACTTGAGAAGGACTGGCCAGAGCCGGTAACTAGGGGAACAGGTATTAAAAGAAGAACGGAAGAAAGCCTAAAATATAAGCGAGTCTATACAGGGTATTGGGAGAGCCAGAAAGCAATGTTGAAGGTTGCCAAAGAGGATCTCAAAAAAGGGGCGGGTTCTGGAAGAATAAGAGAGTGGCTGGATAAGTTAGACCCAGAATATCACGAAGAGCTTAAAAAGTTTGTAAGGGGGTTAAATAAATATAAGGGAGTCTATGAATGACCCAAAAACAAAAAGAGGTTGCCCGAGTAAAACTCAACGACACTTCAGATCTGGTGGCTACCATTGTCGCTGATGAGAAGCTGGATCTGAGGGTCTTTCTCCATACGGACAATTACACCGGGCCCACCAAAAGAGGGGTAAGATTCTACCTCTGGGACGATATTTGGCCAGAGTTTAAGAAGTTGATAGACAAGGTGGATAAGGAGGTTAAGGAGCTAGAATGATAAGAGGATGTTATTTTTACTCGCAAAAATGTAAACTTTGTGGTAAGGTTGTGTATGGGGAGAACGAACAAAGTCGAAAGAAGGCAAAGAAAGACTTTAACCGAAAAATGAACCAGCACCATAACCAGGAGCACAAGGATGCCACTATCAGACGCAAAGCGAGATCAGCGGTTTAGAGAGGATGTGGAGAAGGGTCTATCCATAAAGCAGCTTTCTCAAAAATATGGAATAGGTCTCAGGCAGATCTCCAGGCTAAAGAAAAAGCTAACTCCTACCAGCAAGCCAACAATACAGCAACCCACTAAGCCAGCAATACAGCAATATGAGAAGGCTACCTTTTACCTTTACCCAGGGCAGCTAAAAGAGATTAAGCGGCTGGCACTAGAGAAGGATAAAAATATAAGCGGGTTGATCAGGGAGATGTTAGGTAGATATCTAAAAAATAAGTGAAGTTCCGATAATAAGTAGTTATGTAAACCACTTTCTTCTCTCAAACCCTCACCAGACAAGGCTTTTCAAACTTGCCTTATCTTAAGATAAAAGAGCTCTTTTTACCCCTTCCTGAAACCCCCATCAATGCTGATAAATTTTTTTCAGGTGGTGAGCTTTCCCCACTTTTTTATCCTTGGCCATGGACCACAAAAAATTTTCCAACCATGGTTAGCTCGCCATGGTGAGAGAACCTCGAAAATCCCCCTATCCCAGAACTGGCTTGATAAAATTCTCTTGATACAAGCGGCTTGTATTTTCATAGGTCATATAGCTTAGGGTAGGTGCTTAACTTAGCGATTTGCCCCCTCTATGGAGGCGTTTTTTTCTGGAAGATAGGTTAGACTAGCGGATTAGCTGGATTTTATCCTATCAAGGCGATTATAACCTGTTGTTCTTCCATCTCAAAATGGGCTTCTTCCTCTGACCAGTCTCCTTCCTTCCCCTCGCTATCCCAGAGTTTGCCCCGCCACCAGTATTTTTGCCCAAGCACAAAAGCCGAGCCACCATAGGGGATATCCTCAGACCGGGAATCTTCGTTGACGGGGCTGTCAAAGGCAGTCTTGCCCGAGTCCCACATCTCATCGCCGGTAAAATCAGCTTTGGTGTTGACCTGTATTCTGTAATGCGTTGCGGTTGCCATTTCGAGTTACCTAGTAAATTCGAGATAAGCGTAATCCTCGATGTCCTCTCTACAACGTACCATTTGTTCAACCTGCGCCTCAGGCTTTTGCTGTGCCTCAAGCATGGCAGATGAAATCCTAAATCTACTCCAGCCACCTAGATTTATATGAGCGTAGGTCAACGGATAGCTATGGACACCAGTTGCCGTAATTGTCTCGCTGGTTATAAATGTTCCACCAGTAAGCCAATGAGAAGGGTCAAACAGTTCATCAAGACGGTATATCTTCAGCACAGGATCGCCAGAATAATTATTTATATCATCTATATCAATATTCAATGTTATAATGCTGGCACCAACAGGAGCACCACCAGTATTAAATGATATGCATATTTCCTGTCCTGTTACAGAATAGACCGCCGGTCCAAAATCACAAAACCACTCTATATGCTCATCTATTCTTATGTGAGGAGTATAACCCTGATAATGCTCCCAAGCAGTATCAAAGTCTATCGTGCTCGTTCCACTTAAGTATAATGCCTTAGGTTCTCCCTCACCGGCTCCACCACCTCCAGCGTAGGCATAGATCCTCATAGATACCCATTCATCCACCTCAGCAGTCGCCCCCGAGGTTCCCCCTACAACCGTCTCTCCATCCTGGAAAGTGCCCTCAACCCCTGTTAAGGCTATTCCTTTTTCCGCTGGTGGCACTCCCGCACCCGCAGGCTCAAAGACAGCCTTAAACTTGACTGGGATAGCCACATTTGAGGGGTTCACCTGGCCTTGACAGCGAAGAAAATGGGTAGCCACTATCCCCTTCGCTCCCGAGGTCTGGCCTGTGACTACCTCGCCATCTACAAAATCCCCGACTTTGCTGGTAATGGGTAGGATCATCTTATAACCTCAGCGTCCTTTTGCCTCCCCAGGATAAGACAAAGGCTCTTCCCCGGCTGGGCATCGTTTATAATCGAAACCTTCTTTCTTTTCGAGGACATCTTTATCTGCATACCGGCACGCAGCGGGAAATAATCACCCTGTCCATTTTCGCTAAACGCCAGGCTGGCTGTGCCGTCTAAAGTTAAGACGCAAATATAATCCAATTTTGTTATTAGCTCAAAAGGAGCCAGGACGCTATCAGCACCCTTTTTGCGCTCTTTCGATAAAGGAAGCTCAATGTAGCTATACAGGGATTCGTTCATTTCTTCCTTTCTTTCTTAACCGCTGCCCCTACTACGACAGCCCCTATCCCTAGAGCCAGCAATACCAGCCACCAGGGGAAGGGCAGAAACGTTGCCAGTTCTTTCAGAGTCAGGCTTACATAATACTCGGTAGCCAAGCCACCGATTTGATCTGAGAACCAATAAAGGGTTTGCCCCGGGGCTTCTCTGAAGGTAAAAAGAAGCTCGATATTCTCGTAGAGTGGCTCTTTCCAAAGCACATAAGTAACCATCGTTAGGGGATATGCAGAGGTCAAGCGTCCTGTCACCAGATCAAGAGCAACCTTCAGGTTTTCCGGGGAAAGATCAGGAGCATAGATTTTGTAAATAAAGCTGTATTGCCTACCCGCAACAATCTTCTCGTTACCGCTGACCTTCCTTCGATATACGTATTTCATGCTTTCTTCCTCCTCGGCCAGAGAAATACAAGCCCCAAGACGACTACGCCGCCAACCACCAAGTAGGCCCAATAGTTTCTGAGTATCTGAGGGATCGGGGGAATAGGAGGAATAGGGGGGATAGCCTCAATAACCTCAAAAATAGCCTTTAAGACCATAGCCACCCCAAAGATCAGAAGCAAACCCTGGGCAGCTATCGCTATGGTGTATAATGCTGCCTCCTCCCAAATTGAGGCAGATTTACCTTTTCCCTGCCATACAAACTCAGTCTCAGATAATCTCCAGTAGAGGACTTCAAGACCCTTAAACTGAGCTATCAAGTTGGTCCAAGCGGACATTATAAGAGCCCTCAGACCTTCTAGGAAGCCTGGGATCGGGATAGCCGTAACTGTATAATGAAATTCATAGACTACCTCTTCCCTCATCGGGGAATCCCTGTCTATCTCTTTTTTTGTTCCCTTAACTTCTGTTCCACTCTCAATCATTTTTTTCCTTCTCCCCCTGGAAGTGGGAGGTCTCCCAGGGGGATCCCTTGAAAAATAAAAGGAGTTCACGCCCCCGAACTGCCAGCAATCCGGGGGCTTAAAGCTGGAGGTTTAGACTGAGCGGACACAGCGCCCGGGCAAAAATGTGGACTCTTGAGAAGCCTATAATAGCCCCAACTCTCGCATTCTTCTAATTCTTCTCTGGTATTTCAATTCTGCCCTCAATTGGATTTGCCGGTCAAAACCCCGCTGGGTTTCTTCTGGGAGCACAGGCACAGGCTTGCTGGCCCCCCAATCCTCAGGCTCAGGGCCAGTTTTAGGGATCTCCACCATGTAGTATCTATCGTGGATGAAATCCCATTTTCTGATTATCATATCTCACCTCTATATTTTCTTTACCGAACTAGACTTGCCTTCACCCCTCTGAGTAGCAGCAATGATGATCCCTATCAAGCCTAGACCGCCAAAGATCCCGTAGCGGTATCCTGGTTTTAATCCTGTCCACCACGCTTTGATGTCGTTCCAAAAGCCTCCAGGGTTACCTCCCCCGATTCTCCCAGGGTTGCTGGCTATTCTCCTTCTCGTCAGGGGTGGGGAATAGGTTGCGGGGCTTGGGGAGCTTCCGACTATCCTCCCAGGGAGAACCCTTATTTCTTCGCCTATAATTCTAGGCTCCTCCGTCGGGCTGAAGATCCGGCTCTTTTCGCCCCAAGGAATCTTGCCATACTCATCGCAATTGTGAAAATGCTCAATGGGGATGCGACGATCAAACTGGTCTAGCAATTCCTCACCACGCCAGTTTTTTAGATATCCTTTCATAGTAACCTCCTTATTTTCCCTTGACTAGAAAATGTCCTTTCTGGCCTTTTGCCTTGCCGTCTTTATGGGCTTTGTCAACCTCTTCATTAAAAACCAATCTACAACCCTGATCATCACAAAGAAGAGTAACCATTTTTCCGACCAGTTCTTTATCTTCAAGGGCTTCCTTCAAATAACCCTGGTCCTCTTTCAGCTTTTTGAGGTGAATGTTCTGTATATCTTTCTCGTATGTTGGATTTTTCTTTATCTGGTTCCATAGGTCCTGGCCTGAGAGTTGGCTGAGATCGGCTGTTGGCACTTGCTCCTTAGACACTTTGGCTAAATCCTCTTTTGTCGCCAGCCTACATTTTCCACTTTCATCACAGATTAAATTGCCGATCACCCGTAGATTATTCTCCATATTATCAATTTTCTTGTCTCTTTTTTTTTGCTGTTCTCTCTGCTCTAGGAGCTGATTGACCAAAGCCTCAAGATTTTGAGGGCTTGACTGCCCTCCTCCTGTTTTTTCTTCACCAAAAGCCATGTTACACCTCCTTTAATTTCTTGAGAAATTCCCTGTAATCCTGGATCTTTTCCTTATGCAAAGTATAAGCACCTAAGAAATAGGTTGCATCGCAGTTGAGACAGAGAAGATAGCAATTACCGCTTTCTTGGTATAAGAGCATTTGCTCCCCGCAGACTGGGCATATCCCGATCCGTTTAGACAGCTTCAAACTGGGAGGCCGGGCTTTGCCCTTCACCAGGTCCCGGATAAAGGTTCGGATTACCTCATTCATAGTCGTATTGTGGTCCTGACACCAGAGGGCTAGGCTTTGGTATTCCTCATCACTTACCTTTGCTGACGCTGTTTTCATCTTTTCCTCCCAGTATCTCTAAGACTTTGAGGCATTGTTTTTTCAAGGAGTCTCTTAAATCTTTAGCAATACCCTCATCAACCGCCTGTCTCAAAGTTATCCGGCCAACTTCAGGAAACCCAGAGGCTCTACCAGCAGGTTCCCGCACAGAAATAAAGGCTGAGTTCTCAAGGTCAATATGGTCGAAAGTAAAGTCGTATGGCCTATCAAAAGGCTTATCTTTTTGGAGCCTTCTTACGCCTGTTCTCTCCACCGGCTTATGAGTTCCACAAAAAACGCATTTTACCATAATGAATTTGGAAATTTTTGGATCCCCCTGGGAATTTTCAAAGGCTAAATTCAGGGGTCGACTTTTAGGTCAATTTCAGCTCTTGAAATTCAGTATTCATAATAGACGACCCCTACTCGACCTATATTATACTCGACCAGGAAATTAAGTCAACCCCCTGGGTCTGAGATAGGCGTTTTAAGGAGGCTTGCGGAAATAATCGCATAAAAAGTCTTTGCCTTAATGATATGAAATCAGGTTCGACCCTTGCCAGCAAAGTATCCCAGCTATTTATATCAAATAAATTTTCCCCCGGGAAATATGATCCTGATAAATTCCTTCTCATAGTCTTGTCTATTAGTGGATTATAGCATAATTAGGCTAAATTAACTGTTATTAACACAATGGAACTTTTTGAATATATAGGAGTCTAATATATAAACGATATATAAGAAAAATAAAAAGGGGGTGAAAAAGATGACTGAGCAAGCGATAAGGGAAATGGTTAAAACGGTAAAATCCAGGGGTAGATGTCCTTCTTGCGGGCTGGCGGGGAACATAAGAACCAGAATCAAAACTAGGGACAGAGTTTGTCGGGTTTGTGGCTATAGAGGAGATCCCGGACAATTCTAGGGAAAATAAAAATAAGGGGGTGCGGTGGTCACCGCACCCCTGAAAGGAGGCTAATATGGGCTATAAAGACAGCAATATGGGCAAGGCACTAGAGGGCAAGAGGAAAAATCCCCTGGTAGATGATATTGTCGATAAGGATACCCTAGCCGGATATATAGGCTGCGATCCAAAGACCATAACCTATTATCAAAAGACTCTGGGGCTTCCCTTCATTCCCCTGGGCAGGGACACTTATTTTAGGGTCCGGAGTATTTATAATTGGCTGATAGAAAGGGAGACAATGCTCGTTCCAGAGGAAAAAAAGGCAGGTATGGCTAAACCATCGAAGGGAGGCAAGAACGTTCAAATTTGACCCCTCTCTGGACGCATTTTCCTGAAAAGTGCCTGAAATTCCCTCTAATCCTACCGAAACGTCCCGAAATTCCCTGAAAAGTCAAAAAAGAGAAAGCGGGGCACCTTCCCCCGCTTTTTTAATATCACGTCTTTCCCGAGACGAGAAGATTTAGAGGATTTATATGCGTATCGAGGGACGTTCTCCGCAGGAGCCTTATATCAGCCACCTTATGTAAATATCCAGTGAAGGACATTTCACATCTTTGCAAGCCGCTTGCAAAAAAGGAGTTTCTCTTTAAGATTTCAGGGTAGCCGCACCTTTTAGGGTGCGCAGGCTAAAGCCTGCATTATACAGCGACGGAGGGGAAGAGTCCCGGGATACTTCCAGGGAACTTCTTGACAAAATAGGAGTCTAATATATAATAGCTAGTGAAAATCTATATTTTGAAAGGAGAAAAGGACAATGGCCATATCAGAAGAAAAAGTGCTTTTACAGTTGCCGAAGAAGCTGAAGGACCAGATCCGGGCTGAAGCCAAGAGGAAGCATTTATCCTTGAATAGCTTGATCAGGTTGGCCGTTGGAGAATGGCTAGAGGAACACTCAAAGAAGAAATAAACTAGGCAAAGTAAGCCCTAAAGAGAGGAGGTGAGAAAAGGTGGAGGTCAAAGTAGGGCAAAGAGTCAAGAAGCTGAGGAAGAGCTTGGGCCTGACCCAGAAGCAGTTTGCCAGTTGGGTCCCGGGCAAGGTTGACCATACCTACATTGGCAAGATTGAAAGGGGGTATCAGTATCCCTCCCTCAAGCTGCTGGAGAAAATAGGGAGGACTTATCATGTGCCCTTGAGCTATTTTTTCGAGAATGAATAGGGCAAAAATGAGAGGAGGTGAGAAGGTGTGAAAGCTATGACGATAGGACGAATAAAAAACGAGCTAGACGACCTAAAGGAGAAGATAGACAAGCAGCTACCTACCAGGACTATAGCTATATGGCTTTTTTCTATCTTATCGAGTCTAGTAGATTACCTGCAAGAGAAAGAAAAGAAAAGCGGGCACTCCCAAGCCGACTAAGACAAGGCAGTGCCCGGAAAGGAGTTAAGACCTTGCAGCCTAATACCCCTTCCGTGAAGGAAGATACCCGAGAAAGGAAAAAACGTCAAGATCATCTACGCTACGAAATCCGAAAAGCCCTACTGGAAAAGCAAGGCAGAAAGTATGCCGATCTCTACCGCTGCCCTGGTTGCCTCGAGAGAAAAAAGCTCAGGCTTCTCAGGGTCAACAAGAATCATAATCCCCCTGGGGAATCGGACTATACCTTCCTGTGTGAGCCTTGCATAAAGAAAAGGCAAGAGAAGAAAAAAAAGACAAAATTATGGTCACGTGGTCCCGGGATAAAAGGGGGATC
>JABUBK010000063.1_pt1 | contig 19502 bp, 27 predicted proteins | sample 7332671 | NCBI WGS metagenome assembly JABUBK01 (sample SAMN07256342, study PRJNA390944) | subsurface metagenome | isolation source: Methane hydrate marine sediment | place: Pacific Ocean: Eastern North Pacific, ODP site 1244 | collected 2002
GATCCCCCTTTTATCCCGGGACCACGTGACCATAATTTTGTCTTTTTTTTCTTCTCTTGCCTTTTCTTTATGCAAGGCTCACACAGGAAGGTATAATCCGATTCTCTCGGGGGGTTATTATCCTTGTTGATCCTGAGAAGCCTGAGCTTTTTTCTCTCAAGGCAGCCAGGACAACGGTAGAGATCGGCATACTTTCTGCCTTCCTTGTCCAGTAAGGCTTTTCGGATTTCGTAGCGCAGATGATCTTGACGTTTTTTCCTTTCTCGAGTATCTTCCTTGACGGAAGGGGTATTGCTCATTGGCGACGCTCCTTTCCGGGGACTTCTCTGGTTTAGCCGCTAGGAAGTCCCCGCTTTTTATTTTGAGGGAGCGAGCAGTTTACCACTAGACACCACGACCATAGCATCGCTCCCAGAAAGGGAAGTGAGCACTAAACATTTAGACAACCTCTCTGTAGCATCACTTCCCTGATTTTCAATGGAGAGTCAAGCAAATTGTTACTAATCACGGATCTGTTAGCATCGACTCTCCTGATTTGCCAAAGGGAGGCAAGCAGAGGTTGTTTAAATACTGGCTTTATAGCATTACCCCCCATTCTTGCAGTAGTTATAATACTGATCAAGGAATTTCGTCTCAATGAATTTCATCGCCCAGTTATTCACCTGCCCCTTTTTCCAGTCGGGGTGCTTCTTTGCATAATATTTCTTCATCTCCAGGTAGAGACGATACCAAAACTTATTTTTAATCCTGATGATCCCCTTGGCAAAGAAATAAAGAGCACGCTTCAGAGGATGCTTAAAGTTTTGGTCTCCTTTCTTTTTCTTCATCCCTGCGTAGGACCGGAGATGATACCTGTTGGGGAACCTGTCCCAACGCTTTATGCTTCCTATCATACCTCCCGCTGTTCTCTCACCACATCCCTTGATAGGCTCAAAAAATTCCTTCCATTGAGGGCACTGGTGGACTACTCTCTTCAGTAGCTTGGTCTCGGTCTCAAATTTCCTTTGAAAGCTCTTGACCAAATCCTTTTGACGGCTAATCAGCTTTTTCTCAAAGCCGTCCAGGCTGAACAATTCCAACTGCTTCTGGAGGGCAAATAAGCGGTTTTTCTCCTGAACCATAGTTCTCTCGGTTTTCTCCAGCCCCTTATAGACCAGATAGACCTTGGCGATAAGAATATCATCCTCTTGAAACTCCCTGAATAAAGTAGGCTGTAGCTTCACTACATTCGAGAGGACCACCACGTCAACCCTGTCATCCTTTTTCAACCCGAAAGCCTCCCGTTGCCTCTTGACCCATATCCCGGGGACGGTAAAGACTTTGTGCCCTAGCTTCCTACACAATAACTTGAATGAGTCACCCCCGCCTTCCTCAAGGTAGAAGTCTGAGGGCCTGAGGGTCCTTAGCCATCTCTCCCACTGCTCGATCTGATTTGGTAAGTTCTTTATTTTCCCCGTCTGGGTGTTGCATACCTTGATTTCCTTCCTTGTGGCCCAGTCCACTGCATAGCTCATTTAGACCTCCTTTGTGAGGCGGGGAGCAGGTGTGACATAGATACCAAGCTATTAGCATCCCCGCCTTATTTGAAGAGGGAGAAGCATGGCCATTTTAAATAATTGATCAGTAGCATTCTCCCCTGAAAGCTCTTTTGAGGCGGGGAGCAACAAAAGAGTAAATACGTTATTTTTAGCATCCCCGCCCGTATTGTTAAGAGGGAGAAGCAAGGACAAATTAGATACCGCTGCGGTAGCATTCTCCCTCTATATTTCTGGGGGAAGGCATATAGGCTATAAATAATCAATCACTAGCACTTCCCCCTGAGAGGGAGGCAATTAACTGGTAATTATTACCGTTATAGCACTCCCTCTTTTTTGTTTGTTTTAAGCCCATAGCTCTTGACCTAGCCACTTAGATTTACACTTAATGGAATAGGGTTATCTTAGGCTTCCGGCTTCTATTTTGCCCTTTTCTCTGCGGCGTATTTCAAAGCCTGCTCCCTGAGCCACTCTGAGATCCCAAGTCGTATTACGCTATTCAGCGTTAAATGCTTTCTTTTGGCCTCAGCCCGGATCTCGTCCTTCAACTTCTTTGGCAAGTGTAAAAGCAACTTTTCTTCTGATATGGCCATTGTCCTTTTCTCCTTTCAAAATATAGATTTTGTATATACCTCCATTATATATTAGACTCTTATTTTGTCAAGAAGTTCCCTGGGATATATCCCGGGACTCTTCCCCTCCGTCGCTGTATATCAGGTTATTTAAAAATAAGTGGTACCACGGTACCGGCAGGATTCGAACCTGCGCACCCCGTAGGGTGTAGCCATAGCTATGGCTACACCCCTGAGTGAGTTGGCCAACTCACGGTAGCCGCACCCTACAGGGTGCGGTGGTCACCGCACTACTCTTTGTAGTCAACAACATGGGATGTTCTTTACTGGATATTTACCCGGGGTAAAGTACTTAACCCCCAGGTGGCTGATATAAGGCTCCTCTGGGGAAAGTCCCTCGATACTCGTATAGTCTTCTCGTCTCGGGAAAGACATGATACTAAAAAAAGCGGGGGGAAGATCCCCCCGCTTTTCCTTTTACTCGATTTCAGACGATTTCGGTTGGTTTTGGCTCGATTTCAGACGATTTCAGACGACTGGCCTCCATAGAGGGGTCAAATTTCTCATTCGACAAGCCCCTTCGATGGTTTGGTCAGCCCCTCCTTTTTCAGTTCCTTTTCCGGCACAAGCGTTTGCTCTCTTTCCATTAGCCACTTATAGATTGACTTGATGGAAAAGAAAGTTTGCCTTCCTATGCTAACAAAAGGCAGTCCAAAGTCTTTTTGCCAGTTTGTGATCGTCTCTTCTGTTTGGTTCAGATATTCAGCCAGGGAAGGCTTGTCAATTATATCGTCAACAAGATGGTTTTTCCTTTTGCCTTTTAAGGCTATATCCAGCCCGCCATCTTCATAGTTCATATTAACCCCCTTTCGGGGGTGGATAGTACAGTCCACCCCCCTTATTTTGTTTTATTTAATCTGCATTATATACAGTCCAAATTCTTCTATCTGTCCGACATAGCCACAAACTCGGCAAACTCGATCCTTTGTCTTGACCCGGGTTCTTACATTTCCCCTCGATCCACAGTAAGGACATTTACCCCGATATTTTACCGTTTTAACCATTTCCCTTATAGCTTGTGCGATCATCTTTTTCACCCCCTTTTTTGATTTCAATTTTCTATTGTTTATATATATATTAGACCCTTATTTTTATGAAAGGTTCCATTGAATTGGCTAATTTGTTAATTATTGTTAAAATTATTCTAATTAGAGTAAATAGGTCTTTTAGTGATTACTAACCCTGGGGAAAAATTAGGATCTTAAATTCTGGTTATAAGATTTTTCTGGATAAATAGCTGGAAGCAAGGATATAAAAGGCTCTTACTTATTTAATGATAGTATACTATCACCATTTATCTGCGATTATTCCCTCTCAGCCCCTAGAACCGCTTATAGAAAGCCTTTGGTAAGATAAGAAAAGCTCATAAGCCCTCTTTACGGATCTTGCTTTTTCGGGGACTTGACACTTGTAAATAAAAGTATATACTGTAGTGTAGATACCTTGTTTACTTGGTATCTACACCTGTTGAGGAGCAGGGTTATAAAGTAGGGCCGAGCAAAGTCTGGCAGCCCTATAAAGAGCCAACCTACAGTTTTGCTTTCAGGGGATTTTTGGCTTTTTATAGGGCTGCCTTTTTTATTGAGAGGTCAAAAATGACCGAGCTAGAATTTACCAAGTGCTTAGTCTGTGGATGGAGCCGTCCTCTTGAGAGGAAAGGAACAAAGAGGATCCAACGGGACCAGTCTGCGGATAAACAATACACATTCAGGTATGACGTTGTGGACCCAAACGAAGCTGCCTTTATTTCAATCAGGGAATGCGGGGGACGTGGCAAGGGATTTAAGGAAATTCGCAAGATAACCCTCAAGGAAGCGATTGAGAACGATAGCTATAAGGAAGTGCGGGAATCTCTAAAAAATCAATGTGTTAAAGTCCTCAAAATCTTGATAGGAGAGGAGGAATGAGCTTTTGTTCGATTCGCTGTTCAATTTGTGGTAGCTGGATGAGTCGAAGCACCACCAAGCGAGGGAAGCCTTACCTTTGCTGTGGCCAGTGTGGTCTTGGATTTATGGTCCTCAAAGAAGCAACTGCCAAAAAATTGGATACGATTTGCCAGCAAATTAGCGAGTCTGACCTTATACCTGAGACTCTGAAAAAGCACAGGGAGAGACAATGAAAGTCGTATCTACCCGGGTATCGGATGAGCTGTATTCTGCCTTGGTGCAGCTTGGGAACGACAAAGGCATGAACGTGAGCCAAACTGTAGCCTCGATTATCCAGGGGGCTATCCAGGGTAAGATCCCGTTAAAAGGTCTGGGAGGCTCTGATCTTTGCCCCCGGTGCGGTCATACAGTTCATCTCTACCAGAGGGGAAACGAGATATTTTTTGTATGTCTAAACTGCGACTGGGCCAAGAGGTTAGGGTATTACCGCTTCCCTGGCCAAGTCGAATAACTGAAGGAGGTATAAAATGCCGGTTAATGAAGGTGGAGGTGGAAGTGGAGCCGTAAGTCCCTCTGATCTAAAGGGATTATTTGCCGAGAAGGAATTGGAGAAAAGGGACAAAAAGGCTCTCTTTGACAAACTTGACAGGGTGGAGGGCCAGCTAAAGATAATCGGGAATACGATCTGCGATTCTGAGGGCCGTTGTAGACTGGCCACCAAAGAGGAATTGGAGAAGCTAAGACCTAAGGAAGCTCTCTCTGAGAAGCTCGACAGGGTGGAGGGCCAGCTAAAGATAATCGGGAATATGATCTGTGATGAAAAGGGCCGTTGTAGATTGGCCACCAAAGAGGAGCTAGCCACGCTAGGCCAGAAGGAGAAAAAGCTCGAGGAATATCATTCGCAAGAATTGTGGGAAGAAATAAAGCAGCGACCACAGGCTATGTCTGACCTTGAGGGAGTAATGCTGAAGAAGCTAAAGGAAAATGAGGACCTGATGAGGAGAGTAGCCGAGGATGAAACGTTCAGAGAGAAATTCTTGGAGTCGGTTTGCACTACTAAAGGTTGTCGGCAAGCCCTGAATCTGCAAATAGAGCAAGCTAGGAAGAAATACCCAGAAGAAAAACAAAGTTGGATGATCAAGAAAAAATAGGAGGCTAGAAGTGAGCAGACGTTTGCTACAAGGGAATTTGACGGACTGGAGAGGCAATCTAATTTTAGATCGGTTTGGTCGTCCGATCCTCCGTGAGTGGTTTCATCGTTGCGACACGCATGGCCACTTGATTGAGTCTGTCATCCCAAGCTATACCGAAACTGTATAGCTCGATATCAAAAAATAAGGAGGATAAAATTATGAATGAACGAGGATATTATTTCACACAACCTGACGGGCAGGGAGTAGTGTTCTCTGGAGATGTAGGAGTCCTGGATCCTTCTCGAGGAGAGACTGTTGCTAGAACAGCAGGATCACTTGGGACCAGAACCCCGATAACTAGAACGAGGACCCCCCTGAGAAAAATAGGCGGGGCTTCTCCTGGTTGGTGGGAGGATTTGAAAAGTCAGTTAGGCAAGGTTCCTACTTGGGCTTGGCTGGCTGGTGGTGCAGGCTTGGTGCTACTCTTAGTAGTCACCAAAGGTGAAAAGGGAACCTGGCTACAAAAGGTATAAGGTGAACTTATGATAGTTGAAAGAATTGACCCTATTAGCGGGAGAAGGCTGGTTTTTGAGGCTGAACCCCTTGACGAGTCCGGGTCTGACCGCTCAATCGTCTACGCTGAACCCCTTGACGAGCCTGGGGCTAACCGCTCAATCGTCTACTTTGAGGACCTGTTCCAGTATAACAAGTCGTATGCGGATTTCCCCGTCAACCTTCGGGAACGTGAGAGTGTGCAGTTAATGCACTTTGAGACTCACTTGAGGCAGATTGCGGGAGCTAGTCCTAGTTGGTGGGACACCTTATTGGGATGGATAGAGAACATCGACAAGTATATAGGCCCGTTGATTGACCTCTACAAAGAGCTAGAGGAAGCGGGGATTATTACTCACGAACAGGCAGAGCAGGCCGAGGCGGAAGGCTGGACGAAGGAGGAGCTTACTGCGCTCATCAGGGCACAGATGGCACCGGCTTGGGAGCGTTATTTGCCCTGGATAATAGCAGGCGGGATAGGCGTAGGCTTGCTGGCTGTGCTCTTGAGAAGACCCGCAGCACCCGTTTATGTCGCAAGATGAATAGAATTGGTCAAATTGACCCTGGAACTATCATAACGATAGTAGAAGGGATTTTGAAGATCTTAGACTGGCTAGGCTGGTTCTCTGAAGCTGACTGGCCCGAGGAGCTTGACGAGGCTCAAGATATGCTCAGGCAGTTGCCAGGGGTAGATATGGCCCGTTTAGAGGACCTGCGGGCCTATGCCCATGAGATGTATCTCAAGCACCACCACGCCGAACCCTGGAACAAATCTTGGCGGTTAAAAAAATTTCAGGAGGCAATAAGAGCTTGGGCTGAGGTACTGAAGGAGGAGGCGGAAAAGGCTGCCGAGGCGATAGGCTACGAGATTCAGCCCTGGTATATCAAATACCTGCCCTACGGCCTTATGGCCGGACTGGGGATTGCACTAATTGCAGTTTTGGCAAGCGGGAGGCGAGAGCCGAGAGTAATCTATTTGCCAGCAGAAAGAAAATAATCCGGTCCACTTTACTGCCTCTTTATTTACCCGGGTCTGTGTCCGCTGTGTCCAAACCTCCAGCTTTTAGCTCCCGGATTGCTGGCAGTCTGGGGGCTAGGTTTACCAAAGTAAAATGGAGAAAATAAATGCTTAGAGGGCAAGGGATTTATAAGGTTTCAGGAACGAGAGCAATATGGCTCTTGGAAAATTCTGAGTGGCACTATTGCCCGACTCAAAATTCCTTCTTCGCCTGGGGGTATTCCTGGGCCGACGTTCAGGTAATTGACCTTGCTACCTTTTGCCAATATCCCATAGGCCAGCGGCTTACGGATGATGGAACCAACTTCACTGGAAGTAAGGGATATATTCCTTCCTCCGACAGGGCTGCGCTGGACTGCTCGAAAGTGGCTCCCCCTGAGCCTACGCCGCCCCCTGAACCGACTCCTCCCCCGACTGAACCTACACCAACGGTAGCCCCTGCTGATTTTTTCCCCAGAATTCTTTATAACGCAACATCCGGGTGGGCTTCTGCGGCGGCAGCTATCGGTATTAACGTGCTTCTCTATAACGATTTTTCCAGAAGAACCTGGGCACAACGGGAAGCTCATCTGAAGAAATGTGCCCAATATGGGATCAAGATGATGCCCTGGATGGCGGGAGTGGGATCCTATGACGATCCCAACATTGACCCCAACAAGACCTTCTGGGAAAACTGGTGGGACGGGAAGAGACAATTCGTCGAAAAATACAGAAATGACGACAGGATATTCGGCTGGTATCTTGTCGATGAGCCCGACATTGGGGATAAAGACCCAGACCCGAGCCTTGAGGAGCTTTATAACTGGGTCCGAAAGTATGATCCGGGAGGCAAGCCCTGCTTCATCACCTGGGATCAATGGGACGCCCACGGCCACCGTTGCAAGTCCGGGCAGTTTGACCTTTGGACTATGGATACCGCTGCTTCCGGGGCTGCCGATGTCCAAGCATTCAAGGATAGGCTCCTGCGTTTGAACAAATACTACCATTGGATAGAGATTGGCAAACCCGCCATAGCCCACTTCTACAAGTTCGAGGCTCTTGAGGCGTCTTTCCGAGCCTGGCAGGAGGTCGTCCCTGCGGGGGTAGTGGGGACGATGTACTACAACGCCGGTATCATCATGCCGAATGCCTCACTAAGGGCCAAAATTGAGGCTTTCCACCGCTCTATGGGCTGGTGGCCGCCTGCACCGCCACCTCCACCACCAGAAGAATTTACCACCGAGGAGCTGATCTGCCCGGGATGTGGGGCTGGCTTGGAGCTGACCATATCCTCGATACCCGAGAACAATGTCCCTCAGAGTTGCACTGTGTGCGGGACCCCTGCTGATTAAAGGAGGTATAAAAAATGCCAAAATGCGTTAAAATTAAAGTGATAACACCCGGACCGTGGGCAAAATTACCCTGGCAAAAGAAATATGCTCCCCATCTGGCAATAGGGCGAGCAATAACCGCAGCTATAGCTTATTTCAGCCTTAAAAAGCGACGGGTGAAATGAACAACGATATCCTCTATGTCTATAAGGAGGTGTAAAAGATGGGAATGGGTACTGGTATTAGAGTAATTACGGAACCGGTGGCTCCACCTTGGCCTACCAAGGAAATAAAAGTAACTTGCTCTGGCTGCGGGGCTACTCTGGGATTGACTATATATGTGCCAGTGATGGAGCTTGACCCGGTCCTACGAAGTCAGTTCGAGTATCTAGGCATAGCAACGCACCCAGAGATGACTGAGCAGTATTGCCCTGATTGCGAAACAGCGGCCGGATAGGAGATAAAGATGGGATTTGGAACCAGTATTAAACTATTGACACCCGGGCCAGCGGCAGAGGTGCCCTGGTATAAGAAGTATGCTCCCCATCTGATATTAGGGGGAGGAGCAATAACCGCACTTATAGCTTATTTCAGCCTGAGAAAGCGAGGTTAATAAGGAAAAATTATGGCTTGGAAAATAGAAGCAGGGCTTAGGTTAGATTATCATTATGTCTTCCCTTTGTTCTGGGGGTATTCTATACCAATAGAGATCCCGAGTGAGTTTCCTAGTGGAGAGCCAGGACCTAGCTTACCTTGGAAAATTCGTACCGCGCTGGCCGTCAGAATAAAGTTCGAACATATGCAGGGTGTGATAATGGAGAGGGAAGCCGCAAGAAAGGCTTTACAGGCTTTTTTGGATACATATAGCTTAGCAACTGCCCACCTTGGTATTTTCTATGCACTGTATGAGCCACTATTCAATAGGCTAACGGTCGAACTCGTTGCTTATCCTGGACTCGTTATGGGTGACATTATCGAAAATATTGCAGACAAAGCACATGCAAACGGCTTGGGTTATTGCCCTGTGCTGCCCGAAACAGTTGACGTAGCACATGTATGCCCAGACGAACCAACCGCCATTCCCATAGGCTATGAGATACTTATAGCCTATATAACTGAAGAAAAGAAGCTAGACATACTGATTGGTTTGGGCCTTGCAGGGCTTTTCAGCAGTGGTTTAATCTATGGAATGGCCAAGAGGAAAGTGTGATCGAGAGCGGCGCACAAATTACAGGTGAAAAGAAAGAGATAGCAACCGATAGCCCGATGGTGGAGGGGAAGATATACGAATTTCGCTATTCAGTAACATCCCTTCCACTCGGCTTTTTAGAAGGTTTGATATCTCTGATCATGTCTATCTGGACCAACTTGGTAACTCAGTTCAAGGGTCTTGAAATCCTATACTGGAGACTGAGTGAGATTGAGTTTGTCTTCCAAGTAAGAGGTAGGTCAACCTCTATCTGGGAAGAAGTAGCTTTAAGTGTAGTTGCCTTAGCCTGTCAGGGCTTGCTTCTGGTTGTGGGTATTGTGATAGTCCTCAAGGGGATTTTCGAGTTCACCAAGCCCGAAGTGGCGCTTAAATACGTGGGTTGGGTTCTGGTTGGTGCTCTGGGTGTTTTGGGTGTGTTCTTACTCTGGCCCAGGAGAAGAAAAGGATGAACGAATACCGAGAAGCTGGCTATATTGAAAGAACTCCTGCCACTCCACCCATAGGGGTTGAGGTCTCTTGGCTCAAGAAATATGGCCCTTGGGTCTTGGCGGGGATAGCATTTATTTCAGCTATGGTCGCTTTACGCAAATAAAGGAATTACAATGAATGGTAAGGACTCCAAAGAAAAACTTTTTATAAGGGAAGATTTTGTCGAGTGGATGGCCGAAGTCTTGGCCGAGGCACAACGCAATGGTAGAATCACCCGGCAAATCAACTTCAGGGAGACGGTGCAGCCCCTTACTGGAGTGGAATTGGCTGAGAGATGTCCCCTGACCGGGAGTATAAAGAGCGTTACCATGTCTTTCCCCCCGGGGTGCAATAATTTAGTCGAGGTTGCCTTCGGTCATGAAGAGAAAAAAATATGCCCTTACAGCGATTACATTGCCTTGGACAGTGCCTGCCCCACCTATACCAGTATAAACGAGCCGGTCAAGATCGACGAAAGGCTCTGGTGCGAGATAAGGAATGGCGATAATACTTATCCCCATGAGATTTCAGTCCTGGTGATACTTGTGGGGAAATAGGGAGATTTAAGTGCCTGAAAAAGAAAGAGAGTTTGCCGTAGAAGACAAGGGAAGGGGCAAGCCCGATTTTAGCGAGAAGATCCACGACATCGAGAGTGGACAACTCTCTTTAGTAGCGAAGATCCTCGAGGTCGAGAAGGGCAAGATTTACCCCGAGTTCTGGCCTACGAAAGACGAGAGGTTCAAGGTCTTTCTCAAGTCGTTTCCCACCGGCTCTGCACTACCAGCAGGGGATAGTGTCAAGCTCCTAGACATCGAAACTAATTTGCCCTGCCCTTATAATAGCCCGGCTGGCTATTACGCCAGATTAGTCGAATGGCTAGGCTCCTTCAACCAGGCTTGTATTTTAGAAGTTACCTTGGACAGCCTCGATCCGTTTACCCTCTTCATGCCAGCCCAGGCGCAGAGCCACGAATACGAGCGCATAGCCTTCTTTGATACCCGATATTGGGACCTCGAGGCTGAAGATCCTCATACTTGGAATTTTGTTATTCATAATATCGCAAGCGATGACCAGTTTGACTACCCAAGGGGAATCGCCTGCGATGATACCTACCTTTACGTTGCCGACACTTATAACCACAGGATCGTCAAGAGGAAAGCCTCGGACCTCTCCTTCGTCTCCAAGATCGGCAGCAAAGGCTCAGGAGATGACCAGCTTGATAATCCCCAAGGAATCACCTGCGATGATACCTACCTCTACGTTGCAGATACTTATAACCACAGAATTGTCAAGAGAAAAAAATCAGATCTCTCCTTTGTCTCCAAGATAGGGTCTCAGGGCTCAGGGAATGACCAGTTTAACACCCCAGGGGGAATCGCCTGCGATGATATCTACCTTTACGTTGCCGACACTTATAACCACAGAATTGTCAAGAGAAAAAAATCAGATCTCTCCTTTGTCTCCAAGATAGGCGACTCAGGTTCAGGTGATGACCAGTTTAGCTATCCAGCGGGGATCGCCTCTTATGGCACATATATTTACGTTGCCGACACTTCAAACCACAGGATCGTCAAGAGGTTAGCCTCGGACCTCTCCTTTGACTCCAAGATAGGGGCTCAGGGCTCAGGTGATGACCAGTTTAGCTATCCAGCGGGGATTGCCACTGACCAGAAGTATGGCACCTTCCTTTACATTGCCGACAGTGATAACGATAGGATCGTCAAGAGGAGAACCTCGGACCTCGCCTTTGTCTCCAAGATAGGGGCTCAGGGCTCAGGAGATGACCAGTTTGACTATCCAGCGGGGATTGCCTCTTATGGCACGTATATTTACGTTGCCGATGGTGATAACGATAGGATCGTCAAGAGGGTAGCCTATGATCTCACGTTTATCTCCAAGATAGGCAGCCTTGGCTCAGGAGAGTATTCAAATGGTAGGGGAAGTGCTGATATTGTCTTGGTCCTGCAGAAAGCGGGCACCGAGAAAATGGAGAAAAAAACCGTCAAATGCTCCAAGTGCGGATATATGAACACTGTTCCATTGAAGCAAACCAAGATTACCTGCCAGAAGTGCAAGCATAAGTTCGTAGTGCCTTTCTATGGTGGGGAGGTTGTTTAATGGGTTACAAGGATAAGTCCGAAGTTATAAGATAAAGAGGTGAGCCATGAAAGAAAAAGAAAAAGAAAAAAAGGATAACAAAGAAATCAAAGACCTTGTAAAGAAGGCCGACGAAACGGCCTCTCAGGGCAAAAAGGAGATTACCAAAGAGAAGCCTGAGGTAAAAGAGGTTAAGACCGAGACTCCCAAAGTAGAAACAAAGCCTACAATAGAGAAAGATCCTGAAAAAGAAGCCTTAAAGCTCCAGGTGCAGACTTTGACTGAGAGGGTCAATAGTATCGAGGGTCTATTAAAAGAGGCAAGCGCAGCAGCCCGGGAAATGCAGGGACAAGGCCAGCCTCAAGAGGGGCTAACCGATGAACAGCAGTTAGAGATGTTACAAAAAACTCAAGACCAGGAGCAACAGCAAACACAGCAGGGTCAAGCACAGCCCGTCTTTGGCCCTCAGCAGTATTTTCTCCTGGGCAAAATCCTCGACACGGCGGGCAAGATTATCCCCGGGGCAATGGCTAAGGGTGGAGGGGGAAATAGTGCCGGACCCGAAGCGGTTTTGAAGCAATTGGAATTCTGGACCAACATTATTACCAAGATCCAAAGTAACTTTATTAGCGGACTCAAGTTGCTACCGGAACCAGTAAGAAAGGAGACCTTCAAACGGATAGCTGCACCCCCTGAGGAAAGGGAAGAGGGGATTGAGGAATGAAGGATCTCACCAAGAGCAAGATTGACCTTCAGAGCTATACCCTGAAAAATGTCATGTTTATCATCCCCCTGATGGAGAACCACCTGTCAGAACTCCTGGCCATAAGTGAGTATCTCGACGAACCTGAGAAATTCTTAGAGGCTTGGGAAAGCACGCTATTTTGTGCCGAGTGCCTTCAACGTCATGGTGGGGAGCTTGGGGGTTATGCCCTGGAATGTGTGAGGGGATCCTGTATTCCTCTGAGCAGTTGGAGAACTTTGGCTAACTTAGGAAGTGAGATCTACGACTTTTTTTCCAACCACAGGACGGTGGAGGACTACCAGAAAAAAGAGACCTACTACAAGGCCCAGGAGTTTGTAACCAGAATCCGGGCTTTGAGGAAAGAGCTAACTGGGGACAACGGGATCAGAGACGGGCATATTGTGGACTAGTCCCCATTTTTGCCTACCTTCCAGAAAAAAACGCCTCCATAGAGATAGATGGAGGAACCTTTTAGATGACGACGATACTGATGAAGCGAGCTGAGCTAAAGGCTGATCTTCCTACCCTTGCGGAGGGAGAGATTGGCTTCTGCCTCGATACTAAAGAACTCTATATCGGGGATGGGACGACAAATCACCTGATAGGCCCAGCTGTAAGGGGGATTACTTTCAATCTAGGTCTAGCCACCGTAGGGACAAAACTAGCCCAGGCACTAATCCCGGGGACTTTCAATATCCCCAAGGTTATAGCCTATGGTGATACCGCTCCGATAGGAGCAGACTTAAAAATTAATATCAAGATAAATGGAAGCTCCCTCTGGGATGATGCGGACAGGCTCATAATAGCTAATGGAGCTAACTCAGGAAGCAACAGCGACCTAGATCATAGGGATTTGGGCGAGGGAAATAGACTGAGTATAGACATTGACCAGGTAGGCTCTACTACTCCAGGAGGAGATGACCTTCTGGTGACGATAATATGCTGACGAAAGTTTGGCAAAGACAAAGAAAATAAGTATAATTGGTTCTTGTGAAGAGGATCCTATTATCACTGATCTGTCTATCCTTAGTCGGGGTAAGCCTGAGAGGCTGCATAAGGAGACGTGAAGAAGTGCTGACAAAGACCTGGTCCACCAAATCAGACTTTGAGGCGGGGACGCTGAACAATGTCCTGGTCCCGGAAGGCACCAACAGGCTGGAGCTAAAGCGGAAGGCCCTCTCAGGGACGGCCACCTATATTGTTTTCGGGGCACAGGACTGGAATCACCCTCACAATAGAGTGATGAACTGGCAGGGCTTTGAATATAGCAAAGAGAACACCAAGACCATACTGCGGGATGACTTTCGGGAGAATAGCCTAGGTGAGTATTATCAGGAGGGTGTTGATAGTGCCTATCCTGGATTTACCGCTCCTACTTATGACTCGGCTAATAAAAGAGTCAATTTCGATACTGGGGATAATAAGGGGTTCACTTTAAGGCCCAAAAATCTGAGTGTTCAGAATTTTATCATGGCTTTTGATTTCTTGGGGCAAGTGATTTACCCCCAAGTTTTTTTGATTCATGCAATAGGACGCTGGGTTAACCAATCAAATATGTATTCAGCTTTAGTATCTCGGCCTATCCATGGTTGGTATGGTTCGCCTGCGATTTACAAGCTGGTCAACGGCGTCTCTACTAGCCTTGTAGGAGGAGTTACTCCTTTCTCTTTAAATACTAAATATCAGATGATTACTACTATAAATGGGAATAGTCTCAAAGTCGAGATTCCTGACCTAGCTTTTAAGTCAACTACCGATAGTCAATTCCCCAATGCCGGGGCAGTGAAGTTCGGGGCTTTTCAGGGCAAAGGCTGGCTAGACAATTTTCTTTTGGAGCATTACAGCCTTCCCTCACCCCCGAACTGCTCGGTCTCCTTCAAGTTCTGGCCCTCCAAAGATGGGGTCAACTTTGGCTCGGAATATACCGATATCAAGCTAGTGCCTAACGCCCTTTATATCAAGGTGCAGGCCACCCTGAGCCGGAACAGCCTGGCCTCTGCTATGCCGGTATTGAATAGTATGACCTTGACGTATAAGCTCCTGGTCCAGCCGGTTTTCTTCTGAGGGAGGAAAAAAACGCCTCCATAGAGGGGGCAAATCGCTAAGTTAAGCACCTACCCTAAGCTATAAGACCTTGCTAAAATCAAAGTGCCTCTATCAAGAGAATTTTATCAAGCTAGTTCTGGGATAGAGGGGTTTTTAGGATTTTCCCGTCATTGCGAGCTAACCATGGTTAGAAAATTTTACCCCAGTGGAAAATTTTACCCCACCTGCAAGAAGGATCCCCTGAAAAAAGTGGGGGATCCCCACCACCTGAAAAAAATTTATCAGCATTGATGGGGGTTTCTGAGGGGGGATATTTCCTCTCTATTTTGGTAAAAATAGCCTAATTTGAAAAGCCTTGCCTGGTGGGAGTTTGAGAGAAGGACAAGGATAACATAATCACTTATTATCGGAACTTCACTTATTTTTTAGATATCTACCTAACATCTCCCTGATCAACCCGCTTATATTTTTATCCTTCTCTAAGGCTAACCGTTTAATCTCTTTTAGCTGCCCTGGGTAAAGGTAAAAGGTAGCCTTCTCATATTGCTGTTTTGTTGGTTTGGTGGGTTGCTGTATTGCTGGCTTGCTGGTGGGAGTTAGCTTTTTCTTTAGCCTGGAGATCTGCCTGAGACCTATTCCATACTTTTCAGAAAGCTGCCTAATACTAAGACCCGCCTCTACGTCCCTCTTAAACTGCTTGTCCCGCTCCTCGTCTGATATGGGCATTCTATCCCTTCCTCAAAATCCTGAAAGCATCCTTTAGCCGGTATAATTCCATCTGTCTTTTTAATTCATCACCCTTTAGACCCTTCTTGATTTCCTCTAGGAGTTCTTTTCTCCCCTGACCTAACCTCCCGTTATTCTCTAAAAATTGAATAGCCTCTAGTTGCCGACAGGTTAAGGGGTGATTTATAGCTTGTGCGAGCCAGTAACGCCTTCTCTCCCAATTTTTTATCCCAGAAATTGTGGCCAAAGCAGATAGTGAAAATTTCCCCAGCTTCTCTAAAACCTTCATATCAGTTGCCTTCCCCAAATACTTGCACCTTATTTTTTTGCCTTCCCGCCAGTAGCCATAAAGATAGCAATATCTATGAATATAACCGTCTTTAGAGACGTGGGAAAATAGCCGGGACCGAACAGACATTTTTTTACCTAACATATTTCTATTATACCCTTTATAGAAGAGAAAAGCAAGCACGCTTCCCGTGTCACCCCTTTACTTATTTCCCCTTTACCTTCTCAATGAATCGTATGGCGTGCTTGAATACAAGAAGCTCCCGGCCCCTATCCGTAAGAAAGGCTAGGGTATAGTTGTCCACACCGCAAATAACTCCCTCTAACTGGCTCTCGTCATCTAAAGTGTTGGCGTTCAGGTGGATGATGACTGGCTCTTTCCTCTTCGCCAAGCCACCCAGATAGGCAAAGCCGTTCCAAGGCTGCTCTTTCTTGGACTTTTGCTTTGGCTTGTTGTTGCTCATTCTAGCTCCCTCACCTCCTTATCCACCTTCTCTATCAATTTCTTAAACTCGGGCCAGATACCATCGAAAAGGTAGAATCTTACCCCTCTCTTTGTGGGTCCGGTATAGTTGTCTGTGCTGATGAATACCCTCAAGTCTAGCTTTTCATCACTAACGATAGTAGCCACAAGGTCTGAAGTGTCATTCAGTTTTATTTTGGCTATCTCCTTTTGCTTTTGTGCCATAGTTTAACTCCCCTTTTTTTTCTTCACTATTTTTGAAAAATATCACTCTCTGAAACTCGCAACTGGATTAGAGAGTGAAGTTAGTGAAGTTAGTGAAGTTTTTTGGGGTATGTAAGGAGTGTTTTAGAAAAGTGAAAAAACCCCCTAATTTCCCTAATATAATATAGATCAGCTTATTACCGTGAAGAAAAAAAACTTCACTTCTTCACTCTCTCTCTTACCAGGTTCCTTCACTTTCTTCACTTTCTTCACTCTCCTTTACAGTTCCGGGTTTCAGAGTGTCACTTTTCAGGCCAAATCTTTTAGCAAGATTCAAAGTCTTTTTCTTGTCAAAAAAATAGGCTGTTTTACCGCCTGTGGCCCTTCCTACCCGATAACCAAGTTGTCTAATTCTGCGACCTATGGTTCTACTGTTTATTTGTTCTTTTTCTTTCCGGTCCTTGTTAATAAAATCAGCTATATCGGATACCAGGAATTTACCACCGGTGAACATATCAGCTTGATAAATCTCAATAATGGCGTTGATTATCTCTCCCTGCAAAGTTAAACTCTCCTCTGTTTCTCTCATTTCTTTGGTGGCTTTCACGTATTTTTTAAGATTATCTTCTCGGTCCGGGTCTATGGATATCAATATCTGCTGAAGCGGTTTAGTGATCTCCTGTAATCTTCTCCTGGCCATTTTTACCGGATTAGGCAAATCTTTATGTAAATTTCTGGCCCTAAAAGCAGTCAAGCGGTCCCTAAGCTCCTGGGCTTCAGTCTGGTCAATGTCATCCTCTACCTCTAGGGAGATATTTTTCTGCATAATAAAAAGAAGGCATCTTGACTCTAATTCTGGTGGCATTTTCTGGTCTGTGCAAATCACGGTAGGCCCAAAGGCATCAAAAAACTTAATCTCATCCTCTCCCTTTGAGTGCTTCAGGTCGCACCTGGCAACTTTCAATCCTCTTTTATACCTGGATTTCAGCAGTCTTGCGACCTCTTTGTCTCCCTCCCTCCCCCAAATCTTAATCTCATCCAGTATGAGAGAAGGCTTAAAGTATTCGCTGGATCTGAAAAGCACCGCTTCTGTGGGAGAGGTCTCAAATTCTCCCTTATAGGCAAGCTGGAACAGCACTTCCCCGGCTCTGGTCTTTCCAGTCTCCAGGATCCCATAAAAGTAGATTATCGGCGTGCAATTAAATTTGTCTATCAGGTAGGTGTGCAAGATCCAGAGGGCTAAGACTAGATAGCCACTTTCATCGGGTAGCTCCAGGTATTGACGTATGAAGTTCTCCACATCGACTAAGAGTTTGGTTTCATCTTTATCTTTGAGAAAGTAACCGAATACCATTCCTGTGGGATAGAAAAATGGAAGGTCTTGCTTTGGCTCATACGTCACATTATCAAGGGTAAGATAACTTTGGGTAGTTAGCACGCCTTGGTCTAAGATCAGATACTTAACCCTGTTATCTTCCTTTATCAGTCCGACAATTCCAGGTATGACGGTCTTGGTTGTTACTTTAGGCTTGGCTTCAGCTTTAGTTTCGGTTTCTCCCTCATCCGTCATTTTATGCAGTTCCACGTTGCTGTTAACTTTTTTGGTGAGGGTGGTCTTATCAGAGATTTTTTTCTTGACGAGAGCGTCAATGTGGTCTTTACGTTCCTCTTTGGGAAGATAGGCTAATTCACCTGGCAGGCGATCCCTTATTTTGTGTTTTTCCTCTGGTGAGTATGTGGTCCAGCCTTCTAAAATTTCCTTGATCCACTTACGGACTTGCTTTTCTTTTTCCTCTCTCTGCGCCTTCTCCTCTAAGATTTTGTTCTTCATTCCCGTATCCTTTCAGGCGGGGCAGGAAGGATACGAAAAACCTACCCCGCCCTTGGAGCATACTCCTTATTATCAAGATTTAGGACTTGACTTTTCTGAAAATTGCTCTATACTTATAATACAAGAGCGGGTGCTGTTTCAAAAATAGCCTCTGCTAGAGGGAGAAAAAAAGACGAGAACAGGCAGCACTCTTTGACGGGGAAGGTTCGGGCCTTCCCCGTTCTTTTTATGTAATATGCTCATCTGTTGGTGATTTCCCCTCTAGTAACTCTTTTGTCTTCTGGAAAAACTCCAAAGCTGCTTTGTAGCTCGGATGTCTGGTCTGCTTTGTATCTTCGTAATGCCTCTTCTGATGTCCCATCATTTCCCCTACGAATTTTATTGCAGTTGATGGCTCTCCAGAGAATATTTTGTCCCTCTGCTCCTCTGTCAGCTCCTCAAAAGGAAAAGCCAGCTTTAAGGTTTCCTGAAGAAAGGCCACCCTGAAGTTAAGGAGGGCAAGAGTTGCATTGCCATCTACCTGTGCGTTAATCCAGCTTTTCAAGTTTTGCTCTAGATTGGTTAGTCTAGTTTCTATCTTGTCGTTGGTAGCCTGTTCAATTATGAACTTGAGAGCTATTCCCAGATGAGTATTTTCGACTTTGCTCACCTCTCGGATCTTAGCAGCCAAGTCTTTAGGTATTCTGATGTGCATTACCTCAGTAGCTTCATTCATTTTATCTCACCTCACATTGCGTTATAGTATATACCAAAAAAAAATCATGTCAAGTGCCTGCGCAACCTAAAGGTTGCGGCTACCCTATCCAACTCCCAACCTCAACCCTCTCCCTGTGTCTATCTTCGTCAGTCTCACTTAATTTAATATTCAACCTCTCTGCTTTATTCCTGATCTTTCCTTCTATATCCTCATTGGTAGCTATCCTCATTAAGAACTGGGAGATCTCGGCTATCAAATGCAGGTTTACCCTCTGCGTTACTCCTGGGGAAGCTGTCGGCTCGTGATATAGTTGCTCAGTCATCCAGTAATCAAAAGTTATCTCACCCCAGATATATTCAAGGGGTAGCTTACTACCCTTTGACCCCCTGCACTCCTGACAGGTAACTACGTAATTATCGAAACAAAGTTTTCCTCCCCGAGAAGGGGGGATAAGCGGACCAAGACCTAGCTTTTCTTTAGCTCCGCACCAGACACAAGCCGAGCCATCCCTTTCAAAGACCAAAGCTCTGATGGAGTTAAGAAAAGCTATCTTTTTGCTTTCAGGAGATCCCCCTTTTATCCCGGGACCACGTGACCATAATTTTGTCTTTTTTTTCTTCTCTTGCCTTTTCTTTATGCAAGGCTCACACAGGAAGGTATA
>JABUBK010000064.1_pt1 | contig 19338 bp, 33 predicted proteins | sample 7332671 | NCBI WGS metagenome assembly JABUBK01 (sample SAMN07256342, study PRJNA390944) | subsurface metagenome | isolation source: Methane hydrate marine sediment | place: Pacific Ocean: Eastern North Pacific, ODP site 1244 | collected 2002
TTTATCAAAGTCGTCGGCCAAAGAGTAGCCGGTTCATTCGCATAAACGCCAACCCTTAAATTTTCCCCGGCGGCAAGAACCGTAATGCGGTAGGCCCATTTATTTATTAATATGCCCTTAGGTATAACAAGAGGATGTAAATAAATCCTGTCTGCCACTACCGGGTCAACGGCTATTTCCGCATGTTCAATCATTCCGGTATAATTTGCAGTCGGCGCAATAGAATCCCTTTTACGAAAGCTATGCATATCAAACGCCCCGGCGGCCATAGAGATTGCATTCGGGATCCCTTTTTGGCTCATTCTTTTGACTTTCCTTTTAAAAATCTTATGGCAAGGCCAACGCCTACAGTGGCGGGAAAAGTGTTTGATATTACGATTTCAATTTTGTCTCCTCCCCTAACTTTGATCGGAACGATAGGCCGCGGCTCTGCGGCCAGGCCGTATTGATCTTTTATCGCGTCAAAGGGAGGGCCGACCGGCATTCCGTTGACCCGAACGCTCCAAGTGATCGAACCCCAGGCTTCGGGGACGTCGATGAAATTTGCAAAATGAGTTAATTCAAAAGCAGATCTTGACGGGATTTCTTCTGAAAAATACGTGTCCAAAGTTGGGGCGGCTACCGTCCCGGCCGCGACGTCCCGGGATATACTTTTTTCATCTTTTATTTGTTCAACTGTATTGTTCATAATGCCTCTTTACTTTTTCAAGATAGCTTAAATTTCTCACTCCTTTTTTATATCCTGTCTCTCCGACGTTATACATTTGAACGGCCTCATCAAAAGGATATTTACTTGTAAGTCTTGATAAATACCAACACCCGACGTCCATGTTATTCGCCTCATCATAGAGCATGTTTATTTCTTGGCGGGTAGGACGAAAAGGATCCGCGATCAATCCAAAATCCGAGGCAAGGCCCGGGGTGATCTGCATAAGCCCGTAGGACGGATCTGCGGGATTTTTAGCGCGTGGATTGAAGTTTGACTCTACCCGGATTATGGCTCTTATCAGCGCCGGTTCTACGCTCCATTGACCTGATTTCAATAATACCAAGTTCCTTATTTCCGGCGTTTCACCCGCCCGGCCTTTTATCATTTTCGATAAATAAAGAATCGTAAAAATTGCCGGGATCGCCACAATAATTAATCTTGTCATTTGCTTCTTTTATTCCAGATATTGTATAAAAAATCCACTTTTGTTTTTATACATGATAGCCTTTTTTCATTGATAATAAGATAAACAAGAGCCGGGATTAATAGCACGTTTAAATAATCTAACATTATACCGCTTTTTTAATTTGCTTCCAAAATATTAGCACTCCTAAGGCAATTAAAGCAAGGATTATTAGCGTCGGCGTCAATGCTCCGATCGCTGTTTGAACTATCCCTCCAACGCCTTTGAAAAAGCTCTTTGTCCCGCTTTTAAAATCCTTTCCGACTTCACTGAAAAACTCTCCGACGTCGATCTCTTTGACCCATTGAGGAGTAACTTTTTTTATATCCTCAATGGCTCCCCTTGGAAGATTTTTAATATCAGACCAGATCCCTTTGAATACGTCCCCTATTTTAAATTCCTGGAGCCATCCCATTTCATTAAAACTTCTTTATTACAATGAAGGCAAGGACACCGATTAAGATCACAGGGAACGCGCTCCAAAGGACATCTTTCCCGACTTTGGTTTTTGCCTTTTCAAATTCGTATTGAACGCCTGGCGATTTGGCGGCTTCTGAATAGGCCGTTTTCGCAAGGATATCCTTTGCCGTTTGCCAAAGTGCCGCGCCTATTTTTTCTAAATTTAATGCCACCTTATCACCTCCGCCCCATCATTTGAGGAAGGAAAATCATGGCTACCACCGCGACGCCTCCGAAAATCATAATTGGACTGATCGTCATTCCTGTTTTCTTTTGTTGTGCCATGGCGATCTGTGCCATTCTTTGTTCATGCTCCCTTTGAGATTTAGCTTGATCTTGAAGGAATTTATCATAATTCGCTGTGCTACTTGTCTTGGATCCTCCTCCAAAAAGTCCCTTGACAATCCCTCCAAGGCTTATCCCGAAAAGGCCAAATATTAAAAATATTAACGCTCCAAATGCGGAACCTTCAATGATCATTTTTTCCTCTCTAATATTCTATTTACCCAGGCAAAAAATCTATCTAAAAATCCGGGCCTGGCCGCTTTTTCGGCCTCAATTATTCCGGACCCGAACTCTCCAAGAGGGACGGAGATCCTCACCCTTTCCGGGATCTCGGTTTCTTCTGAAATAGGCCGGATCCTCTTCTTTTTCTCTGTGAAAAATGTATCAACAAATGGCGCTCTTTCCCGTACCGTTCGCGGCATGAATACTCCCCGGATAAAACCCGGAACTTGTGAAATGGCCACAAGATCTCTGGCCGTTGTGTTTTTGAGTGGAGGGATCCTTCCCGGAAGGCCTGCAAAATCGCGCCGCAATTCCCTGCGTTTTCGCCTACTTAAAGGATGGGCAAAACCCCTTTTTGCAAGCGGCTCTTGTTTTTTGACTATGAGCGCCGGCGCATCGATCGGCTCGAGCGCCGGCTCTTTCTCTTTTTCTGGATATTTATCAGCAATAGTGAAATCTTTTTCAAGTGCCGGTTTAACTGAACGTAGGCGATAAATGGATTGGTCTCTTTGCCTCAATTTAAAGCTCCCCGGGATACGTCAAAGAGAGGCTATTCACCTCTTTTTGAGCGTACGCCAAATATTACCGTATCAACCTGAGGCGTCGCGGGCGCGCCGATGACGGATCCGATCTCGAACTTGATCTCACTTTTCCCGCCCGTAACATAAGCATTCATAACAGTCCCTTCGCGCGCGAAAATATAGGGATAAATACCGGTAACATCTGTCTCGGCTAGCTGTTTTCTCTCCTCTTGGAAACAGGCAACATTGACCGTATTCATAAATTCATTGATATTATCCCGGAAAGTGATTTGATCTAAGCAATCAATATTCACACCGGTAAAAGGAACGCCGGCAACAACTGTGGCTCCGGATTGAGCGACGGCAAACAGGCCAAAGAGAGAGAGATCTTTTGCGCTTTCAATGTCAATATATGCTCTGGCCGTTGGATCGAATGGCGGCATTGATTTGATATACGGGATAGCGATCGGTTTTCCACCGGGATACATGCAAGTTTTTGAGCGAAAGAGATGAATGTCTAGCGTAGTCGCGAGCATGGCCGTACCAGGGGCGGCAAACATATCGGCTAGACCACCCATGTTGATTTGAAGATCGAGTGAATCATACCGATCAGAATCCAAAATGAGATCTTCTTGCCTGGATGTGAAGGGAGAGGCGAACGGGATATCAACCACAGCTTTATAGGTAGCGTCTCCGGCCGCCATGGCGTCATGGATCGGCTCCACAGCGTTGAAAAGGTAATTGAAATAATAGAGCGCTTGCGCTGGAACCTGGCAAATGACTTCATTCCTGTTTGTTTTTAGGAAAATGCTTTTTATGGCATTGTATTCACTTAAAACAACAGGCGTGGCCCCTGTCCCGATAACGATGGCATGACGAAAAGTCAACCTCAACTTGTAGAACCCCTCACCCCCCAAAGGGAAAAGGCTCGAGTATGTTTTTACGGAGTTAGCGGGAAAGGTATCTCCGAGGATTAATGACACTAATTCCATTGGCATTCTTGGCATTATCCCCTCCCTATTCCCCGTAAACTATATTTTTCAAGAAAGTGATCCGACGGGTCAACATGATGATCCCGATCGTGATCAGGGCATTGATGACGAACCCTTGAAATTTTCCGGGGCCTAAAATTTTAGACATAATAAAAAGCCTCCATTTTTTAAGACAAAATTAATTATCGTTTTAATTTTTATTTGAGGATCCAGAGGATGTCAAGAAAAAAAGACAATAAAGCTTTATAGCTTAATTAAGCTTTAAAGTTAGATATTCAAAGTCTTTGAGATTGATCAATTTTAATATTTTATCCTGTGGAGCTAACAACCTCAAATATCTGAGATCTAGCTCCTCAGTGATTTGAAATAAATAAAATTCATCAGTTTGAGATCTAACAATGACCGGTAAATCAAAAAATCTTCTTGAGATCGCGACTATATCAATATTGGCGTGGCGGCCATACCTGTAAAGATAAGAAATAGGAATAGAATTTTTTCCGTAGATATCTATTTCATCGAAAATAATAAGAGTTTTCTTTTTGCCGTCCGCTTGATCTCTCACTCTGTAATAAAATTTATTGAGATCTTCATAAAAAATAAAAACATTCTTTTGTTTTATGTCTCCATATTCACCTAAAAAATCCAGGATAAATGTTTGATCGTAACCGCCGGCCTCAATGAACTCAAAGGCTAATGTCGTCTTTCCCCGGCCCCTTTTTCCCACTATTGTCCTTAACATTTTTTTTCTTTATTTTTATCCTTTTTGAGATCTCTAATCCAATCAAAATTACTAAATAAAATTCATCCTTCACCCATTTATCAAAATTTTTCCTATATACAAGCCGGGCCAATGGTTTTGCGATCCGGGTCTTGGCTCCTTCGGATAAAAGCTCAATTTCAGAATCGAATCTTTTCCAGATTTGAAAACCGAGATCCGGGATCTCTTTGCAGATCTGAAGGATATCTTGTTGATCTAATAAGGTTTCTTCTTCTTCAGAACCAAGGGGGGAGGATTCTGATGAGGATTCTGTCGAGCTTTGACTCTCTGCTTTTTTCTCGCTCTCCGTTAGTGGAAGTTCCGGTAATGGCCTTTTGTCCTCTGGCTTTTTTTCCGGCTCCTTTACTGATCTTTTTTCTGGCTCTTTTTCTCCCGGGCCTGGCCGCGGCTTTTTTGACGCCGGCCGTTTTTTTGCTTTTGTCATTATCAATTTTCTCCTCAGATCTATCGACTTTATTTTCAGGTTCAACAGGATGTTTAGTAATAGAGATCTCAGGATCAGGATTATGACCGCCGGGATCAGGATCAGCGCTCGGAGAGTTTTCAACTGTCGCTTTTTTTACCAGTTCCTTTAGATCCGTCCGTTTTTTCTTCATTTTTGTCCTCTGTAACATAATGCTTTATGACCGTCAAAATAAATTCTTTCCCTGTCCTCCCCTCTTGAGCTAATTTAACCTTGAATTTCCTGTGAAGATCTTCCGGGATGATAGTCAATAAATTTTTATACGACATTAAAAGCTTTATATCTAAATAAATAAACTAAGTCAACTATCTCTTTTTGGTAGACCTCTTTTTTCCCCAGACGCCGCCTTTAATGGGTCGGTAGCATCCGAATCTGCGCTCATTTTTTCTTTCTATACGCCGATAAAAAAGATAATCAGATAATTTCAGCAATCCTACACCACCAAGACAAACCAAATAAATAGCTAAATAAAGTAATAAAACTTCAATCATTTTATCCTTTAATTTTTACCATCCTCTTTAGGGTCTGGCTTTCTGTCTCTTTGCCGAATAGTGTTTTTTGTTTTCTCATTTCCTCAAAGGATTTCAGAAATTTCTCATTCCTTTGGATGTTAGTGGCTTTGATCTTTATGTCCTTTACTCTTTCGGCGGCTTTTACCATTTCTTCAAATTGGCCTCTCGTATGTTTAAAGGCCCGGACAAATCCGACGCCATGATTTTTCCCGCCACAACAACATACACATTTTGAATGGATCGCGTTATAGCAACGCGCGTCACAGCTCGCTTTTTTCTCACCGGCCCTAAACGTCATTAGTGTTGTCATTCTTTTTTTCCTCCGGCTTTTCGCTGTCCTCTTTTTCTTCAAAATACTTTTTAAAAACCGATCTCATAAATCCCCGGATATCATTTTGAAGGGCCAGATTTGCATTGTCTCTTTGGATCTTCATTTGACCATCAGCAATTTTCATCCTCTGTTCTTCTTCTTTGAGATCTAGCATTTTTTTAAAGTATCCTACAAATCTAATGATCTGAAAACCGATCCAGACCAATGCCAAAATTAGAAAGATTGAATATACAGGATCCATTTTTTCCTCCCTTTTTTATCTAATGAAAATGACCGCGAAAATCAAAAAAATAACACATAACGTAATAGTTATAGACCAAATTTTCCATGCTATTCTAGACCCCATTACGCCGCGCAATAAAAGCACTACTGTACTGCCAGAAAAGATGAGCGCAAGGATTAAAAAGAATAAATATGTTTCCATTTTTTTCCTCCCTTTTTAACTTCCAAATTCTTCCCGGAATGCCTCAAAAGATTCGTTGATCCTACCGGTCGAAGAGAGCCATAAAACAATAAAATCATTCCTTGATATTTTCCCGCGCCAATAATTTCTAACCGCTTGCCGCAAGATCTCGACGGCTAGATCAATTTTACTGATCGCCCGCTTTTCAATATTTGTCATTTTTCTCCTCTCTTTCTGTTATTCTAAGGGCGTTCAATTCGATCTGCTTAACCTCAAATTTATTTAGATCCACCATCTTAGTAAAATCATCAGATGTGACAATATCTAGGAACCGGTAATTTTTACCGAAATCAATTTCGTAGGCATAACGCTTGCTGTCAATTTGATCTTCAATAAAAATTGTAACGCGACTGGATTTAATTTCTCTAAGATTTAATTTTCTTTGGATCTTCTCCTTCAATTCCTTAAAATAAAATTTCAGTTTTTTCAATTTTTCCTCCTATATAAAATTTTTTTTACTAACTCTTGGTAAAGTTTTTGACATTCTATCCTCAGACTTTTCCACATTTTTTCTTATCTTCATCACTTGGGGAAATTCCCTGGTTTTTCCACATTTTCACAGTGTATTCTTTAATTCTTTATTTATTGTACCTTTCTTTCTTCTTTTTTTGATCAATCTTTTTTTCTTCTTTCTTTCAAATAACATTCGTTTGTATATTATTTTTTATCCTGATAATCCTTCCATAGCGAATCTATAGACATACCAAAAGCTTTTGATAATTCACCAAAAACTTTTATACTTGGGTTCGGGATTCTTCTTTTTTCTAATTTCAAAATATAAAGTTTGCTATATCCTGTAATCTCGGCAAGATATTCTTGGCTCCATCCCATTTGTCTCCTCATCTGAGCGATTATAAATTCCCTGGGATCCCTTTTGATTTTAACTCTCCATTCTTTTGATACGTAGTTCATTTATTCCCTCCGTAATATACTTAATTATACTAACTAATAAAGCTTGTCAAGTATAATTTTCTATACCTGGTAATTTTCGTTGATCAATGAGCTCAATTAAATGATCACAACCTACCCCAAGAAACGTGATCAGCTCGAGGATCCGGATCAGGCTGCCGGCGCCGTTCTGCAGCAGCTCGTAAAAAAGTATATTTTCGTATATTTTCTAATAAATCCCCCCGAGAGAAAAACCAGGTTATTTCCCCCCGAGAGAAAAACGCTCTTAGACGCCCGTAGAGGCAAAAATTTTCAACATGAATACATAGACCCCTCAATGTTCCAAACTTTCAGGCCCTGGAATGAAGGAATAGAATTTCGTGGTTATTGTTAAACAGGCTCTGGCCCTATTTTGAGGCCGGTAATTGCGCGATCGAGCGCCTTTTTGCCAGGATGTGATTTAAAACGGCCACATGAAGGCCGGCTTCTGGATCCGCGGCCCGGGCCAGTGGACGGAAAAAACGTAAAAACGTGATCAGATCTGAATCGCTGAAAACTTTATACATTCTTTCGTAGCCATCAAAGTCCATTATGAATAAAAGATAAGGTTTTGAGGGAGCTAAATCAATCGCCCTTTAAGATGAAATTATATCACCGTTAGGGATGACATGGCCAGTCATCTTTTTAGATGAAATCACCTAGCCTTCAAAGGCTAGTCTTTTTGGATCCCAACGCTCAAGCTATGTACTTTGATATTTCCCTGTTTCAGCGCGATCCGGATATTATCATTATAAAATTTTCTCAATTCTTTTTCAGTCGTATCCTTTGGGGCCGATTTGATATGGCAAATAAAATCACATCCGACATAGGTAATTTTTTCATTACTCATTTCTTTTTCCTTTTATAATTCAGTCTGCGTTTTTTATGGATAGGAACATAATTCTTTTTCCTCTTAGGAATTGGTTCCCATGTAGAGAAATCAAAGAATGGTATCATCATTTCTTTTTCCCAAAAATCTTGCCTACAATTTTTTCTATGCCTCTCGTTCCTACAATAACAGTTACCACGATTTTTGCAAACTCTGTGAGATCCGAGGGAATAATAATTCTGTTCGCGGCTTCGACTTTCAACAGAACCTGGGCCCATTGGATAAGGATCCCAAAAAGATATACGGCAACGATCCCGATCGCGATCCTGGGCCTTGCCATTGTCTTGTTATATTGAGCGATCGGATCGAGCATGGCCAGGCCCTCCGTTTTTTCCTGTTGACTTTTCTCCGGAGCGATAATTGACTTGACGATTCCGACGCCGGGAATGAGCGAACCGGCCGCTTTAAAGAACTTTTTAAAAATGCTCATGCTAGCTCAAAATGTGCCAGATCGTTAAATTTCTGATCATGCAATTCATCATCCATATCCCAGTTGCCGCCCCATCGGATCTCAATCCCCAAATTCTTTGCCGTAGCTTGAACGAACCCTCCAAATTCATACATTTTCATCGTATCATTCCATCTGATATGTGGCTCCTCTTTAAACCAGGGCGCGGCGTCAACGGCTAGAGATGGTTTTCGATTATGTTTGCTATCTGGCCATTCTTTCTCTGAATAATTGCCATCAAAAGCTTTAGTTTGTGCCTCTTCATTTCTTTGACCGACTAAGATCATGTGATCATATTCTTTGATGACTTCATTAAAAAGTCTTTGAAGATCCGGATGGCATTCGGCGAGCCTGTCTTTTGAAGTTTTACTGTACAATGGCATTTTAGCCTACCTTATTTTTTACGTTTTTTGCGTTTTCTGAATTGACCTTTCCGCGGGCCGGATTTTACCCTTGGCGGGAGAGATTTTCTTTTTGTTGTCTTTCTTTTTTTACGTCTCTTTTTTGCCATTTTATCCTTCCTTTTCTTTTTAGAATAATCGGAATATAAGCTCCTGTGTCCTGAGTTTTTTATGTTCATTCAAAAATTATGAAACCGGAAGAAAATCGCCGGGGATTTTTCATCCGAGGGGATTCCCCGCACTCCGGCCGCATAATCAGGCCATGGATCCGGAAAAATTCCATCATATACTTTATCAAATTTAAATCCAACATTCGGACAATTCTCTACGGCTCCCGTGTTGTCATATCCACCTAAACCATGTCTATCCGCAGGATTAAGCGTGGCGAACCAGGCCGCGCCGCCACTAACCCATGTTGCGACCCAATATATTCTTTTCCCTGGTAAAAAATAATCTAAAGTCGCTGTATAAAAAGTCCCCGTCGCACCTAATGAAAACTCTCCCCAATCTTTTATCAAAGTCGTCGGCCAAAGAGTAGCCGGTTCATTCGCATAAACGCCAACCCTTAAATTTTCCCCGGCGGCAAGAACCGTAACGCGGTAGGCCCATTTATTTATTAATATGCCTTTAGGTATGACAAGAGGCTGTAAATAAATCCTGTCTGTTACTACCGGGTCAACGGCTATTTCCGCATGTTCAATCATTCCGGTATAATTTGCAGTCGGCGCAATAGAATCCCTTTTACGAAAACTATGCATATCAAACGCGCCGGCCGCCATAGAGATTGCGTTCGGGATCCCCTTTTGGCTCATTCTTTTGTTTTCCCTATTTTAAATCTGATGGCAAGGCCAACGCCTACCGTGGCGGGAAAAGTATTTGATATCACGATTTCAATTTTATCGCCGCCTCTGGCTTCGATCGGAACGATAGGCCGCGGCTCTGCAGCCAGGCCGTATTGATCTTTTATTGCGTCAAAGGGAGGCCGTACTCCCATGCCGTTGACGCGAACGCTCCAAGTGATCGATCCCCAGGCTTCGGGGACGTCTATGAAATTCGCAAAATGAGTTAAATAAAAAGCTGATCTAGATGGTATATCTTTAGAATAAAATATGTCTGTTGTTGGGACGGCTACCGTCCCGGCCACGACGTCCCGGGATATGCTTTCCTCATCTTTTATTTGTTCAACTATATTGTTCATAATGCCTCTTTACTTTTTCAAGATAGTTTAAATTTCTCACTCCTCTATTATAGCCGGTCTCCCCGACGTTATACATTTGGACGGCCTCATCAAAAGGATATTTACTTGTAAGTCTTGATAAATACCAACACCCGACGTCCATGTTGTTCGCCTCATCATAGAGCATGTTTATTTCTTGGCGGGTAGGACTAAAAGGATCCGCGATCAAACTAAAATCCGAGGCAAGGCCCGGAGTGATCTGCATAAGCCCGTAGGACGGATCTGCGGGATTTTTAGCGCGTGGATTGAAGTTTGACTCTACTCGGATTATGGCTCTTATCAGCGCCGGCTCTACTCTCCATTGGCTTGATTTTGTGAAGATTAAATTTCTTAATTCCGGCGTTTCACCTTGCCGGCCTTTTATCATTTTCAATAAATAGAGGATCGTAAAAATTGCCGGGATCCCTACGATAATTAATTTTGTCATAATGATTTTTTAACCTGCTTCCAAAATATTAAAACTCCAAGGGCGATCAATGCCAAAATTATTAATGTCGGCGTGAGCGCTCCGATCGCCGTTTGAACTATCCCTCCAACACCTTTAAAAAAGCTCTTCGTCCCGCTTTTAAAATCCTTTCCTACTTCACTGAAAAATTCTCCGACGTCGATCTCTTTGACCCATTTCGGAATAACTTTTTTTACGTCCTCAACGGCTCCCCTTGGAAGATTTTTAATATCAGACCAGATCCCTTTGAATACGTCCCCGATCTTAAACTCTTGGATCCATCCCATTTCATCAGAGCTTTTTTATTACAATAAAGGCAAGAATGGCACCGAGTAGAATCACAGGGAACGAGGCCCAAAGGACTTCTTTCCCGGCTTTAACCTTCGCCTTTTCAAATTCGTATTGAACGCCTGGCTGCTTGGCGGCTTCCGAGTATGCAGTTTTGGCAAGGATCTCTTTTGCTGTTTTCCAAAGTGCCGCGCCGATTTTTTCTAAATCAAATGCCATCTTATCGCCTCCGTCCCATTATTTGAGGGAGGAAAATCATGGCTACAACCGCGACGCCTCCGAAAATCATAATTGGACTGATCGTCATTCCTGTTTTCTTTTGTTGTGCCATGGCGATCTGTGCCATTCTTTGTTCATGTTCCCTTTGAGATTTAGCTTGATCTTGGAGAAATTTATCATAATTCGCTGTGCTACTTGTCTTGGATCCTCCTCCAAAAAGTCCCTTGACGATCCCTCCAAGACTTATCCCAAAAAGGCCGATGATTAAAAATGTTAACGCTCCAAATGCAGAACCTTCAATAATCATTTTTTCCTCTCTAACAATCTATTTATCCAGGTAAAGAAACGATCGAGCCATCCCGTCCTGGCCGCTTTTTCGGCCTCAATTATTCCGGATCCGAACTCTCCAAGAGGGACGGAGATCCTCACTCTCTCCGGGATCTCGGTTTCTTCTGAAATAGGCTGGATCCTCTTCTTTTTCTCTGTGAAAAATGTATCAACAAATGGCGCTCTTTCCCGTACCGTCCGCGGCATGAATAGAGGCCTCGGCGAAAATCCCGGAACCTGTGAAATGGCTGTGATATCTCTGGCCGTTGTGTCTTTGAGTGGAGGGATCCTTCCTGGAAGGCCGGCAAGATCGCGCCGCAATTCCCTGCGTTTTCGCCTGCTTAAAGGATGGGCAAAACCCCTTTTTGCAAGCGGCTCTTGTTTTTTGACTATGAGCGCCGGCGCGTCGATCGGCTCGAGCGCCGGCGCTTTCTCTTTTTCTGGATATTTATCAGCAATAGTAAAATCTTTTTCAAGTGCCGGTTTAACTGAACGTAGGCGATAAATAGATTGGTCTCTTTGCCTCAATTTAAAGCTCCCCGGGATACGTCTAAAAAGGGGACTGTCCCCTTTTTAGAGAGGCTATCCACCTCTTTTTGAGCGTACGCCAAATATTACCGTGTCAACCTGAGGAGTCGCGGGCGCGCCGATGACGGACCCGATCTCAAACTTGATCTCAGTTTTCCCGCCCGTAACATAAGCATTCATAACAGTCCCTTCGCGCGCGAAAATATAGGGATAAATACCGGTAATATCTGCCTCGGCAAGCTGTTTTCTCTCCTCTTGGAAACAGGCAACGTTGACCGTGTTCATAAATTCATTGAGATTATCCCGGAAAGTGATTTGATCTAAACAATCAATATTCACACCGGTAAAAGGAACGCCGGCAACAACTGTGGCACCGGATTGAGCGACGGCAAAGAGGCCAAAGAGAGAGAGATCTTTCGCGCTTTCAATATCAATATATGCTCTGGCTGTTGGATCGAATGGCGGCATTGATTTGATATAAGGGATAGCGATCGGTTTTCCACCGGGATACATGCAAGTTTTTGAGCGAAAGAGATGAACGTCTAGCGTAGTCGCGAGCGTGGCCGTGCCAGGAGCGGCGAACATATCAGCTAGGCCACCCATGTTGATTTGAAGATCGAGTGAATCATACCGATCAGAATCAAGAATGAGATCTTCTTGCCTGGATGTGAAGGGAGAGGCAAACGGGATATCGACTACGGCCTTATAGGTAGCGTCTCCGGCTGCCATGGCGTCATGGATCGGCTCCACGGCGTTGAAAAGGTAATTGAAATAATAGAGCGCTTGCGCCGGAACCTGGCAAATGACTTCATTCCTGTTTGTCTTTAGGAATATGCTTTTTATGGCATTGTATTCACTCAAGACAATAGGCGTGGCCCCTGTCCCGATCACTATGGCATGACGAAAAGTCAATCTCAGTTTGTAGAATCCCTCACCCCCCAGAGGGAAAAAGCTCGAGTATGTTTTCACGGAGTTTGAAGGAAAGGTATCTCCGAGGATTAATGACACTAATTCCATTGGTAGTCTTGGCATTATCCCCCCCTATTCCCCGTAAACAATGTTTTTTAGAAAAGTGATCCGACGGGTTAACATGATGATTCCGATCGTGATCAGGGCATTGATTACGAAACCTTGCATTCCTTTAGATAAAAGTTTTGCCATGATTAAGAAACCTCCATTTATAAAAATAATTTAGGTTGGAGGGAGGGGATATGTCAAGAAAAAAAGACTAGTTAAGTTTTAAAGTTAAATATCCGAATTCCTCGAGATTAATTAATTTTAATATTTTATCCTTTGGAGCTAATAGCCTCAAATATCTTAGATCTAGCTCTTCTGTGATCTGAAATAAATAAAATTCATCAGTTTGAGATCTCACAATAACCGGTAGATCATAAAATCTTCTTGAGATCGCAATTATATCAATATTAGCGTGGCGGCCATACCTGTAAAGATAAGAAATAGGAATAGAATTTTTTCCGTAGATATCTATTTCATCGAATACAATAAGAGTGCTTTTTTTACTATCCACTCGATCGCGGACTTTATTATAAAAGGAATTGAGATCTTCATAAAAAATAAAAACATTCTCTTTTTTTATGTCTTCATATTCACCTAAAAAATCCAGGACAAATATTTGATCGTAACCGCCGGCCTCGATGAATTCAAAGGCGAGTGTCGTCTTTCCCCGGCCCCTTTTTCCCACTATTGTCCTTATCATTTTTTTTCTTTGGTTTTATCCTTTTCGAGATCTCTAATCCAATCAAAAATACTAAATAAAATTCATCCTTCACCCATTTATCAAAATTTTTTCTATATACTATCCGGGCCAATGGTTTTGCGATCCGATTTTTGACCCCTTCGGATAAAAGCTCTATTTCGGGATCGAATCTTTTCCAGACTTGAAAACCGAGATCCGGGATCTCTTTGCAGATTTCTAAAAGATCGTCTTGATCTAATAATTTTTCTTTTTCTTCCTCAATTTCAATCCCAGGGCCAAAATCCTTTTCCTCTTCGCTCTTCTTTTCCTTTTCGCTCTTCTTTTCCTCTTCGCTCTTCTTTTCCTCTTCGCTCTTCTTTTTCTCTTCGCTCTCTGTTAGGGGGAGAGCTGGCAATGGTCTCTTTTCCTTTGTCTTTTTTTTCGGTTTTTTTACTCTTTTTTCTTCGTTTTCTTTTTTTGATGACGGCAGATTTTTTGATTTTGTCATTATCAATTTTCTCCTCAGATTTATGGCCTTTATTTTTAGATTTAGGAGGAGGTTTAGTAAAAGAAATCTCAGGATCAGGAACAGAATCTTCAGAGTTTTCAAGTGCCAGTTTTTTAGTCAGATCCAGGTCCGATTTTCTTGGTTTTCTTGTTTTTTTCATCCGATCCCTGTTCAGCATATAATTTAATGACTGTTAAAATAAATTCTTTCCACGTCCTCCCCTCTTGAGCTAGTTTCATTTTTAATTTTCGATGTAAATCTTCCGGAACGATAATTAATAAATTTTTATATGACATAATAAACTTTATATATTACTAAATTAACTAAATCAACTAAATTAACTATACTTATGCCTTTTTTTCTGCTTTTTTTTATTTCTTTTTTCAGGTAAATCAATAAGATAATAAAACAACACTAGCAATCCTATACCACTGGCACAAACCAAAATAATAGCTAAATAAAGTAATAAAACTTCAATCATTTTGTCTCTTCATCTTTTTCCGGATCCTTTTCCGGATCCTCTTTTTCTTCAAAGTACTTTTTAAAAACCGACCTCATAAATCCCCGGATGTCATTTTGAAGGGCCAAATTTGCATTGTCTCTTTGGATCTTCATTTGACCATCAGCGATTTTCATCCTCTGTTCTTCTTCTTTGAGATCTAGCATTTTTTTAAAGTACCCTACAAATCTAATGATCTGAAAACCGATCCAGACCAATGCCAAAATTAGAAAGATTGAATATACAGGATCCATTTTTTCCTCCCTTTTTAACTTCCAAATTCTTCCCGGAATTGCTCAAAACTTTCATTGATTCTACCGGTTGAAGAGAGCCACAAAACAATAAAATCATTCCTTGATATTTTCCCGCGCCAATAATTCCGAACCCCTTGCCGCAAGATCTCGACGGCTAGATCAATTTTAGTGATCGCCTGTTTTTCTTTATACCTCATTCCTTTCCTCCCTTTCTCTGAGTTATGCGTAACGCTCCAAGACTTATACATTCGATTGACCATTTATCTAATGATATATTGTTAAGCCAATCAGAATTTTCGTCGGATGTGCCTACTTTTGTTACATGAAAAGTTTTTCCAAAGTCGATGGCATAAAGGACGGTATTCCCCTCTACTTTGTCAACAGTAAAGATTATCGTCCGGCCTTTATAAACTGATTGAATTTCTTCCGGTTCCGGTTCCGGGAAAAGATAGGCCCGAAATTTTTTTCTGAGATCCTTGAAAAATTTTTTCAATTTTTCCTCCTTTATTTTTTTTATAAACTCACAGTAAAAAATTCATCGCGCGTCAATGTAATATTAAGATAAATTAAACAAAGTTCGAGATAGATGGTAGATATCTAGATACGCTTGCTTTAATACATCGTCAAAAAAGCTCTGACGTTGTATGTAGTATAGCTGTTTTCCTCTAGAAAGTGCTTTTTTGCCATTTTTCGCTGACATTGTATCTAGTATAGCGTCCACGTTGTATCTAGTATAGCTGTTTTCCTCTAGAAAGTGCTTTTTATTTTTTTTCATTTATTGTTTATTTTTATCTCGATATTTTGATATTAAATGACTATTTTCACATCCATAAAAATCATATCTAAACGTTAATTTATAAAAATTATTATGTCGATATAGGCCGCCTCTCTCTTCTATTTTGATCCATTCCTTTTCTTGCAATTCTTTACTCGCTCGCGAGATCGTTCTTGGATTAGAGCAACCCTCAACGTCTCTCATAGACCGATAAGGGAGCCGGATCTCTCCATTGTTAGATCCATTATATCGGGCTTTTAAATGGATATAAAAAATCTTGGCCGCCCCACTTAATTCGCGCCAATGTTTTTGCTTCAAAGCCCGGCGCTCTATTCCTATATGCTGTAAACCTTTCGGCCTCCGCCTTGCCATAATTATGTATTATTGTTTATTCTGATAATCGCGCCATAGTGAGTCTATGGTCATGCCAAAAGCTTTTGATAATTCACCGAAAACTTTTATACTTGGATTTGGGATCCGTCTTTTTTCTAATTTCAAAAGATAGAGCTTGCTGTAGCCTATGATCCCGGCAAGATATTCCTGGCTCCATCCCATTTGCCTTCTCATTGAGGCGATCATAAATTCCCTGGGATCCCTTTTGATCCTAACTCTCCATTCTTTATGCATGTGGTTCATTTCTTCCCTCCGTAATATATTTCATTATATTAACTAAAAAAGATTGTCAAGTATATTTTTTTATACCGAGTAATTTTTCTTGATCAAAGAATTTATTTCACGATCGTGAAGCCACCTCAAGAAACGTGATCAGCTCGAGGATCCGGATCTGGCTGCCGGCGCCGTTCTGCAGGAGCTCGTCAAAAAGTATATTTTCCTTTATTTTTTGTTTTAACCTGGTTAAATCCCCCCAAGAGAAAAAACCGGTATTTTACCCCGAGAGAAAAACGCTCTTAGACGCCCATAGAGCCAAAAACTTTCAATATGAATGTAGGTACCCCTCAGCATCCCGGACTTTCTCACCTTGAAATGGAGGATTTGAGCTAAATAGAATTTTTAATAGTAGCCCGGGCCTTATTTTGAGCCAGGCAATTCCACGATCGAGCGCCTTTTTGCTAGGACATGGTTTAAAACGGCCACGTGGAGGCCGGCTTCTGGATCCGCGGCCCGGGCCAATGGACGGAAAAAACGTAAAAACGTGATCAGATCTGAATCGCTGAAATATTTATACATTTTTACATAACCGTCAAAATCCATTATGAATAAAAGGTAAGATTTTGGGAGAGCTAAATCAATAGCTTTTTAAGATGAAATTATATCGCCTTCAAAGGCTAGTCGTCTTTCTGGATCCCAACGCTCAAACTATGGACTTTGATGTTTCCTTGTTTCAGTGCCAGGCGAATATTATCGTTATAAAATTTTCGCAATTCTTTTTCAGTTGAATCCTTTGGAGCAGATTTGATATGACAAATAAAATCACACCCGATAAAGGTAATTTTTTCATTACTCATTTTGTTTTTTCCTTTTTAAATAATACTTTGAATAACTAAACATTTCTTTATAACTGATTCTCAGAATAGAAAAATGATTCCAACGTAAATGAAAAATACGATTAAAAAAACAGACACCTATCATCATTTCTTTTTTCCAAAAATCTTGCCGACGATTTTTTCTATGCCTCTCGTTCCTACAATAACAGTTACCACGATTTTTGCAAATTCTGTGAGATCCGAGGGAATGCTAATTCTATATGCCTCTTCGACTTTAAACAGAACCTGGCCCCATTGAATAAGGATCCCAAAAAGATACACGGCAACGATCCCGATGGCGATCCGGGGCCTTGCCATTGTCTTATTATATTGAGCGATCGGATCGAGCATGGCCAGGCCATCCGTTTTTTCCTGTTGACTTTTCTCCGGAGCGATAATTGACTTGACGATTCCTACGCCGGGAATGAGTGAACCGGCCGCTTTAAAAATCTTTTTAAAAATGTTCATGCTAGCTCAAAATGTGCCAGATCGTTAAATTTCTGATCATGTAATTCATCATCCATATCCCAGTTTCCGCCCCATCGGATCTCAATCCCCAAATTCTTTGCTGTAGCTTGAACAAACCCTCCAAATTCATACATTTTCATCGTATCATTCCATCTGATATGTGGCTCCTCTTTAAACCAGGGCGCGGCGTCAACGGCTAGAGATGGCTTTCTATTATGAAGGCTATCAGGAAATTTCTTTTCTGAATAATTCAGATTGAAGGCTTTATTTTGTGCCTCTTCGCTTCTTTGTCCAACTAGAATCTTGCAGTCATAATTTTTGATGACTTCATTAAAAAGTCTTTGAAGATCCGGATGGCATTGAGATAATTTTATCTTTGAACTTTGACTAAATAATGGCATTTTAGCCTACTTTTTTTTTCTACGTTTTTTACGTTTTCTGAATTGACCTTTCCGTGGCCCCGTTTTTATTCTAGGCGGCAACGCTCTTTTTTTTGTGGATTTTCTTTTTTTACGTTTTCGTTTTTTCTTTGGCAATTTTACCCTCCTTTTCTTTTTAGAATAATCTGAATATAGGCTCCTGTGTCCTGAGTCTTTTATCTCCATTCAAAAATTATGAAACCGGAAAAAAATCCCCGGGGTTTTTTCATTTGAGGGAAGTCCCCGCATTCCGGCCGCATAATCAGGCCATGGATCCGGAAAAATTCCATCATATATTTTGGTAAATTTAAATCCAATACTTGGATAAATCTCTATTTCTCCCGCGCTGTCATATCCAACTAAACCATGTCTATCCGCAGGAGTAAGATTTGCGAACCAGGCCGCGCCGCCACTAACCCATGTTGCGAGCCAATATATTCTTTTCCCTGGTAAAAAATAATCAAGAACCCCTGTATAAAAAGTCCCCGTCGCACCTAATGAAAATTCTCCCCAGTCCTTTAATAAAGTCGTCGGCATAAGAGTAGCCGGCTCATTCGCATAAAGGCCAACTCTTAAATTTTCCCCGGCGGCGAGAACCGTGACGCGGTAGGCCCACATATTTATTAACATGCCTTTAGGTATGACAAGAGGCGTTAAATAAATTATGTCTGTTACTACCGGGTCAACGCCTATTTCCGCATGTTCAATTATTCCGGTATAATTTTTAGTCGGCGCAATAGAATCCCTTTTAAAAAAACTATGTATATCAAACGCGCCGGCCGCCATAGAGATTGCGTTCGGGATCCCTTTTTGGCTCATTCTTTTGGCTTTCCTTTTTTAAATCTAATGGCAAGGCCAACGCCTACTGTGGCGGGAAAAGTATTTGATATCACGATTTCAACCTTATCCCCTCCCTTGGCTTCGATCGGAACGATAGGCCGCGGCTCTGCGGCCAGGCCGTATTGATCTTTTATCGCGTCAAAGGGAGGAGCGACCCCCATGCCGTTGACACGAACGCTCCAAGTGATCGATCCCCAGGCTTCGGGGACGTCTATGAAATTTGCAAAATGAGTTAATCCAAAACTAGATCTTGACGGAATTTCTTCCGAAAAAAACGTGTCCAAAGTTGGGACGGCTACCGTCCCGGCCGCGACGTCCCGGGATATGCTTTTTTCTTCGATTATTGGTTCAACTGTATTGTTCATAATGCCTCTTTACTTTTTCAAGATAGTCTAAATTTCTCACTCCTCTATTATAGCCGGTCTCCCCGACGTTATACATTTGGACGGCCTCATCAAAAGGATATTTACTTGTAAGTCTTGATAAAT
>JABUBK010000065.1_pt1 | contig 19325 bp, 16 predicted proteins | sample 7332671 | NCBI WGS metagenome assembly JABUBK01 (sample SAMN07256342, study PRJNA390944) | subsurface metagenome | isolation source: Methane hydrate marine sediment | place: Pacific Ocean: Eastern North Pacific, ODP site 1244 | collected 2002
GTATTCTATCAGGAGCCCACAATGTTCTTTTTCCAAAAATCATTGATCTTCTCAAAGAAAAAGAAGCGGATGATATCTTAGTAATTGCAGGGGGAGTCATTCCTGAGAAAGATATACCAAAATTAAAAAAAATAGGAATTTCTGAGATATTCTTGCCTGGTTCTTCGACTCAAGATATCGGAAGATGGATTAAAGATAACGTAAAGTTAAAATCTTTATAAAAAAAACAAACAAATCGCTTGACATTAAATTTTCAATTATGATAAAGAAAAAAGGCTGATGCCTAAAAAACTCTTCTCTTTAATCATCGTTCCCCATCATAAGGGAAAATCCAAAACAATCTCTCTTTCTAAGAAAACCCTTAAGGTGCTGAGCGGAATTTCTGTTTTTTTGTCTCTCGTGCTGGTCGGTCTTCTCGTCGATTATTTCACACTGAATATCGTCCGACAGAAGTACAAAGAACTTTTAATAGAAAACGTGAAACAAAAAGAGATTATTGTTAAATATCAAGATTCTATCAATGAGCTTCAAACAAATATCCAGTACTTTGAAAATTATGCCAAGAAGCTCAATGTAATGGCTGGATTGAAGTCTCCGGATGTTTTAAAAGAAGTAGGAATCGGCAGCGGTGCGGGCAACAACCGTGAATTAAGCCCCCCCGATATCTCACAAGACATAAATCTCAATAGCCTAAATTCTGTCAGCCAGAAAGCCGAAGGGATTGAAAAAAATTTAAACACATTAGTCAATTTTTTCGAAAGTCAGTCTTTGAGATTGGCTGAGACGCCGAGCATCTTGCCTACAAAAGGATATTGGGTCTCTTCCTACGGTTGGAGAGATGACCCTTTCACAGGTAAAAGGACTTTTCACAGAGGAATCGACATCGCGACTTATTTTAGCAACCCAGTAGTAGCAACTGCAGATGGAGTCGTAGTTCAAACAACGAGAAATAAAATTGGAGGAAATACCATCAAGATCAGCCATAGGGGAGGGTATGTTACTGTCTATTGTCACTTGAGCAAATTTTTAGTCAATCCCGGTCAAAAGGTCAAAAGAGGAGATACCATCGGTTTGATTGGAAAAACAGGAAAAGCGTTAGGACCTCATGTCCACTACGAAATTCGTCTGAACGGTAAGTCAGTTAATCCTTATTACTATATTTTAGAAGAATAAAAATTCCATAAGGGACACAATAATTGGCTTTGTCCCTGGAAATGTTTTCCCTTAAGTGAACAAATTCCCTGGTTTTATACTTGCGCCAAGGGAAAAGGCATAAGCGTTCATAAGATTTCTGTTTTCAGGTTGGAGCTCTTCAATAAGAAAGGCACTCCTTCCTGCACAACAGACTTCGATTCCCTCCTTTTTTATTCCAAAAATTTCTCCGGGAGAAGAACAAGTTTCAGCACTTAAAATAATATTTCTTCCTTTGAGGATTTTTATCCGTTTCTCTCCAAGAAATGCAAAAGCTGAAGGCCACGGGTAAAATGCCCTCACTTGTCTTTCTATGCTAAAAGCATCCTTTTCCCATCTGATTTTTCCATCTTCCTTTCTTAATCTTGGAGCATATGTAGCCTGTGAGTGGTCTTGGTGAAGATGCTTTATTTTATCAATTTTGGCTATTGTATCTAACAGAAGCTCTGCTCCCTTTTGAGCCAAACGAGCTTCAAGCTCACCAGCTCTTTCTCCAGGGATTATTTCAAATTCTTCCTGAGATAGAATATCTCCTTCATCCATCTTTTCGTTAAGCTCAAATATTGTCACTCCAGTTTTCGTTTCTCCCCTAAGAAGAGCCCATTGAACAGGAGCGGCTCCCCTGTACTTTGGCAGTAAGGAGAAGTGGAGATTGAGGGAATTGTATTTAGGAAAATAGATGATAGAAGAAGGGATAATCTGCCCATAAGCAACAACAACGTTGAGGTCTGGATAAACTTTTTTTATTTTTTCAAGTGTTTTCAGATCTTTTCTTATTCGTAACGGTTGATAGTATGGAATATTTAGAGCGTCAGCAAATCTCTTGACAGCAGAAGGAGTAAGTTTTTTTCCTCTTCCTGAGGGTTTATCAGGCTGGGTAATCACAAGCTCGATCGTATGCCCGGCTTCAAGGATTTTTTTTAAGGAAGGAAGAGCAGAGGGGGGACTGCCAAAAAAGACAATTTTTTTCAAAGCTCCCTCTTTTCTATCATTTTTTTCAATTTTTTTTTGATCAAATTTTTTTTAAGAAGAGAGAGATGGTCGATAAATAATTTTCCGTTTATATGGTCAATTTCATGGCAAAATACTCTGGCTAAAATTCCTTCTGCTTCAATGATTTTTTCTTTCCCCCTTAGATCAATACCCTTGATAACCACGCGAAAAGGCCTGATTACTTTCTCTTGAATCTCAGGAATAGAAAGGCAACCCTCTTCCTGAATGATTTCTCCCTCTTTGTTCAGAAGTTCAGGATTTATAAGGATGAAAAGATCATTCTTATTCTCTCCCAATGAAAGGTCAACCGTTATAAGGCTGGTGCTTCGATTAACTTGGGGCGCTGAAAGACCGATTCCTGGAGCAGCCCACATTGTCTGGATCATTTTCTGGGCAAGATCTTCAATATCTTTATCGATATATTTTATCGTTTCTGCTTTTTTGGTGAGAATAGGGCTACCATATTTTATGATTTCGAGTATAGACATTTATCGCTTCTTTTTTTTCCCTTGACTCTTTATTTTAAAAGAATTTCTCTCTTTTGTTAAATACTTTGTCTTACTTAATTCCTTTATATCTGATGAAACGATTTTTTTCCAAGTTTTGGAGGAAGAGGCTCAATCGATCATAGAGAGGTTCCACCTTATCTCCAAATTTATAACCCAGATTTTTGGCTAATTCTTTTACTGTAAGGCTTCCATCGCAGAGCTCCCAAGTGAAACTTCCTACAGCGTCAAGTTTTATCTTATAGTAAGGTTTTTTCAGATAGGGAAGGATGTATTTTTTGAAAAAAGGATGTTTAAATTTGGGCTTTAGGAGGATAATTAATCCATCTTCTTTTTTTTCCCAATTTATATTTCGGACCGGAGTAAGATCAAGAAGATTGATTTTTGTCTCTTTATGCCCTGTATTTATCACTAACTAAAGGATTTTATTTTTTTCTCAGTTTACATCTCTTTTTCTTCAGATGGAGTCCCGTACTCTCCGGATTCGATCATTTTTTTATAAGGCAAGTATATCAAGATGAACCCTAAGGTGAAGAAAATTACCAGGGCTAACCACGGGTTATTCAAGGATTCTGGTAGTTTTAACTTTGTTCCTTTTAAGAATGCAGTAATGATTCCCATTAGAGCCTGTCCTGCAATCAATCCCGCGGCAAGGAGAAGGCCGATATTTCCCAAGATTTGTTTTCCTTTTGCAGTGGGGTTTTTCTTTTTTGCTCTGTTATCGAGAAAATACTTTAATACTCCCCCGAAGAAAATACAGGCTGTGGCACGAAAGGGGAGGTACATTCCTACAGCAATCAGCATAGGGGAAGGTGAGCCAATAAGGATAAGAACAATAGCCAAGAGCATTCCCGTGATAACAAGAGGCCAAGCCATTTCTCCTCCGACTATTCCCTTAGCCATGGTTGCCATCAGTCCTGCCTGTGGTGCAGGGAGTGTTTCGCTACCAATTCCTATATTATTATGTAAAAGCTGTAGGGATAAGGTCAGTGTTAAGGCAGCAGCGATAACACCGATTATTCCTCCTATCTGCATGCGCCAGGGAGTAGCACCCAGAATATGCCCCACTTTCCAGTCCTGGATCATATCTCCAGCCACACCAGCCACACAACAGACAACTGCTGCCACGCCTAATACAGCAGCGATCCCTGATGTGCCTTTTTGTCCCATAAGAACCATCATCAAGGCTGCGATAAGCAACGTGGTTAAGGTTAGACCAGAGATAGGATTGGAAGAAGAGCCGATAATACCCACAAGGTAACCAGCCACAGCCGCGAAAATAAGTCCCATAACTATCATAACTAAAGCTGATACAATTGATGATCCAAAATTATGGGTGAAAATATTATAGAGAAAGACCATTGGGATAACCAGAGCTATAATGACGATTATAATGGAAGGAAAAGGCAGGTCTTTATCGGTTCTGAGCGTTTCTGTTGTCACTCCAGCCCGCGCTTTTTTAACATCCGTAATGGATCGACCGATTCCCATTACAAGGCTTTGGCGCATTTTAAAGAGTGTGTAAAAAGCGCCTACGAGCATAGTCCCAACTGCAATCGGTTTAATCTGGGCGTTGTAAGCTGAGATGGCCATATCAGTCCAATTCCCTTGAAACTTAGAAACAACGTCACCTAAATCTCCACTTATGAAAAGGAGGATAGGCATCAGGAAGAGCCATCCAAGCACTCCCCCAGAAAAAGTAAGGGCTGCCAACTTGGGTCCGATTATGTAGCCGACTCCTGTCATAGCAGCATTCGCTGCGGGTGATTCTATAAACATTCTTCCTTTGATCGCGGCTGTTTTAGCGACTACCTCATTATCGCCATTGAGATAGGTGATACGCGACAGCCCCGGTATCTTGAAAACAGTCCTAGAAAAAGGCTTTATAAGTCTGATGCCATTTTCACTGGTAAAGAATTCGATGAATCCTCCCAGACCCATTGCCCAGAACATATAAGCTGCGTTTGAACCTGCTTTCTGGCCGGCCTTGATTATCTCTGCACAGGCGACACTTTCTGGAAATGGAAGGTCTGCATCTTCAACAAGCGTCCGTCTGATAAGGATAATAAGAAAGACCCCGAGAATTCCTCCTACGAGCATAAGCATAATGGATTTGAAAACGTCGAATTTCGTCCATACTCCTGTGAACAAAAAAGCAGGAATGGTGAAAATGGCTCCTGCAGCCAGCGCTTCTCCTACAGCACCGGTCGTTCTTGCCATATTTTCTTCTAAGATTGTTCCTTTGAGTGGCCGAAGCACAGCCATTGCTATGACTGCGGCTGGAAAGGTGGCTGCCACTGTCATTCCAACCATAAGGCCCAAATAAGCATTTGCTGCTCCCAGGACAATAGCCATAACAATCCCTAAGAAAATAGCCTTGAAAGATATTTCTTTCATGGATTGTTCAGCGGAAACATAAGGTTTGAAGGCTTTCTCATCCATTATAGTCTCCTTATTTTAATTTTCTTGATTTTTCTGAAATATATATTTCTCTATAATAAAAAGTCAAGGAAAAATAAAAATTCGGCTTTGTCCTAAAGTTGCAGGATATAAAAAGAGGCATTTCTAATTACCCTTGTCATTGCGGAAAAAAGCAAATTTGACCCCATTAGACATTAGATTACTTCCTTTAGGGCAAAAAGAGGAATTTTTTTTATTTGCTTGATAAGAGAAATTGTGCTAAATATAAGAAACAGGTAAAGAAAGAGATGAACTTGATTGGCTGGATTAAGAAAACTCTCTTTTGTGATTTAGCTATTGACCTTGGGACAGCTAATACTCTGGTTTATCTAAAAGGAACGGGAATCATTGTTCAGGAACCTTCCATAGTTGTCATAAACAAGCAGAGTGGCAAGGTAGAAGCGGTAGGGAAAAGGGCTAAGGATATGTTAGGAAAAACTCCTAGTAGTGTAATTGCTATCAAGCCCATGAGGGATGGAGTAATTGCTGATTTCGAGATTACCGAGAAAATGCTTGATTATTTCATCAAGAAATCGACAAACAAACGAAGCTTTTTGATAAGACCGAGAATAATAATCGGAATTCCTACAGGCATCACTCAAGTCGAGAGACGTGCAGTGAAGGACGTTGCCATAAGAGCCAAGGCTTCCGAAGTTTATTTGGTCGAGCAGCCCATGACTGCCTCTGTAGGAGCAGATCTGCCTATTTCAGAACCAACAGGAAATATGATTGTAGATATAGGGGGAGGGACAACTGATATCGCTGTCATTTCTCTCAACGGAATTGTCTTCAATCATTCTATTAGAATTGCTGGGAATGAAATGGATGAGGCCATTATCCAATACATTAAGAAGAAATATAATTTACTCATCGGAGAAAGGACTGCCGAACAAGTGAAAATGCAGATAGGTTCTGCCTATCCACTCGATGAACCTATGACAATCGAAATAAAAGGAAGAGACTTAAAGGAAGGGATTCCAAAGACTATTGTCGTTGATGACCAGGAAATAAGAGAAGCTATGGAAGACATCATCTCTTCCATTATTAATGCCATCAGGATTGCACTTGAAAGAACCCCCCCTGAGCTGTCAGCCGATATCATCGATCGAGGGATTGTTTTAACAGGAGGAGGTGCTCTTCTTAAGAATATAGATAAAAGAATATCTGAAGAGACCCAGCTGCCTGTTTTTATTACAGATGATCCTTTGACAACAGTTGTTCTTGGTGCGGGAAAAATGCTTGATGATTTAGAGCTTTTAAAAAAGATTTCTTTAATTTAATCAATTAAATTTTCATGCCCCTTTTTCTGAAAGAGAAAAAGAGTCTAATCATCCTGATAGCATTAGTGTTTTTTCAATTGGTATTGATATCTCTTCAAGTTCCGCTTGGAGAAGAAAATTATTTTGATAGAGCAATTTTTTTTATTTTTTCTCCTATTCAGCATGGGATTGTCTTTTTCTTACAAAAGATTGGTGATATCTGGAAAAGCTATTTTTATCTCCGGAATGTTCAGAGTCAGAACCTAAAAATGCAAGAGGAGATATTATTTCTGCGGCAAGAGAATAATCTTATCCGTAACGCTCTTAAGAATCTTTTGGATGAGAAAGAGATAAAGGAAAATCTTTCAAAGATTCATAAGAATATTTTGGTTGCTCGAGTCATAGGATTAGATGCCAGCAATTTTTATAAATCTGTAATAATCAATAAAGGCTCTCTGGACGGGCTCAAGAAAAATATGGTTGTTCTTGATAAATATGGCAATTTAATTGGAAGAGTTATTGGCCCGATATCCATCAAAGAGTCAAAAGTCCAATTAATTACAGACACCGAGAGTGGAATCAGTGTATTTTCTCAGAAAAAAAGAGAGCCAGGTGTTCTAACTGGAGATGGCAAAGGAGGATGTCTTTTAAAATATATTCTTGCCACTACTAAAGATATCTTTGAGGGTGAGCCAGTGATAACTTCTGGTTTTGATGGGATTTTCCCCAGCGGTATACATGTCGGCGAAATCATCTCGACAGTCATTACAACTGACCTTTTCCAAACAATAAGAGTTCATCCTTATTTCGATTTTCGTCATTTGGATCAGGTTGTTGTTCTTATGATTGATCCATATGAAATATTTTGAGGCACTGTTTGTATGAAAAAATATATTGAAGTCTTTGTCGGAATTATTTTGGCTTTTTTGTTATACACAGCCCTTAGAAAGATTTCAATCTCTCTTATCCAATTATTCAACTTCTTTAGTCTAGTTGTCATATATTTTGCCATGACTAAAGGCGAGATATTTGGGGCTTGTCTTGGAACAGTTTGTGGCCTTCTCCAGGACACATTTTCCTTGGGAGTATTTGGAGTTGCAGGTCTTTCTAAAACAATCATGGGATTCCTTGCAGGATACATTCCCAAGAAGCTCGATGTGACTCCTTTTTTCCGTAACTTTCTTTTTATCTTTATTTTACTCAGTATAGAATTCATTCTATGGGCTTTTCTTTCCTCGGTTATTTTTTCTCAACGGATATTGATAGGAAGAACTCTAAGCTCTTTTCAGCCTTTATCTACTGCAATTTTTGGTAGTTTCCTTTTTCTATTATTACGGCAATTTAAGATTTTTTCTTCTTAGCATCGGGAATGAAAAATAACAATATTTATGAGGAATTATCTTTGATTCAGGGCAGAGCTCTGAAAATACACATTGCAGTTGTGGTATTATTTATTTTATTGATATTAATATTTTGGAAAATCCAGATTCTTGACTATAAAAAATATTTCAAACTCTCTGAGTCCAACCGAACAAGACAAGTCATCCTTCCTCATCCTAGAGGTCTAATCAAAGATAGAAATGATGTCATACTGGCAGATAACAAAGCTTCTTTTAAAGCTTCTATAATAAGAGAAAATTGTAAAAATCTCGATGAGTCTTGTCAGAAAATTTCCCGCCTTTTGAATCTTGAAAAAGAAGTCTTGATAGAAAGAATTAAAAAATACGAATCTCTTCCTCTTTTCCAGCCTATAGTTGTTAAGGACAATTTATCGTTTGAAGATGTCTCTCGGATTGAGAGTAGAAAATTAGAGATGCCTGAATTAGTTCTTCAGTTGGAACCAAAAAGATCCTATCCTTTTGGTCGTTTCGCAGCTCATGTCTTAGGATATTTGCAAGAGTTATCTCCTGAAGATATAAAGAGCAGTCTTTACTCGAAGAGGCGACTGGGTGAACTTATCGGGAAAGCTGGAATTGAGAAGCAGTATGATAGTTCTTTAGTGGGAACAGATGGGCAGGTAATAGAAATTGTAGATAGCCTAGGAAGAAGAAAAGGAGAAATAGAAAGAAAAGAATCTATACAGGGGAAAAACCTTAAACTGACATTAGATTTTGCTCTTCAGAAAAAAGCCGAAGATCTCTTAGAAGGAAAGGAAGGGGCAGTAGTTGTTTTGGATGTCAAAACTGGAGAAATTTTAGCCTTGGCAAGTTATCCTGACTTTGATCCCAATAAATTCATCAATCGTTTTACTCCTGAGGAGTGGCTTGATTTAATCAATAGACCTGAATTCCCGTTAGAGAATCGAGTGATTAGAGGTTTGTATGCTCCCGGTTCAATATTTAAACTAACTATAGCTATAGCCTCTCTTGATTCGGGTTCAATCAACGAGAGAACTTCTTATTATTGTAGTGGAAAGACTAGAATTTATGGTCATCCTTTCGCATGCTGGTTTAAAGGAGGTCACGGGGCAGTAAGTCTTTACAACGGGATTAAAAATTCCTGTAACATATATTTTTATCAGCTAGGAAAAAAATTAGGCATCGAAGAAATCCATCGCTATGCAAAGGAGCTTGGATTTGGAACAAAAACAAGAGTAGACTTACCAGGTGAAAAGGAAGGATTGGTTCCCAATCCTCAATGGAAGCAAAAAGTCAGAAATGCCCCTTGGTATCCTGGAGAGACTATTTCTATCTCCATTGGTCAGGGTCCGTTATTGGTAACTCCTCTTCAAATCGCCTATCATACAGCCCTTATCGCCAACAAAGGAACTATGATCTCTCCTCATCTTTTGAAATCTAATGAGATTCATTCTGGAAGAGAAGGAAAAAGAGGATCAATGGCAAAGAAACACAGCATTAATATTAAGAGGTCAGTTTTTGAGAAAGTTATAAAAGGCATGTGGAAAGTTGTCAATGAAGGCGGCACTGGAAGGGCTGCGAAGATTGATGGTTATGATATTTGTGGAAAAACAGGATCAACTCAAATTGTCAGTGTTGAAACGGCAGAAAAAATGAAAGAAAAAAACCAAGAAATCAAAACTCATTCTTGGTTTACAGGCTTTGGTCCAAAGGATGATCCTAAGGTTGTGGTTACTGTTCTTGTTGAGTACGGAGGGATGGGTGGAGCAATATCTGCCCCTCTAGCAAGAGATTTATTTGATCTATACAGGAAAAGATATGATTGATAGAATTCAAATCAAAAATATTGACTTGACTCTAGTAGCTTTTCTGCTCTTAAACTCTATTCTTGGAGTGATCGTCATCTATAGCTGCTCTCATTATTTACCAGGAAATTATCATCTAAAACAGATTTTTTGGATTGTCATAAGCTTCATTGTTCTCCTTTTATTTATTTCTATAGATTATAAATTCCTTATGGCTTATTCTTTTTATTTCTATTTAATTTTTATTGCTTTACTTGTATGGATATTGCTCTTTGGCAAACTTGTAGCCGGCACTAGAAGCTGGATTAAATTCCCCTTTTTTCAGATCCAACCTTCTGAACTTATGAAGGTGGCTGTCATTCTTCTTCTGGCTCGTATCTTTGCAGAATATAGAAAAGAACATGTAACCTGGAGTAACTTCTTTTCTTGTTGTTTTCTTATAGCAGTTCCTGTATTTCTTATATGTTTACAGCCAGATTTGGGAACTGCTGTTAGCTACATTCCTATCCTTTTGGCTTCTTTTGTTTTAGCTGGGTTAAACAGGAAGATTTTTATTTTTCTGCTGATATTTGCTTTACTTTTTGGTATTGGAGGATGGACATTTGGCCTTAAAGATTATCAAAAGAAAAGATTAACAACACTTATTTTTCCTAGTCATGATCCTTTGGGAGCAGGATATCATATACAACAATCAAAGATTGCTATCGGTTCAGGTGGTTTTTTAGGAAAAGGTTATAAAAAAGGAACCCAGAGTCAGCTGAGGTTTTTACCAGCAAGACATACAGATTTTATATTTTCAGTTATAGGCGAAGAGTTCGGCTTCATTGGTGTAGTAATCTTCTTGTCGAGCTACCTTTTGTTGCTGTCGAGACTGTTTCTATCCATAAAAGAATCAAGGGATAGGGCAGGAATTTATATCATTTTCTTGGCGGCGATGATGATTACCTCTCAATTTCTTATAAATATTTTGATGATTCTCGGGCTTTTACCTATCGTTGGAATTCCTCTGCCTTTATTGAGTTATGGAGGATCTTCTCTGCTTACAACTTATTTAAGCATCTCTCTTGTTTTAAATGTTAAAATGAGAAGGTTTGTTAATGTCTAAAATGTAGCCGAGACTATTCAAACATGATAAAAAATAGATTGCTTGTTCTCTGAACAGGCTGAAAAACTCAAAATTCAACTCAAATCTAAAGATATAATAAAGTGGGAACTATCTAAAATCAGCTTTTCTTGCTTTCTCTTTACAAAAACAGTAAAAAGTTAAACATAAATGGAAAAAGGAATGAATTTAGAAGAAATTTTGAAGCGAGTGGAAAAGCCTGGTCGCTATCTGGGTGAAGAATGGAATGAAATAAGGAAAGATCCCCAAAGTGTGAAAGCGAAGATAGCCCTTGTATTTCCCGACATTTATGAGATTGGGATGTCATATCTTGGACAAAAAATTCTCTATTTTATTTTAAATAATCATCCTTTGTTTTTGGCAGAAAGAGTTTATGCACCCTGGATTGATTTCGAACAGAGACTTAGATCCCAAAAAATTCCTCTATTTTCACTCGAAAACAAAATACCGCTTTATGAATTCGATGTTTTAGGTTTTTCTCTTCTTTATGAACTAAACTATTCAAACATCCTGACAATTCTTGACCTTGGTCAGATTCCTTTTTTGTCAGAAGAAAGAAGCTTTAAAAATCCTCTTGTCATGGCAGGAGGACCAGCCGTTTTTAATCCCGAGCCTGCAGCTAATATTTTTGATTTGTTTCTGGTTGGGGATGGAGAGGAAGCATTCATAGAAATTGTTGAAAATTTCATAAGATTAAAGAATGAATTAAAGGATAAGGAGGCTATATTAAAGGAGCTGGCCAAGATCAAAGGAGTTTATGTCCCTTCCTTATACACTCCTTACCGACAGCCAAAATCTTCTCTTTCAGCGGTGAGGCCAACCAGGGGTTTACCAGAAAAGATAAAAAAAAGAATTCTCTTTCCCTTTCATAGGGCACCGTTTCCTGAAAAAATCGTGGTTCCCAATGTTAAAGTTGTTTTCGACAGAGTAGCTGTTGAAGTTGAAAGAGGATGCCCCCAGAAATGCAGGTTCTGCCAAGCATCTAATATTTATTTTCCTCCTAGAGAGAAGAGCCCTTCTTATGTTCTCCAGAATGTCTTGCGAAGCCTTCGTTTGACAGGCTATGAGGATGCTTCCTTAACATCGCTTTCTGTTAGTGATTATCCTTATCTCAATGAAATCGTCAAAATCCTAATGAGCAAACTGGGTGAAAGGAAGATATCTCTTTCTCTCTCCTCATTGCGTCCTCGGGGCCTTTCTTCCGGGGTAGCTCAAAGCATTATCAAGGTGAGGAAAACAGGGTTTACTTTGGTTCCTGAGGCAGGAACAGAAAGATTGCGGCGAGTTATCAATAAAAATCTTCAAGACAGAGAGATTTTAGAGGCTTCACAGAATGCCTTTTCTCAGGGATGGAGATTGCTCAAACTCTATTTTATGGTAGGACTTCCTACTGAGAGAGATGAAGATCTGGAGGGGATAGTGAACATGGTAAAGGAGGTCATAAGGATTGGCTATAAAATTCTGAAAACTGCCCCCCGAATCAATTTAAGCATCTCATCTTTTATTCCTAAGCCTCATACTCCTTTCCAATGGTTCGAGATGGAGGGAGAGAAAATTTTGATAGAGAAACACCGATTCCTTAAATCGCGCCTTAAAAAGTATCGTTTTGTTAAATTTAAAGACCATCCTATTAAAAACTCTCTCTTGGAAGCAGTTTTTTCCCGTGGAGATAGGCACCTGAATCAAGTTTTGCTTGAGTCCTGGAGAAGGGGAGCGCGCTTCGACAGTTGGAAAGATCTCTTCAGGTTTCGAATCTGGGCTGAGGCATTTGAGTCAGAAAACATCGATTACCATCTCTATCTTCAGGCTCTGAAAAAAAATGCTGTCCTTCCTTGGGACCATATTGATACAGGAATAAAAAAATCTCATTTGCTCAAAGAGCTGGAGAAAGCTTTAAAGGAAGAATCGACTTTATCTTGTCTTGAGGCCTCATGTAAAGACTGTCAAGGATGTTCTTTTAGCTCCTTGGTAAAGAAAAAATTTCCAGAGAAAGTCCAAATTCCTGAAGAAAGTTACCCTTTTTTTGGGCAAAAAACAGAAATTGTTTTTCGCTATCGGGCCTTTTATTCCAAGCGACGTACGGCTCGCTATATATCACATATCGATTTAATCAATGTTATTCAGAGAAGCTTGCGCAGAGCAGGCATCACGGTTGTTCATTCTAAAGGCTTTCACCCCAAAATGATCATTTCTTATCTTCCTGCTCTTCCTTTAGGTATGGAAGGGAAAAATGAGGTGCTTGAATTCAGAGCTCTATATCTCTTTTTAGAAAAAGGTTTTATATCCCACATAAATAAATATCTTCCTTCAGGTGTCGAATTTTTTAGGTTAAGAAGAGCCAAGGAATTTGAACCTTCTTTGCACGAAAATTTAAAGACATTTGTCTATTCTGTTGACTTGGAAAGTCAAGAAATAAAGAGATTTCTGGAAGAATTCAGGCGGGAGAGAGGAGATTCTTTATCAAATGACTGGGAGATCATCGAAACGTTAGTGTGCGATTTTATAAATGAATTCGAAGAGGAGTCCCTTGAGAGGATATATTTGGACAGGGCAGCTAATAAGCTTTTTCTTTATCTTGCATATTCTTCTCAAAAAAGTATTCGTCCTCAGGAAATTGTAGAGAAAATTTTTCGGGTGAAAAACCCTGTTTTTATTATGGCACGAGAAAAAGTCTTGTTCAAAAAAGTGTTTAAATTGACATAAAAAAAAGAATTCAGTATAAAACTCGTTGATTATCAGAGATTAGAATACAAATATAATAAAGAAGGAGGAAAGAGTGATTGATTTCAGTCTAACAGAGGAACAAAGAGCTCTTCAGGAGATGGCTCGGGAATTTGCTCAAAAAGAAATGAAGCCTAACGCCGCAAAATATGACATATGCGAAGAGTTTCCTGAAGATATCATGAAAAAAGCTTTTAAGGTGGGTTTTCTCACCTGCGTAATACCCAGAGAATATGAGGGAGGAGGGTTAAGTGACCTTGATACTGTGATTATAAGCGAGGAATTAGCAGCAGGGTGTGCCGGAATGTATACGACGATGATGGTCAATGCTTTAGCCTATACTCCTATTATACTATTCGGTACCGATGAGCAAAAAAAGAAGTTTTTAACTCCTCAGACAAAAGAGATGTCATTTGCTTCTTTTTGTTTAACAGAAAGAGAAGCAGGATCTGATGCCAGTTCTCTTAAGACCATAGCAAAGAAAGTTGGCGATGAATACATGATCAATGGATCCAAATGTTTTATTTCCAACGCAGGAATAGCAAGTCTTTATGTTGTTTTCGCCCTTACTGATCCTGAAAAGGGGGCCCGTGGGATGAGTGCTATAATTATTCCTCGTGAAACCCCTGGATTAACTATAGGCAAAATCGAAGATAAAATGGGACACAGAGCCTCTAACACGGCTGAGCTTTTCTTCGATGATGTAAAAGTTCCTGCCGAAAATCTTCTGGCCAAGGAAGGAATGGGATTCATTATTGCCATGAGGACACTGGATAATACTCGGGCTCCTGTAGGAGCTGCAGGAGTAGGAGTGGCAAGAGCCGCACTTGAGTATGCGATTGATTATGCTAAGACAAGAGTCCAGTTTGGCAAGCCTATTGCTCTTTTTCAAAATACTGCCTTCAAGATTGCTCAGATGGCCACTGAAATAAATGCAGCTAGGCATCTTGTCTGGCATGCGGCCTGGCTTTTGAGCCGAGATAAGCCATGCGGCAAGGAGTCAGCCATGGCAAAATTTTATGGTTCTGATGTAGCTATGAAAGTAACAACTGAAGCACTCCAAATTTTAGGTGGCTATGGATATATGAAAGACTATCCTATGGAAAAATTGATGAGAGATGCAAAGCTTCTTCAAATATATGAAGGAACAAACGAAATTCAACGTCTCATCATATCACGAGAGATTATAGGCCCAATAAAGAATTAGAAAAGTAAAGAGTAAGGAGTGAAGCGTAATAGCAAAAAGCATGTAGGGAATGTCTCTAGCTTTTCTCGCTTTCTATTATATCAGCCAAATCTTCTTCCACAGTTTTTTTTGGATGTTCGATGATTCTTCCAATTTCCTCATCGTTTATGAAGACAATGAAAGTAGGCACTCTAACGATATTTTTTCCCTGAATATAAGGCTCGCGAGCTTCTTTCTCTCTTGGAATTCCAATGTAAGAAGTGACGAGGAGAGGATTGTAAGTCATTTCCATAATTTTGAAGTAAGCACTTACATGCTGTTTGCAGTCTGGACACCAAGTTCCAAGGAAAATTTCTATCTTGATCTCATAGTCTATGGATTTTAATTTTTCGATGATTTCTGGTTTAGGGAAATAAGATGCTGCTTCTCCCTGCCAATTCGGAAAATTCTCTAGAATATCTTCTTGGCTTAAGCGGCCAACCAGTTCATCTATTCCATAGATTGATGATATCAGGAAAAAAAATGTGATAATATAAAGAAAACTTTTCTTCATTTTAGATATTTCAGAAAGAAAAAAAGATTTTATTGAAAATTTTAAATGTTGTCCTCTTCAGTGAAATATTCAGGAATGATTCCCAATATTTCAGCACCAGCACCTTTAGCTATATCTATGAGTTCGATGACCCTACTGAAAGGAAGTTTGGCGTCAGCTCTTATGAATATTGTTTTATCTTGGCGGGTAGAATAGATACTTCTAAGCCGATCTTGAAGCATATTCAAAGTAATTGCTTCTTGGTTGATCATAACGCTCATGTCTTTTTTTAAAGTCAGAACAATTAGTCCTACAGGAGTGGCACTCGTATCAGATGTTGTTTCAGGAAGTTTCACATCGATTCCTTTTTGAACCATAGGTGTTATAACCATAAAAATAATGATCAGAACCAATAAGACATCGCACAAAGGAACAACATTAGGCTCAGCTCTTGCTGCCATTATATCCTCCTTTTTTCTCCAATATCAGCAAACTATTTTAAAATAATCATTCAAGCTTTGTCAATAAGTTTATGGCTCTATAGAAAAAGTACAGTATAGAGTGGGAGTTTATTTGATTTTTTTATTCATGCCATATATATTTGGAGTAATTAGCCTGGATAATTCACGAAATGCTAAAAAGCTGATATCATAAAAAAGAAATAATGGTATTGGAAGTTTTTATGAATTATTCTGGCTAAGAAAGGAGGAAAAATGAGAGAATTAAAGGTAGAAGTGGTGGGGATCAAAGAGCGCTGTGGGGCTAGACACAAAATCGGCGATACTTTTTTTATCAGAGGAGAAGGAACAATAGAAATCCCTGAAAGAAAAAAAATTTGTGTATTTGCTTTAAATAGCCTTTTTCCTTTTTTGACAACCAAACAGAGAGAGGACGAGCTTCCCCATGATGATTGGATTGCTGAAACAGAAACCCTGTGCTGTCCTGATCCTAAGGGAGTCGTATTTAAGGTAAGTACATTGGTTGGTTAGCCTAAAAATTCGTTATAGACAAACACATAAACGACACAATAGAGACATCTGGTTACACATTTTCCTCTTATGAATCCTATAGCGGATCAGCCCCAATATTTTTTTATCACTTAATCTTAAAAGGCCTGTTCGGAGAAAGGATACTACATTTTATTTTTTCGGGAAAAAAGGATCTTTCGGGCATCGTAGACAATGATCAAAGCGAGAGCAATCAGAATAATGGTCACACTGCCTAAAAGATAGCTTTTTGACAGGAAAAAATGATAACCTTGATAGAGAAGTGCTCCTATTGTCGTTATCAACATAAACCAAGCAGGATAGATAGTATACTTCTTGGGCCTTTTGACTCCGACAAGATAAGAAGAGACAACGATTAAAGCTAGAGCTGCCACCAGCTGGTTTGACGCTCCAAAGATTGGCCAGATGACTTTATAGCCCTCGGTTCCCCCCAAAACTGCAGCAAAAACAAGGATAAATGCAGAGCTTATCCATCTGTTTTTAAAAATAGAGATCTTTTTACTCAAGAGTTCTGTAAAAATAAAACGGCCTAGTCTTGTTCCGGTATCAAGGGAGGTAAGAACAAAAGCATTTAGCATAACAATACCAAAGAAAAGACCTGAAGTTAAAGAAAGACCGGGGAGGGAAGAGATGAATTTTCCATAACCTGTGGCAAAGGCTTGAATCGGATCTCCGAGAGAAGTCATCAGGTATTGAAAGCCAAATTGGCTTTGAGTCCCGGTTGGATCCCAGATCAAAGCGCTCGAAGCGATGAAAATCACAAGACCAGCCAGAGCAGCTTCAGTAACCATGCCTCCGAACCCGATGAATTTTCCACTAGCTTCATCAGGCAATTGTTTGGCCGTTGTTCCTCCAGCCACAACCGAATGGAAGCCTGAAATTGCGCCGCAAGCAATGATTGTAAAAAGAATGGGCCAAAGAGGGCCTCCTTTGCTGGAAAAGGAAACAATAGCTGGGGCATTGATAGAAGGATGAGAAACGATTAGCCCAAGATAACCTAATCCCAATCCTATGAAGAGAATCCAGGTGCTAATGTAATCTCGAGGTTGGAGAAGAAACCATACAGGAAGAGAAGAAGCAAATAGACTATAGACAATCAAGATATAAAACCAAAAACTTTGAGGAGAAAGGCCTAGTATTTGGGCAGGCAGTCTTACAGGATACAAGTCTCCAAGATAGATGAGAAAGAAAAGAAAGGCTAAAGCAAAAATTGTTGCTGTAGGGACGTTGACGCCTTTTTTATAGATGAGCCAACCGAAAATCATCGCAATAAAGATCAATCCAAAAGTGGGCATGACAATTTCTGGTTGAGAAACAAGGGTTTGCGAGGCAACCACAGCAAAGACAGCGATGACCAGCGCCAGGGCTAACCAGAGAAAAACAGAAAATATTATTTTTGTCCGGAGCCCCAGAGTTTTTTCTGAAATATCTGCTAGAGAAGTACCTTTATTCTGAACAGAAGTCATAAGCGAAGTGTAGTCATGGACTGCTCCTAAAAAAATACTTCCGATTGCTACCCAGAGGAGAGCGCCCAGCCAACCGAAATAGAGAACACCTAAAAGAGGTCCGATAATAGGCCCTGCTCCTGCGATTGAAGAGAAATGATGGCCAAAGAGGAGCGTTTTTTTTGCAGGTGAATAGTCAATTCCATCATAGAATTCTATGGCTGGAGTTGGGCGGGAGTTATCAGCCTGAACCACCCTTTTTTCTATGAAGCTCCCATATATTCTGTAGCCGAGAATGAGCCAAACAATTAGAATAAAGGCAATGATTAGAGTATTCATTTTCTTTCTTTTTAAAAGGGCCTATTAAGAAAATATATTTTATAGCTTCTTATTTTAAAAAGAAATAATCAATTTCAACGATTATGGTTGGCTTGAAGAGTCGAACTGATCACTTCAAAGATTTCCTAATAAGATAAGCCACTAAGGCAAGAAAAGCTGCTAAAGCTATGAATTCTCCCAAATTCCCCGGCCATACAATCCCTATTCCTTTAGGTTTGGTTTTTGTGATATATGCATACACTGCGACTAAGACCATCGCGATTCCTTCTCCAGCGATGAATCCTGAACCGAGAAGTATCCCTTTCTCTTTTCTTTTGGTTTTAAGCTCTTCATTTTTGCCGGATCTTTTCTCTATAAATTTTCTGACAACTCCTCCGGCAAAAATCGGGGTCATGGTGGAAAGAGGTAGATAAATGCCTACAGCAAACGGAAGAGAAGGAACTCCGAGAAGTTCTGCGACAATAGCAAAAGCTCCTCCTATAAATACAAGTCCCCATGGTAGATTCCCACCAAGGACTCCTTCGATGACTGTTTTCATCAAAGTCGCCTGGGGTGCAGGCAAAGCTTCCGAGCCAAAAGTAAAGGATTCTCCTAGAAGCCAGACTGCTGCGGCAATGGCAAATGCTGATGTTAAAACCCCTATCAATTCTGCTGTTTGTTGCCTTTTGGGCGTGGCTCCGATTATGTACCCAGCCTTGAGGTCTTGTGATATATCGCCTGCGATAGATGCACCTACACAGACTACTGTGCCTATCGTTAGAACTGTCACTTGACCCAAAACATCTGTCCATCCCATCGCATAAAACAAAAGGCTGGTCCCGAGAAGAGTCACAATAGTCATACCAGAAGTTGGATTTGAGGTTACTCCTACCAAGCCGACGATTCTGGATGAAACTGTCACAAAACAAAATGAAAAGAAAACAATGCAAACAGCGGCGATAAGGCGGATAATAACTCCAGTATCAATACCTATAATTTGTGGAGAAAGGATTATTATGGTTATTATTATGAGGATTCCAATGCCGAGAACCGTAATAGGCAAGTCGGTTTGAGTCCTTTTTCTTTGTTCTTGAGCATTTTTCTTTTTAATACTGACATCTTTAATGCCCATTTTCAGCGAATTAAACATCGTAGGTATAGACTTGATCACGGTGATGATTCCTGCCACTGCTACGGCTCCTGCTCCTATGACCCTGATGTATTTATCCCAGATTTGTTCTGCGGTCATCTGGGCTATTTGAAGATTTCCTTCAGGAAAAAGAGGAAAATTTATATGTTCCCCAAAATAAGCAATTAAAGGAATGATTCCCAGCCAGGAGAGAAGCCCGCCCGCGACCATAATCCCTGCAATACGGGGCCCCAGGATGAAGCCAACACCCAGCAGCGCAGGTGTGGGTTCA
>JABUBK010000066.1_pt1 | contig 19126 bp, 39 predicted proteins | sample 7332671 | NCBI WGS metagenome assembly JABUBK01 (sample SAMN07256342, study PRJNA390944) | subsurface metagenome | isolation source: Methane hydrate marine sediment | place: Pacific Ocean: Eastern North Pacific, ODP site 1244 | collected 2002
GGATAAAATTTTTAACGAATCATTTAGGTAGAAACGCGCTGCCTTACGGTGACAGGGGTAACATACAGGACATTAGGCTCCTGGACTATCCTATGCGCCGTGGAAACTTGACGCCGAAGTTCAATGATGCCATGAATATTCAGATCCGGATTACGATGGGTGCAGTTGGAGCGAACTTATCCATCATTCGATGCAGAGCCAAGATCCTTCTCTATGAGGAGGCGGACTGCCTGAGAGTGTTCGGAGTGCCAATAAAACAGATTGCGACTTTGCCTGGAGGTGTTGAGCAATCAGCACCTCAAACATTGTTCGCCGATTACGTGAACGCTTTTGGAACAGGAGGGCTAGCTCAATGGGATGATGCTTACACGAAATCTGTCAAAGAGTACGAGGAAATAAAGCTCAGCCATTTAGGAGTGCTGCCTGACGCTAATTTGAGACAGGTGAGGCTGTACGATCTTCGGACGAAAAAGGAGTTCCCGGAGTATGAGCCTTACTGGCATACTGAACCAGCATATAACGCTCTTAGCTTTGGTGATGACAATGATACTAGGGGTATTCAGAAGCTGCCATCTGTTGTGGGTGAACACGTTTACACCAATACGACTATGACGATTAAGGTGAAGGATGCAGCTGTGGCTTCAACGTTTTATGCGCAATTATTGGGAACCTATAGGAGGAAGTGATTGAAATGGCAATAGGTACTAAGTATAAAGCTGATGTATCAATAGGTACACCATTTGAAACTGGTGGAACAAGAGATGTCATTGTAACCGCTGAAGGTCTTGATGAAGTTTCAGGATATGAGGGTGACCCAGTAGTTTACACGGCTACTGTAAAAGATGATTTAGAAGCTTCACTTCCAGCAGCATTCGTGGCAAGTTTGAAAATCAATGAAACATTAGTCATAACAGACCAAGCATTCGATGCTAGTGTTTATGAACAAGCCACAGGACTTTTAACGCTATCTTGGACTGTTCCAGCAGCTGTTGGAACATTCACAATGAAGCTGACATGGGCGAAGCAGGTAATCTAATGGTGAATAAAATGTGCGAAAATATAGGAAAGGAGAATCAAAAGGGTGTTATTTCACCTATAGTAATCCAGGAGGAAGAAATCCAATGAGTAGTAGAGGAATAGAAATACACGATGGCCACATTATCATACCAGCTGGCGAGATAAACAAGATACATATGGGAACTGAATTATCACCAATCACGCAACAAGTAGCTGGACAAGTCGTAATCAGTGCAGTCATTGAAGCTACGTTAGGTGGAGCTGTAAGGTCAGGAAAATTCGTAATTATAGCAACAATAGATCAAACTGCTGTGCTAATTCCGTTAACCTCAAAGGTCGTTGTCAATACAGGCGTTACAGTAACGGCAACACTTGGAGCGCACCACCCAGCAGTATTTGGTGGTCAAATTAATGTAGAAGTGCTTGGAACTGGAATAGTCGCAGGTAGAACAGAAGGACTACGCATAGAAATGAGTTCCGCACTCGGCTCGGAAACACAAAGTGCATTCGATGGTATCTTCATAACAAACTACAATCTGGGCACTCAATCAGCTAACAACTATCACATGATGGATATGAGAGAGAACGGCACATACACAATTTACTGTTTCTTCTATCTCAGAGGCGGAGTGAACGGAGTAGATTATTTTGCAGAACTACATGGAGATACTGATGCTTGGCACGCACACGGAGCACCAGCTACACAAGATGGTTGGATTAGGTTATGGGTTGGTGGTCTGTTAAGATGGATACGGCTCTATACGGCTGCACCATAGTAAATAGGTGATAAGCATGTCAGAAGATAAACCAGAAAAACTTGTTGAGGAAGTCAAGAAGCCAAAAGTGGTTGAGGAAGTCAAAGAGCCAGAGATTAAATGTCCAAAATGTCCCTCTTGTGGCGGAGATACTGCTGTAGTTATTGACGAGCCCGCACCAGAGTTTATCTGTAAGGTATGCCTACAAAGGACTGCATGAGGCTAAAATCATGAAGCTGAATATTCCTGAAAGACTTGCACTATTGAATGTGCTACCACAGCAGGGAGGCGTTGTTACTCTCAGAATAGTCAGAGAGTTGCAAAACCAACTCAGCTTTACAGAAGAAGAAATGGAAGAGTACAAAATAAAGAATACAATGCTACCTAATGGTGGAGCTACAGTAAATTGGAATCCTAAGCTTACAGCTGAGAAAAAAGACATCAAAGACATTAAAATTGGCAAGACGGCTAAAAGTGTCATAAAGCAACAGTTAACTCGTTTAGATAGTCAAGGTCAGCTTCACATAAGCATGTTGCCCATATACGACAGATTTATAGAAGGCGAATCGAAAGAATCAGCCTAATTTCCCTAATTTTTTTTATTTGTTTCCCTGAATTGACAGGGCTTTGAAGAGGGTCCGTAAGGGCCTAGAAAACAAATAATAAAAAAAAAATCACGAGGTGTGTGTGAAAAAGTGAGTAATCAACAAGTAAAAAATTATATTGAGGAAGCTGTAGTCGAAGAAGTTTATGCAGGAATAACTACTGTGCCAGGTGCTACAACTGACGTGCTGAAAGTTGCTAGTGGCACGATTGGCGCAGGATATGATGGAGTAATCGTTTCTATTGCTATAAATCAACAAAATAACGTATTCGTATGGGTGAAGAAACAGGAGAAGCAGGTTTACGATAACGGCCTCAACTCAGCTGCATTACCAGCAAGTCTCGGTGAATGTCCATTATTTGTAGGCATTCTTGAGAAAGAGAAGTGGGAGCTCGGCTTAACTAATCCTCCTGCCGGAGATAAAGTAATGGCTTGGCTGATAAGAATTCGATTATTTAGGAAGGGGGTATAAAAATGGGTCCTTGGGGAGAAGAGGAAGCTAAAGGGGAAGGCAGTGATGTTTTCGCTGTTATCATTAGGCTAGGATCTGGCACTTTCAAGTTCAGATATGTTGACATAGTCGATGTGAACAATGTTAAGCGAACCATATTTGGAGTAGGCGAAAATGTTTATTATTCCGTCCAATTCTGTAACGATGGCGAGAGTAAAGATACTGCCACATTCACCATCACCAATTTGGGTACTGGTCAAGTGATAAAGAGCGATGTATATCCGGGAATGGAGCCTCTAGCTTGCGGCACATTCTCTAAACAAAAACTTGGAGTAATGCCAAACACTGATTGGAATGTGGAATTCAAAGTTACTCCATAAACGCTAGAGGTGTTCGGGGTGTGCAAATGTACAATAGCGATACAAGAACGATTACAATTAGAACAGTCCCCTCTGATGTATTAGCGTTCAGGATAACTGATAGAGACGGAAATCCTATTTATGGCTCCAATGTAACTATATGCACTAAAGGAGTACTTCCAGCCTCTTTCAAGAGAGTTACCGACTTAGCGGGCATAGTCCAATTTTCAGCTTACGATCTAACGAATGGAATGGTGCCGCCAGAGGCAGTTAAAGAGATTCCCTGGCTATTCATGGCATATCTTCCAGATAGTGATTATGCTTACTGGAAGGATAACGTTAAGTTCGATACTGGCATTCTTCACATGATTAAGCTGAAGAAGTACACTAAAGTCCCGACCTTTTGGATAAAAATTGAGCTTAGAGACCTTATCGGCGCAGAATTATTCAGCAATTTTATCGCTGAAATTGAGAGTTCAGCTCTTGAATGGGCAGGCATGGAGATTATCGAGGTTAAAGGTAAGGGTACTCGAATTGTAACGGTTAGCTTTAAGCCTCCCTTCCATGAAAGCCCTGTTGTGGTAGAGTGGGCTGCTATCTGGTTCATCCTAAAGGTCCTGGCAGTCGCAGGAGCCATCATTGCGGTGCTATACGTATTGAAGTGGTCTTTTGGTGAAGCATTCGTCCCGGTTGTAGGCGGCGGGATCCTCATAGCTTTACTGGTTCTATTAGCAGCTACAGCTAAGCCTGCCATTAAAAAAATTAGGGAGAGGGTGAAAAAAGGGTGAGTGTTGAAGAGCGTTTAAGCCGCATTGAGAAGATACTTGAGAAATATGATGTGAGGCTCGACACAATCAATAAGGAGCTGGGCCAGCTGATCGGAGAGAGTAACACCATGAATAAGTTGATTAAATGGGTGATCACTCCACTACTCTTCATCTTAGCTGCACTCATTGGAATTAAGCTGAGGTGGCCGACATGAGCTGGACTGTTCCGACAATAATTTTAATCCTTCAGTATCTGCAGACAACGGCCATTAAAAAGGAAATGAAAGAGAAGCTGCAGGAGATCATCGACAAATTATCAGCATTAGTTCCTGAGATTCCTGGGATTCCTGGAGTTCCACAGATCATCGTGGCCATGCCCCAACGCAGCAACCGATACCATATTTTCGACATTGATACAAATGTAGTGAGAGCTAATGTGCCATTAGGCCTGAAAGAATATTTGGATAAATATGATGTTGAACATGCTATTTACATGACTGTTTTGGCTATTGGTGGAGGATTCACTTACCGGATGAATAGTGGAGTTGAAAGTTTATGCACCGCTGTTGTTGGTGATGAGTGGGAAGCTTTTGAGTTCACTGAAATTTTCATCACTAACCCTGCGGTCGCAGGTACTGCTCAGATTCACGTAGAATATAGGGTAGAGCCTGGTTAAAATGCCCAGAAGGATTCCTGCAGTTGTAGCCGAAGTAGCTCCTCCCTTTGGTCATGTTATTTCATGCCAACGAGTGCTAACAGGATTTAGTCTCTCAGGCTTAACTTTTGGGCGTGACCATCTCTTCTATATTGATGTGGACAACAGAACAATTTATGAGATTAATAAGGATACCATGGCTCTAATTAACAGTTTTGCCACATTAGGGAATAATCCAGCAGGTTTAGCGTGGAAAGATGAAAACAGCCTTTGGTATGGAGATAGATTATCTGAAGTTGTACGAGAGGTAAATGCAACCACCGGAGATTTGATCAGCAGTTTTGATGCTGGTTTTGATGTGAATGCAATTGCTTATGATGGAACTCATTTATGGATAGGCAGTGAAGATGACGCTCTAATAAGAATATTCACATTAGCAGGGGTTCTGGTTAGGACAACATCTGCTTTTGCAGACGTTGATGTATTTGGCTTAACCTATGTAGATCCTTACCTTTATGTTATGGGTATCTGGTCAGAGGGAGTATTAATTGAGATGGATACAGGCGTAGCACCTTTAGCTCAAATAAAGAGATATCACGCCATGAAAAGAGGGAGTATGCCTCGCCATGGGTTGACTTGGGATGGTGAATATTTAAGGGTTGGAACAGATGGAGATTGGGTTAATAACAGTTTAATCTGCAAAGTTCAGAAGTAGATGATAGATAAATGCCACGTAGAATACTTAAAAGTCATGCTCCTAGACATGAAATTTTAGGAGATGATGAAGTTAGCCATGACAATCTTGTAGCATATGTTATTGCTGAGCATCTCAGCCTTCCAAATACATTAGCTAATGTTCTATCTGACCATAATTTAGCTAACCATCCATTAAGTATTCTTCCAACTCTGGATTTAGCCCATATTCCAACTGGCATTCAAGGCAAACTCACAGGGGCTTGTGGATTTGCAACTGCACCATACACTCATCCTGCTGGAATACAATGCACCCTCATAGCAGCAAATATTCCCAATTTAGATGTTGCTAAGATTACTTCAGGTCGCTTCGGTATGTCAAGGATACCTGATGGAACAGACACTTACATATTAACGGCTAAAGGAGCTGGAATCAACCCTGTTTATGAAGCTCCTCCTGCACCTCCTTCTGCTACTAAAGAAATTCTTCTAAAGGCTATTCCATACACAGCAGGCGGTGGAGCTTTCCATACTGCTGCCGCTTTTAGTGCTTATCAATTTGCCTCAAGTGCCACTGGTATGGCATATTACAAAACAAAGATTCCAGAGGATTTTTCGTCTTTTGTCAGCTGTGAGGTTATATGGAGGGGAGAAGGTGGCACAGATGGACAGGACTGGCGTATGAGAACCAGATTAATATTGTCTGCTGTAGGAGAAGCCTATAACATTCACCAAGAAGCTCCAGCCGACCAAATTATTGATGTAACGGTTCAAAACCAAGTTTATGCTACTGATCCTGGATTTACATTCACTGATCTTGCTCTTGAAGATTACATTTACATTCAGATTCAGAGAAAAGGCTTAGAAGGCGACGACACTTTTGATGGGCGGATATGGATTGTAGGTGTCCTGTTTAAATATGATACTTAAAGTTAAAATTGGTACAGTTGAGAATTATGAGCAGGGGCATTGAAACTCATAGTGGTATCGTAATAATCCCCCATGCCTTGACTAAGGAGGAAATCGTTGAAGCCATCTGGGAATACGCAGAGAGGATTTTAACTGATCCGGATAATTACAAGGCTGATATTAGTGAATTGCTTAAAGAAGCTATTTTTAACGAAGTTATGGATGTGATAAAAAATAGAAGTGGCAGCAGTTTCAGTTCAGATAAAGATAGTTTAGAAACAGCAGGGGATGAATCACACCACACCACAATGATTTTTCCATACGATTCTAATTTAACTCTCACATTCACAGCCCACGCAGACGCCCACGAATGGAGCAGCTGGGCTGAAATAATAGATAGTGCAACAAACAAATTATCCGACCTATTCACGATGGACGGCCACCTCACCGCATTTCTGATTGAGGACGCTAACCTCAAAGAAAAAATTTACATATTCGAGATCGCATACGGAGACGATAAAACCATAGTCAGCCGAAATCGATTCATCGCAGGCGAAACCGTTAAGCTACCCCCCATTCAACAAATCAGAGTTAGAAGCGACCACATTCCCACAGGCGAGAAAATTTATTACCGAATGAAATGTGAGCAAGCTGGAAGCAAAACCTGCCAACTGCACATCCGATACTACATGCACAGAGCATAAATTGACACCTAAATGTAAAAAATCCCTGTCGACAAGGGGAGGATCCTGCTCTACTCGAATATCCTTTTGACACCTAAATGTGTAAAATAGGGGTTGGTCACTCCAGGATTCCGGAACTCCTTTAACATGAAACTGTCAAGGATCCTTTTTTTTCTCTACACCTTCAGAGGCATGCCAAGTATGTACAACATATATGTCAACAACGTTGTTGTAAACTATGTTCAACATAATTGAACCCGGGTCATGCCCCTTCCGATCTTTGCTCCAGCGCCAGAAGGATCATACTTATAGTGACTAGGACCCATCCGAGCCATTCATGGCCGAAGGTTGGATCTATTTTCCCGTAACGAAACCAGTGCTCCCCAATCCAAATTAAACCCGTAACGAGTGCAACCCCCAGGATCCCCTTCCTCTTCGTATCAAACCATCTTTTAATGTCCATAGGATACAACTCCCTGGAGTTCCACTAGTGTAAATTCACTCTAATTTTTCAACTTGAACTATCTAGAAAAATGAAGAGGCTTTTTAAATATTTTACCTAGTTTCAGGTGTAGTGAAACTAAAAATATATAAAATGGGTTGACCCATAGAACAATAAAAAAAGGGAGATGTTAATCTCCCCACCCCAAAGCCCTCAGAGGATTAATTCAGAGGCACCAGATACACCTGAGGAGGTGTAATGGAGGTTAATTATTTATGAGGTACAGAACGAATAAAAGTTTATCGGTAAACCACTCCTGGAGCTTACAACCTAAACTTTATGTACCCATCAATGGCCTCTTAGGAAACCTGCTCATATCCGCCGATGATCGCCATAATGCCATGGCATCACCCAGGACGTATAAGCTGAGATATCCCCGGAACATCTCAACCCACTTTCGCATATGCAAAGCAATCGAAATATTAAGATATCGATATCGATATAGCATGAATAATATAGCCTTCGGGCTGCAGATCAGCACCAGGACGGTCCAAAGACGCATTAAAGACCTTTATGAAATGGGATTTAAAGCCTTCAACTGCATGAGAAACCGGCTTTATCGAAGTAAAAACCCTTCGATGATGAGGACGCTTAGAGCCATATCCGCCCGGATCCAGAGCTACATAGACGGCCAAATCAGCCTCTTACAGCTATATTCAGCCCTCGAGCTGAGGCCCCCATAGCCCGGGGAGGAATAGCTCCTCACTTTCTCAAGATCTTGCTTCTATTATTCCCTAGTTTCTTAGAGGTTAGAGAAGAGAAGAGAAGAATAAGAGAGAGGATGGAGAGGGGAAGGATGAGAAAAAAGGGTGAATAAGAGAGAGGATGGAGAGGAGGATCCGACAGGTTTTTACTTCAATCGACGTTTTCCAGTTTCTATATAAAAAGTTTCTAATTGACCAGAAAAAAAGGGGTTGGGACGTATCACCGGAGATAAGATGTGATTGCGTCCAGGTCGTTGTAACGAGCTAGCCCTTTATCGGTGGTGTAGTACCAGGTATTCTTCTCTATTATGAGGAGGCCCTTTGCTAGGAGGGTTTCCAGGTATCCCATGACTATAGTGAAGTTGAGGTTAGCCCGGTACACGATATGGCTTTTTCTGGCGCCATTCTTACATACGTTGAGGATATCCTTGATTATGTCATATCTATTTCTGTTTTTTTGGTTCATAAAAAAGGATATTCAAGAGGTCTTATAATGCACTTATGAAGGTGGGATGTCGATTTGAGATATAGATTATGATTTCACATAACCTTGATAGTGTTCCGTTAGGCTTCCAGGACGATTAATGCCGCTTTTTTAGCCTTGTGGGGAGATCAGGCTGTTCTATGCGGTTCCAACCTGAGGGGTTTGAGGTGTAACCAGCAACTGTGAATCGCCGCCGCAATACCCATTATCTCCTTTCCACGCCTTTTTCTGTTAAATAGTTAATGTCCCATCCCTTGTAAGGGATCTTTCTGGCTATAACTGGAATGGCTTTCAGCATCCGGGCATATTCCTCCAGCTTTTCCTCGTCGACGCGAACTCTACGTTTCCCAGTTTTCACCTGAATAGCATACACTTCGGATCCATTGCCGCAGATCACATCGATAGGAGTATGGCTCCCAGAACTGCGTATGCACACGCAACTATGTTTATCATTAAAAAAGATGATGATCTCCCGCTCCGCCTTAACCCCCTTACGATACGATGACAATTATTCACCTTTTCTGTTAATATGTGATATCACGGATAAGCATAAGATGGCAGCTAAAGATCCGATCATAGCTGAGGCGTACATGAGGCATATTACTCGGCCTACCTCGAGGAGGATCCTCAATTTACGATTTCACCTTTTTTACACTTGCTTCTGTGTGTGTGCAATGTATATTCTTGGGGCTCCTGCTCTAACGGTTTCTCCGCAATGAGGACATTTGTTGCGATGGCATTTCCCTCTTCGAGATACAGACTTTCCACATTTCCAGCAATGATACATTAAGTTATGCCCCCTCACCAAAGATTAGATCTAGTATCAAGTATAGGATAGGTAATCCGATGTAGCCGACAGCCCAGTAGAACCTGCGAAATCTTTTATTCCAATGTTTTTCACTCATGTTTTCTTTGCAGCCTCCTCAATTTTAGCGAAATCCATTATCACCTGGCCTATGAAGGTTTGAGGATCCACGCAGCAGACGCAGAGAATTCGAAGACCATACTGCTTTATCGCCTCTAGAAACCAAGGTCTAACGTAAGCTGGAGTGCTGCATTTAGAACATGAAACCAGTTTATCATCATCGAAATAACTGGTGAACCCAGCTACCATCATGGGTCTTTCACCCTGTTCTAACAGCTCTTTCAAATGTTTCTTGCCATAGTCTTCGAAAACTTCTTTACCTATTCTCAAGATTTCAAAACCTCCTCTTCCAATAAATATAAACACGCATTCATACCGGCTTCCCAGCGAGATCTAGGCGGTTTATGCCTATGTTTTTTGATAAATTTTTTTAGCTTATTCTTCATCTTCCAAAAGCTCCTCTATCCCATACCAATAAAGCTCACATTCACAAGGATCAATAGGTTTATCACAATCAGGGCAATATTCTATAAGATTCTCTTGGGTAACTATACATCTCATTAATTCACCTTGAAAGGGGCAGTCTCCTTTTTTAAGAGTACAAAAGTCTTCAGGATGTTTATACCAACAATCTGTCATGCTTTCAAAACCTCCTCTTCAAACTCTGGGTGTTTATGTCGCCAGGACAATATTTTATCGGTCCATGCCACTAGGATTCCCACAAGCTCTGGGATGGTCTTAACGTCATCCAGGTCGATCATGGTGTTCCCTGCGTATCCAGCAGCGATATTTCTCCCTATGATCTTTAGCACTTCAAGAAAATCGTAGTAGCCTCCATAACCAAGCTTTCCCAAGATCTCATCCAATTTATCAAAGTCCGCCCTGGACAGCCAATCCGACTTACTCATCTTTCAAAATCTCCTATAACAATCTTAGGAATCTAAAAACCTTAGCTAGCGTAATCAATATAGCCAATTTAAGATCCATCTTCCAAAATCTCCTGAGTGTATTTCTCACATGAATATCCTGATTGAAATTTTCCTCTTAAAGTACGAAAATGATGAATAAGTAACTGTCCACAATCAGGGCATTTTTTTCTACTTGTCTGATGCCACCAGCCCCAAGAACCCTTTTTCATTCTTTCAAAGCCTCCTTTTCAGATCCATGATCTTCTTCCCAAGGTTCCTCCTCATAAGCAAGAGGATCTTTTCCACACCAACGAGTATAATCTTTCCAACAACCATTAACTGGATCCCAATAAATACATCCATCACAAGCATAACCATTAGGATGAATAATTTTTTGTTTATTCATTTTTCCAAAATCATCTTTTCAGTTCCCAAGTAACAGCTCTTACATTCTTTGTGTTTATCTTTCTCTGTTGAACAATCCTCACAAATAAATGGGTTAAAAGGTTGTTGTCTACGTTTCTTCATTCTTCCAAAATCACCTTTCTTCTTTTTTCAATAATATTCAAGCATTTATCCATTATATCCCTCAGAGAGATGTTACATCTCAAAGTTCCTTTGTAATATTCCTCTTGAAAATCCATTAAGTAAAGTGTTAATCTCATTAATTTTGTAGATCTCATTCTTTCAAATTCTCCTTAATTGCATTTCTTACAGTTTCTAGACTATATGTTAGAACCCAAGCTATGCCAATGCAGGGGAAAATTTCTAGAGGCCAATCCAGGAACCAGAAGCCTAATAGTGATAATGCAAGGATGATCATGTTTATTCTAAACCATTTCAATTAGCTTTCACCTCAAAACGGATCCATGGCGTAGTCCATGCCCACCCTGATCATCTCCCTAATGTCGTCCTTAGTGGAGGCCCCTTCCTTTAGAATTCTAAGTTTCTTGATGCACTCCACGTTAAAGGCCGTCGTATCTTTCCCCCCGAAGAGGTGGACCCCCACGGCTATGTGGCAGGCGTAATCTGTGATGTACTGGGCTAAATACTGGATCTCATGTGCCGCTAGTGGAATATTCGAATAGAGGGCGTTGATTAGGGGCTCCAGGATCCTCTTCATGGGATTGTATCGCCAGTGAGGGTTCTCATACCAGTTGTCTGGGCGAATCTCTAGGGGGATGGAGGACGTTGGAATGCTCACCGGCTTATTAGTCCTAATATCTCTGACCACTAAAAACTTGTCCTGGGTCACCTAATTTCACCTTTTCTGTCCACTCATAATGTTCATTAGTTTTCTCAAGGAATTCCTTATAACCTGAATAAAGGGAAAGAAGTGTGTCATAGAATACTTGATTTATTATTTGGAAATGCTCATCACAATTAAAGCCCGGTCCGTAGCCAATAGCGCAATGGTTAGCTCCAAGAGAATACCAGTAACATTTTCTACATTTACCTTTCATCTTTCAAACCTCTTTCTTTAGTTGGTAGTGTTTGACTATTCTTCCGCTGTTTGCTTCATCAAAGCGATAACTTACTGTACCTCGGATTTCCATGCTGCGGAGGACTTTGTAGATTTTGCTTCTGCTTATACCAGACCTAAATGAGATCTCCCGGGCGGTAACCTCACGGGTTCCTTTGAAGTTTTTTAAAACTTTTTGTTCACAACTTGCAATCATTTCGTTTCCTCCGTTAAGCTTTCAAGGAACTCTCTCATTCTTTGTAGCTCTTTTTCGTCGCTTGTGTTACAGTTCACTTTCACCTTATTCACATGGTCTATTTTCCACACTTTCTCCTCCAGCTGGAAGCTGATTTTGCTTATTGTTTCTCGCGACCACCAACTAACATCAGGGTCCTTCTTGGAGACCTCTTCGCTGTACCATCCTCTGCTCATGTCAAAGCTTATGCAGTTCCCTTCCTGGTCGTAACCTTTCACATTTATTGATTCCAAGCTTTGGAGTGCGGAGACTGCTTTGATTACTCGCTTTGACAATTGAAGATGGATTGTTTCCCTCTCGAGGGGATATCGGAAGCTTTGAGGTTTAAATTTCTCTTTTGTTTTCGCCTTCTCCTCCTCGGCTATCTCAGGGTTATCTTTCAGATACTGCGTCTGATCACGTTTCCTCTGCTGCATATCAGTTAACCCAGTTTCTAGGCTCCAGGTATGTCTATACCCATCTTTTTCATAGTTGTGTTCGCATTGGACAAGGGGTAACCCGTTATAATGTATCTCTTTGGGGGGATCTCCGCATATCGGGCAAGTTCCGTATTCAGACTTTTCAAGGGCTTTTCTGAGGGCTTCCTCGTCGACTTCCTCTTTTTTTAGCCTTTCCACTTTTTGTTGTGTGGCAGCTACGGACATTTTTCTTCGCAAGACTTCGGTAACAGCTTCCTCCCGTTTCTCTGCGGTTTTTAAGACCATGATCTCCTCAAGGTGGGAAGCTAAAAGTAGTGTGCCACGTGGCACATTCTCTAATTCTTTCTCACAATCCTCCAATTCTCTCTCAAAATCTGCTACTTGTACGTATCGACCGTCAAGCAGATCTTCCCGGAGAGTCTTAATCTCTTCTCTTATTGTTTCCCTGTATTTCTCCACGGTTTTTTGAACTTCTGGCTTGAACCCTGCCAGCTTCATCTTTCTTGAAACGTGGCTTCTACTGACCCCATATTTGTCGCCTATTTCCTTCTGGGTTAACCCTGTTTCGGATGTGAAGAGTTCACCTTCCAGGAAGGGGTCTAAGGTGCCTCGCTCCCTATTCTTCCGGTAATTGAAGGCCTTAGCTTCAGGCTCTGCAATTACTAGAATATTGACATGGATTGTTTTCCATCCTAATTCTTTAGCAGCTTTCCATCTGTGGTAGCCATCCAGGATAACATATTCCTCTTCTGAAAGAGAAGGGTCTTGATAAAAGCTGCCCTTTGGAGACACGGTGATAGGGTCTATTGATTGTGGACCGTTCTCTTTCATATCCTCCAGTAATGAGATGTACATGTCACCCATCACATTTGGATTCCACTTATTCGGTTCGATATTTCCCAGGGGAATAATTGAAAATGTTCGATTACTCATTTAGGTCACTTGGAGGAATTCGAATATTTTTTGTGGAGTTTCGAAGAGTTGGATATCTTCTATGGTGCAGTAACATTTTCTACATTTATCTATCATCTTTCACTTCACCATCGTTATATGGAGGTGTTTACAAACCTTTTCGTTTATGATACAGTTTCCGTTACAAAGCCATCTAGGATCTGTCCTGCGACATTCAATTTTAAATTCCATTAATTTTCACCTTCTTCGATATAGGTGGCTCGATAGATTCCAACCAGTTTTTCAGGTACCTCTCATATTTCATTGCGTTATCCTGGTCTAGCATATGATCAGGGTAGGGTCTAGTCCTGATACTATGGAATTTCGATTCCACATACTCGGGGGACTTCCCCATGATCCCCTCACCGTTCTCCATGAGGATGCAGAAAACGATAAGTCTCTTAAGATCCATTCACGGTTTCACCTTCTTCCCCAGTAAGTTATATTTCCAAGGGTCAATTCTTCGGATTCTTGTTCGCCGAGCCAACATTGATAGTAAAGCATGTCCTTGTAAATTTCATCATATTCGCAAAGCCTACATTTTTCTGAGTCAACATGTTTACTCATTTCTCATTCCTTCTCAGTTGTTTACTGCTCATTTAGTTTAAGCTCCCTAATTTTTTTTAGGAAATCTAGCCAGGTACTGCATTTCAGCTTAGCCCGCAGTTCAATAGTTTGGAAGTACAGCTCGTCTGGTATGTTTTTTATTAAGATACTTTTCATTTTTCATCGAATCCATAATAAACTTAGAACTTATATAAAACTTACCCTTATAAATTAGGTAACGAATATAACGTTATATATAATAGGTTGGACATTGGGTAAATTACATCCTAAAAACGTTACAACACGTCTATAGGCGCAAATATTAGTAATGGGTAAGCATGGCTCTTCAATCAAAAAAGTGCTTATCGAATGCAACTTTTCATTCCACTTTACCCGTGCTTAACACGTAGTTAAGATATCTGGCTGCTAACTCCACGAGGCTCTCACCCTTAGTTAGGCTGGTTCTGCACTTCGGACATTGAATAGCATATTTTCTTATCACATATCCACATTTCTTACACTCAGCTCCTTTTTCAGGCATCACGCGTCACCGTCGACCTAGACCCACCGCAAATAATATGGCGAGTAAAGTAATGAAAATGCCTATCACCAACCCTAATATAAAATCAGTCGACACCACATCACCCGGGGAATAGGCTTCTAAGCGCATCGTATAAATAGCCTAAATCGTTTGTTTTAAAAAATTCTTTAAAGCAGTACCAGGAGATTGGCAGCCCGGACCACCATAATTCTAAATCGAATTTGAGCCAAAAAACTCTTTCTTGAAAGTTCCTCAAAATCTTTTCGAAAAACAATTAAAACAGCCCTTTTCTGAGGAGGTAGGTGAATGTTTCACCTTGCTCAAGTATGTAAACTAAATGTTTAGACGTCATTCTTCTTATCCTTCTTAATGCACGCCGATGATCCAGCTCAATAATTAACCGTCTAGGATGATATAGCAATATCCATACCCATAAAGGCTCACTCATTTTTATCCCTCTTCTGAGATTCCTTCTTGAGAAGTATTAACTCAATATCAGCGGGAGTATGTACTGACGTAACATGCCCTCCAAGACTTTGGGGTCGTGGGAAATTTGCTCCACAATAAGGACAGCTATACCCTTCTTTTTTATACTTAACCATTTCTGCCGCCTTTACACTTTCACTTCCATACGTCTTGCGAGGCCTTTCCAGCCTAAACTTGCGTATCGCATAGCCATAGTTTCCCTCCTCTCTTTCCAACTGAAAAATTCTTCCAAGTCATCTTTTTTGAAGCCGTAATCGAAGGCGAGTTGACAGGCACGTTGCGCACGGAACCAGTGAAGGTAGATCTGGCCGCTGTGAATGTTGCTGAAGGGGATCTCCATATTCAACTTTTTACCCACATCTTTAATTCGAAGATAAGCCGTGGTTCGGCCGATGGGAAACAAGAGGGCATTATCGCTCTTCCTGGTGTGATCCAACCAAGACGTGAAATGTTTAGTTAGAGGCTCATCCCTCCGGATCGGGAAGGTTCTATAATCGAGGATAGGCTTAGTCACCCAGCCCGCATAACGTTTAATCTTATGCAGCTTATATTCCCCTGGGGGAGGCTTCTGATCCCAACGTTTTGAGCAGTGGCCATCACATTTCCACTTCCTTTTGGTGCCAGCGTCACCTTTCAACTTCTCGAATCGTTTAAGGAGGATCATCTGCTTAATTATTAGGAGTTCTGGGTGCAGGGTGAAATCTAGATTATCCCTTCGTAAGGCGAGGACCTCAGAGATCCTCCCCCCAGTCTCGAAAAGAGCAGAGATCAATCCCCTCAGGAGTGAATCCGTAGCTGCTTCAATTAATTTTTCTAGGAAGCTCCAGCCGCAGAAAGCGTCCACGTCGTCACGTACGTTCCTAACTTTAGGCACATGGCTTCACCTTTTCTTTTTTTATCGATTCCTCTACAGGTATATCCCATTTTTCAGATCTGGTGTACCACAATAGTAATGTGGCTCCAATAATCCCTAAAACTAATCCCACTAACACACTTTCACCTTTTTAGATGTGTAAGTATATCTCCTCAATAAGTTCATCTACGCCGTCCCCTATTTCAAGGAATAAACAGCCTTTCTTCCTCTTCAACCGCCAAGGTTTCTGTTTTTTAAGTTTCTTATTTATCTCTTTGATCTCGTCTGCTGTTCGTCCACTTTCAAGCATAGCCTCTTTCATAGCAGCCCTTAAAAGTTTAGGAGCGGACTCTGCAATTTCTACGTCAAGTGTTTTAAGCACTTTATCCACAGCTTTTTCACGTTCACCATCAGGTAGCATTTTAGGTTTAGCAGTTGGAAGGGGAATGATGGGAGTAACTGGTGGCCGAACCCGAGGAAGGAGAAGTTTAACTTTTTCTAAAGCATCCTTCTGTATTTCAACGAATCCTTCTAACGCTTCAGCTATCCTCTCTAAAGGATCCTTACTCATTTCATGCTTCCACCTTTTTTCGTTACTTTGTAAGCCTCGCTTGTTGTTCTGATAACCACTTCTTTTCACAAATCGGACAGCGAATGCAATGATTAGTGTGTTCAAGGTCTAAGAAGTACGTCTTATGATGTTTACAATAACTTAGGTATAAGTTTCCAAATCTTGGATAAGAACCCAATCTCGCTCTCAATCTTGAAAAAAACTTGAACTCATCAGAAGGTACGACATGAGGCATAGTGTTTCTCCATGCTTTAATCCACGTCGAATTATTCTCATCCATAGCTTGAAGTTCATCTTGGTCAATGGGTTCATTCATTCAGCTTTCACCTTTTTTTGAACGGAGATAATTTAGGATGAAAGTTAGCCATTTCGCAGCGAAGGCCAGAGACTCCTCATTAGCTGGACAGTGAATCCAGCACCCTCTATATCGAATATCAATAGTCTTTAGATCCATTTCACGGTTTCACCTCAGTCCTCTTATAAGAGATTCTAAGTCTTCGTTTTGGCACTTTATGATTAGACTACTTGGCAAATACGCTGTTTCATCATCCACAAAGCTACATTCCATTTCACGCTTCCACCTGTTCTTATCTCTGAATCAACTTTTTGTTTATGATTTTTTCAGGTAGAGCTAGGAATTCCTCCCGGACAACATCGATAACTTTTCTTCCCTCTGGATTCAAAATGTGAGGTAGGAACTCTGTGAATTTGCTTGACTGATGCACATACGCTTGGCTGAGATGTGTAAGGATATACCAGTACATATTCCGCATTGAAGCATCCCAGTTGATGGATTCCCCTTTAGTGGTTTTATGCCAGATTCTTGGAGGCTCCAGTTTCACACTGAGATCAGCTAACTCTGTATCTCTGAATTTTTCAGGTGGAAGCTTGAACATCACGAACACATCGTTATTCTCGATATCCCAATGCCAAAGAACGTCTTTAATCTGAAACCTCGCGAGGATCCCGTCAATTTCATCTTTCGTTCTCTTAGCCTTTTTCTTCGTAGTACGACCGTAAACCTCGGAATCCGTATCATAAATTTTAATCATTATGCTTTCACCTTTTCTTCCAAAGCATCGAAGAATTGCATAACCTTCTCATTAAACTCGCATAGGGGCATCTTGAACTCTTCAAGGATCTTACATGCTTTAGGGTGATTGCTCTGTAGCAGATTGACATTAAGATACCATTTCATCCAGGACTCGCGCAGCTCCTTTGTATCTAGGGTTATAACGCTCATTTTAGGATGCTCTCCAATTCCTCTTTGAGACGCTTCGCTCTGGTTAAAGCGGTAAGGACTGGCATTACTTTATCTATTTCCTCTAGACTCTCCCTATCTATCGTTACAGGGCCACCAGTTTTATAATATATTTGTATTCGTGTCCATTCCCTTTTTTCTGTTTCAGTTCCCATTTATTCTCCTCCTTTCCTATAATTACTGTAATTATATGGTTATTATCCCCTTTATGCTTATAACATTATCTAATATAATGTTAAGGACTGTAATCCCTTTATGAAATAGGCTTATAATGGGGAAAGGGGGCTTAATTCAGCCTCCTTTATATGTGTTACATGCCCCTTGCAGCCTACATGCGGAAAACTGTAAGATTACAGTAATTTATTTAAATTCCCCTCAAGCATTAATATGAATAATGGTGAAATAAATGCCTAAACCCGGCTGGAAAGTCATAACTGTGAAAGAGGAAGTGTGGAACCGTTTGGCTCTGTTAGCCTTAGCAGCTGGATATCGGGGCCATGGAGCAATCCCTAAATACCTGAAATATGTTATCTGCGGCCTCAAAAATTACTAGAGTAGAGGTGCATATCCATAATAAAATATATTCATTGGACATGTGCGAATGGTAATTCATGGGCGTTAGAGCAGATAGATATAGGAAAAATATGCTACCATAAAAAGAAGGGGTATTGTAAAAAACCGTGCAAAGGATTCCCTAACCAGAAATGGAGAAATACGTATTTACCTCTTACTTAGAGATAGGGCGTCCTATAGGACCCTTCCCTTTTCCTCTGCCTAATCCACGTCCTTTACCTTTAGATCTTATTTTGGATCCTGGGCATGGTTGATCATCACTCATGAATTCACCTCCTAATAATTTTTTATTAAAAAGAACTAGTTTCTTTTAAAAATAACTTTTAAATCTTCTGATTATATAGGTTTTATGGCGACGGGTTCCCAATCTTTCTCCTCCTCATAAAGCTTATCCAACACCCGTCTCACCTTTCTTGTATATTCCTCTAGAGTAGCAGCCTTATCCTCCTTCGACGTGTACAGCGTCGATGTTTCACGAAGATAAACGTCTTCACCTCGCTGTATATTCCTCAGCGTCCTCCTGGTGGGATGAAATCCTATACTCGACATCACATCATCCAGCCTTAACATATAAACAGTCATCAGCCGGGGAATAGCGACCTTTACCTTCATAGTCTGCTCACCCGCCCGCCATCCTAGCCCCCTCAGCATCCCCGTTGTGAGAGCTTCCTGTTCTGTTTTCATCCTGTATTTACTGTATGAAATCTTTATAGTGAATGGTATTCCAGAATCAGGGTTGCCAAGGCTAGGTTTAGAGAAATTATGATAGACTAGAAAATGATTTGAACTCATCACCAGGCCTCTTCACCAGTTACTTCTTAATAGTTAAGTTACAATAATGACTTGATTTT
>JABUBK010000067.1_pt1 | contig 19072 bp, 9 predicted proteins | sample 7332671 | NCBI WGS metagenome assembly JABUBK01 (sample SAMN07256342, study PRJNA390944) | subsurface metagenome | isolation source: Methane hydrate marine sediment | place: Pacific Ocean: Eastern North Pacific, ODP site 1244 | collected 2002
TTTACGACATGGCGCAAGAGCTGGCACAATCTATATTCGATCATTTCTCTTCCGAGTTGCAACAAAGACCACAAGCCAGCCGTTTCAAGGTCTATACTCTGCTGAACGAATTGTTGAGCAACTACAGGAAGGCTCTTCGTGAGATGGGCGACAAGTCTTTGCTCGGAACGGTGAAGGTAGTTGCAGGAGAAAAAGATCCTCGAAATCTCATGTTGATATTCTCTATGCTGAGAGTCTTCATGATCGAGTGGGACATTACAAGCCACATTGATACCATGTTTGATTCGGTGTATGCTTATTTTCCGATCACTTTCCGACCTCCCCCGAACGATCCTTATGGAATCACTGCCCAGGATTTGAAGGACAGGCTAAGGGATTGTTTATCGTCTACTGGGCTCCTGGCACCTTCGGTCTTTCCAAATATGTTGGACCGGCTAGATTCTACTTCGGAAGTGGTGAAAAAGGATGTTCTCCAGGCTCTGGCTGCCTGTGCTCTGAATTATGATTCAGGCACGATTGCTCAATTCTCGATCACTCTGTGGGATGCCGTAAAGTTTGAAGTTCTTCAGGCGCAAGAACCTTTTCTGGCAGACGAAGCTCTGAATGTTATCAAGAGTATTGCTACTTGTCTAACGAAGAGCGCAGGACCACATACACCTACTGCTGACCCGTTGGTGCAATATCTCAAGCCTGTAACCAAAGAATGTCTGGAGCACTTACAGGAGCCAGCTTCTAGACAGGCACAAGCATCTGGGGATATTCTCAAAGCAGTCGCATCGGCCACCACTCGCTCTTTTGAGATTGCAATCCAACGTGTCGGACCTGCCATGTTCACTCTTCAGCAGTCTTCCGAGGGAGTCGTCAACCAGAGAGCCATTCTTTCTGCTGTGAATCAGCTGATGGAAGCATCTATCGAGGTCTATGGCTCCTGGCTGGTTCCAAGTGTCAAGAATGAGAGAGGTCAGGAAACCTTGATCGTAGAATTCAAGGATAAACTTCTAGCCATCTACAGCAGAGCTTTGATGAGCACTGTCAAAGAGGAGGTTTCGTATCGTTTAGCAGCAGCGAGAGGCCTACTGCTCCTGTCCGAGATGTCCTCGCTCCTTGACGAGAATGAGGTTGGATTGGTAGTTCAACATTTCAACGACATCGTGCTTGATGAAGAGTCGTACGGAAAGGACGAGCTTAAGCAGAAGGCAATGCAAGCTTTGGCTGAGATTTCTAGATTCAAGCCTCGACTGATAACAGACATAACCTTTCCGAAGTTCATCGCAAGACTACCTGATGGTGAGACGGAAGCCGCAGATTCGAAAGACTATCAAGCAGTTCTTGAAGGCCTTGCCGAGATTTCGGTTGGTCGAGACTTGCTCGAAACACTGGTCCGCAGGCTGCTGAATAAGTTCGACTTACTCATCTCTACCCACTGGCAGACCGCCTACCCATACACATGTGCGATATTATCAACAGTTCTCTACGTACTGGAAAGAAGCACCAAGGACACGAGTGTAAGTCTGGATTCTTACTTTGATCGTGTGGTGAAAGGCCTATCGCAGAAAGTCGCAGCTGCGACAGATGGACCGCTCACGAACGAAATCGTGCTTGAACTACTTGGAAGGATCGTGAACCTTGTCATTAGACGATCCTCGCACGAGCATCAAGATCAAGCGGCACAAAATGTTTACAGATTATTCACAGATTCTCGACTAACTGAGCTCTTGCCTGATACCGAGTTGAAGCCTGAGATTGCACTCGTTCTATCGACCTGGATCTTAGCATCATTGCCGAAAAACTCGAAATCTGGCATTCTATCACAACCCTTGGTCCCACTCGTTACCACTCTTGCTCAGAAAGTCAATCAAGAAGGTCAATCGCCGGCTGTTCGACAAGCTTATCTCAGACAAACGGCTGTTTTGGTCAACAAGTTCATCACTGCAAGATCTGACCTGGACCAAATCACACAGGAGTTATTTGATGGAACTGCTGAGCGTGTACGAAATGCCACCGGGTCCGAGTTCCATGTTAGTGTTCGATACCTCTTCACGCTCGCGAAAGCACTCATACTTCGACTTGCGCCCTCCACGAACCAAATTCTGAACAGTTTAGTTGACCACTTGGACATTCTGCCAACACCTCAAGCTCGTATGGTCGCTGTGGCTTTTGGTACCTTACTTTCTCATGACGAAATTCTCTCGAAAACAAATGATGCACAGATTCGACTGCTTGCTCCACAACGAGTCTTCCAAACCGCTATTCCAATGTTATCAACCAAGTTTAGGGATCAATCATCAACACAAGAGAAGCGAGAGATATATCTGATAGCAGTATCCGGTATTCTTGGTACCGTCTCAAGCGATATTGTGATGCCAGAACTGCCAACGCTACTTCCTCTCCTGCTACAATCTCTCGAGCTTTCGGATGCTAATCAAAATGTGAAAACTGCGACACTCGAGACGATGATTGTCGTCATTACGAAGAACCCAGAAGCATTGATTGAGAGTGGACATATACCGGCGTTAGCCAGACGTCTTATAGCCGCAGGCACACTGCCGAAGAAGTCGCGTAAGTCCAGCACCAAAACGACAACGAGTACATCGGCGCAATCGAAGGACCAAGACGTCGTAATGATAGACATACCAGCACCGAAACCCACATCTTCCCCGAAGTCACGCCAACTCGCTCTCCATTGTTTGACACTCCTTCCACAACATATCAAGGATCAAAGAACACCAAATCCATTGCTGACATTGAAAAAGGAGGTGTTACAAGGTCTGGCAGGTTGTTTGGATGATCCAAAGAGAGATGTTAGAAAAGAAGCTGTCGACGCAAGGGCTAGATGGCTACGTAATGTTGATGATGGGGATGATAGTGATGAGGAATAGACGATTACTCCATGTGTTACGAACTTGACGATATGGATGATGAGAGAAACGATGATAGAGTGGTACTGTCGAGAAGTTCCGCAATGTAGATTGGAGTGCATACCGCTATAGATACTTGGATATATAACATAACATACAATTGATTCCCTCGAGTATCTTCTCTCATCTATGCATTGCGTCGAGTCTTCATTCCGAGAGACACGATGGCGTGAAACTCGCCCCATTTTTTTGTCCACCGCCGCAAAACCATTCATTTGCCGAACGCGGTTAGGAAGAGGACTATGCCAAGACTACGAAAATACTTTGAAGCTCCGCTAATCTCAACTCTCTCTCCAGGGGCCATCGACTTCGTCATGGAAAACGATTCCTTTCTACCTGGCAGATGTCCAATCTTTAAGTGGATGAAATCAGCGAAGTCTCGACATGCCGCGGTGTCGGATCGATCAGGCAGGGGTGGAACAACTCCTATAAGATGGCCGCCAAGCTTACCCACTGAGGAGACTCATCTATTCTGCGACCAGGGCCTTTGACTATCACAGGTAGTGGTTTAATGTGGTGTCACATGTACATGTGCTATCAGAATCTCAAAAACGATGTCTTCGATCGAGTCGCGCCATTCACAATGGTTACAACTTGACGTTTTCAAAGTACCTTTTCTTGATCGTTGACTCATATCTGGATATTGCTGGACTTGCGACACTTCTGCGGAACTGGTTACGATGTTAGACTGAAGAATCTCCCTATGATCTCTACAAAAGCAAGGACATCATGCTATTCAGCAACACTTCCACGACTTCTTACACTCCCTTGAATCCCAATCGACCAACTCCTCCGAAAAGCTCACAGGCGCCGTCTATTGTTGCCACGGAGCTATGGCGTCCACTCTGGATGAGAAGATGGATCCTGATTCTGTTCACGTTGTTGTTCATAGCAGTGATAGCTGCTTTAGAAGTATTGAGTGTTACTTCAAACCAGCACGATGGCCTTGCTTCGACTAGCACATCTTATCATTACTTCTGGACTTATGGGCCCACTGCCAGCTTCACGCTATTTCTTGCGCTCTGGAACCGAGTCGACTACAGGATCAGACAGATGATGCCGTGGATTGCTTTACATGAGCATCCTGGTATCGCTGCTTCACAAAGCATTTTCCTCGATTACCTTTCACCAACCATGCCTGAAATCCTGTGGCAATCTTTCAAAAATCGCCATTTTGCAGTCACCTCGAGCACGCTTGTTGTCAATTTGATTACGGTCATGATGATCGTTTCTACCTCTCTATTCTCTCTGGAGCCGCGACCTCTGACAATAAATGATGTTGCCTACCGCACTACGGCTGCCTTCGCTCGAAACGGACCACTACAACCTACTACGCTCCCAAGTTATATGATTGATGGTATGGATTATTGGAATTTGACGTATCCGTTCGGTGTGACGCCAGAGTATGCCTTCCAGCCCTTTGAGCTCGCAGACAACAGGACTTCCTCGAACGCCTTGCAACAAGCGAACGTAGAAGTCATGTTGCCCGGACTTGATTGTGAAGAAGCTCGGCTAGATTTTGTTTCCTGGAGTTTCTCATGGATGTGGACTGATTGCAACTACAACATCAGTACAATGAATTCCTCAATGGACACGGTAACAGGCAACAATGCCACGATGAATCTGACTTCTAGCGACTGTACCATCAAGACGTGGTACTCAGCCTCTCCCATAATTGCTTACACAGCTGGCGTTGACGGCGACGTTGGCAATTTTGCGTCATTCGCACAAATGGATTGTGCTGGAAAAATCAGCGATTCTCGAATTGTGCTCGTTTTCGGTGAAGCTGTGAATAATGGTGATATTGGACCTTACCCACCAAGCCAAAAGTGTCTCGATGAAGCACCAATCGCGGACATCGAGATATTGAGATCCAAGCAATGGATATGCAAACCAAGCCTCAAATTAACATTGGGCAACGTCACGTTCAACAGTACGGACATATCGAGGGGGATCCTGCCTCGAATCACTCTGGATGAAGCAAAGAAGCCTCATGATCTTCCGAACATGACCGACTTTGACCTCACATGGGGAGTTGTTGGTACCTCGCAAGCTCCTTTCAGCAGCGATAATCAGAGCATTGCATTGAAAGCAGATCCGGCAGAAACCTATGCTGAGATGAGGGTTCTGCGGTCGGTCAATCCAGATAGACGGGAAGAGTTGTTGACAACCGATTTGTACCGAGATCTGGCCATTGCACATTACAAGAGGGAGTTGTCGATCATTGGACACTGGTTATTGGCACGCCAGGACACGAATCTCGTTGAAGGTGTTGTCGTGATCAACCAAAACCGGCTCCTTGTGCGCGGAGTACCCTTGCGTATTCTGGAGGTTCTCTCCGGGATTATTGCCCTTCTTGTTCTATCTTTGATCGTCATCTTACCAAGGACGTCTGTCGCACCATGCGATCCCGCTCGACTCTCCAATCTCCTTGTCATTTTGAAACAGTCACCATCTATGGTACAATCATTCTCACAGACCGGGTCGCTTGGCCTCAAAGCTCTAAAGCGTCTGTACGAGTCCAGGGAGTACTCCACTATGTTCATGCAGGAGAATAGCGGCTCTGAAAGTCTATCGGGAAAGAACAGCTTCGTACTCAAGGATGTGTCAGACAGTTCGACAGTAGCAAAAAGCGCCGACAGCGATCAAATACTCTGGTGGCGTCCATACACAATCGTTGTCTGGTCAAGGATCGCGGCGTCCGTTATTGTGGCAAGCCTGATTCTTACACTGATAGCGCTGGTAACGTTCTCGAACCGGACACAAGGATTGGCAACTGTGGCGCTATCCGGATACCAAAGTGTAACCTGGACCATCTTTCCAGCGGTGATCATGTCTGGTGTTGCCATGTACTTCCGAGCACTGAACTCTATCTACAAAGTTTTTGGACCATTCTCCCTTCTTCGTAAGGGTGTGAGTACGCCTAGAATTCTGTCCAGAAACTATCAATCAATGACGGAAGTAGAAATCCTGCTCCATGCGACACGCGACAGAAATGGTGGGGTCTTCTTCACGACCTTTGCCGCTATTCTGACAGCATTTCTGACTATCGCTGTCAGTGGTGTTTTCACAGCCCTGCCTGCACCGACTACCTCTGATGCTACAATTGCCCCCCAATCCTGGTTTGAAGATACTGGATCGAACGACGACGGGACTGCTGGGAGTAATGGCATCATCTCAGGTCTGGTCTTGAGATCTAACCTTTCTTATCCTCAATGGACATACGAAGATCTTGCACTAGCATCCTTTGACCCAGCCGAGAGTTCCCCCAGCGGTTCAGACACAACTTTCCGCAGTATTGTACCTGCTGTACGAGCAGATCTGGAATGTACCCTCTATGATCAAGAGAATATCGACACTCTACAGTACATTGCGTCTGCCACCAGTGTTATGTCACCAGGACTTCTTGGCAGTACTCTTGGTGATTCGAAGGACTGCAGGATTGAGACGTATCTGCAAAAATTCAACGGTGTGAAGGGGAATTTTACCTTCTTTTCATTCCTGAACAACACCAAAGCTGGATGTCCATTCTTGAATTTCTTCTGGGGTTATCAAGCTCCAACGAATGGATCGTGGGCCACTTACAACGTCACATACGGCAAAGGGCTGGCTTGTTTCGAGACCACTAGTCAATTGGACGTGGATGTGACTTTTACGTACCCGGATCTCCGCATCGACACCAGATCACCACCCGTCAGTCTGAAATCAACATCGAAGCCATTCAGTTCGGCTATAAACAAAATACCTTATGGTTCTATGCCCAGCGATACCATCGGAACTAACTACGGCTACAGGTTCCGATTCGCCATGCAAGGATATTTCGGGATAACTGACGAAGATCTGCTCAATCCTGACAACGATGATCGAATTGTTGAGGCCATCAAGTATACGCATCGTGTGATACGGGCACAACAGTACCATGCCACACTACGCTCAAGTTCAGTCGCGAGTCAACTTCAACCAGTCGCTGGCGTGCTCACTGACCTGTCGACATATCGTTTATTCTTGAATGACGTTGCGACAATCGTTCTGTGCAGCTTGTTGGGAGGTATTTTGATTTGCTTGGCTATGGCTGCTTGGCTTATGAACACCAAACATGTGTTGCCGAAGAATCCTCTTACGATTGGTGCGGCTGTGAGTCTGCTGGTGGACAGCAATTTGCTAAGGCACGAAGAGTCTACGGATCGCAATGGGACGATCGCTACTTCTGACATACCAAAGTTCACGACCTATGAGATGGGTTGGGTCCAAAGCAAATACGCAGGGAAGGCGGTATGGACGATCCATGGATCCGGTGACGAACACGGCCGAGCGAACAACGCCGACGATTCAGGTGTGGCTCTGCAGACGTTACTACCGACTAAACAAGCACAAACTGCAGAACATGAGGACGATGGCGTGGACAGTCACATGATAGTCAATACACAACGTAGATGATATTCTGTTCTCATCTGTGTCGAATCCATCGCTTATTCGCCGGGTTATCTAGCTGCCTCAGTTATGTTTCGACCAGGCTGAAACGCAACTGCGCTGCCTACACTACCGGAAGAATTTCCCGAAGCCATAGTATATGCAGAGCTTGTCGCGACACGATGAAACCGAAGAAGTCTAGTGTACGAGCAATCGAAGGTGGCGTGAGTGCATCCTTGCACATGCGTGGTTGATCTTACGAGACAACAGTCCGACTGGTCGAATGTATTGGGGGCCGCATATCAACACTGTCCGATCGTATCTTGATACCTTGTCGCGCATGGTCGATATTCCATCTGGGTCAAGCGCGGCAAGGTTGACTACACATCTCCGACCTTCTTGAGGCTTCAAAGTACCATCCCGACGACCTTGCGAGGGCTTTTCTCTCTCGATATCATTACAAAACAACGTTTGCACCACATCTGCTACCATTCATGGGAGCACATCGACAGAGTTGCTCCCCAATGTCAATCCCGGAAGCTCCAGTCTTTTCCGCGCTACGATCTGCCAGTTGACCGGTCAGGCTGAAGGTGGATGGATGGGGCGAAGCCTAGATCTCCACTAGGTATCCAAGACCTGCACGATATCTGCCTGACCGTTGACAGCGGATGTCAAAGCATATTGTACAGCGTGAACTGACCACCAACGAGGGGCCATACAACGATAAAACAGCCTCGATTTGCAACTCAATACCATCTAGATCGTTTTGTCCGCGCCTTATGGATTGAGCATCCTCATTTACACAGAGTTTTATCATATTTGCGATCGGTCTGCATACCTTGCGCGTCAAGTCTCATGCTTTCGCGATAGGAATCCCATCAGCAATGTTCAAGAGGAAACGTCCAGTGACCTACAACGAAATTCCTCGTAAGAGCATCCTCAGGCGTGGTGGATCGTCACTGACATGAGCAGTTGTTGACAATCCAGCAACTACCTCCTTAGACGAACTGCCAAATGAACTCGATCAGACACCCAACTGGCAACCACGTTCGTACCGTTGGTACTTCTTCACCATCCCTTTAGTCCTCCACATCCTTCAATTGATCTTCACTTGTCTCGTATTGGACGCATGGTACACAGAGAGTACAGTTCTTCGCTTCGATCTGCACAACACGACTCCGTACTTCCTATGGCAATACATTCCTTTGACCACAGTGGTATGCGCCGGCTTCTTCTGGGAGATTATTTACCTTGATGTCTGTCAGTTGGAGCCGTTCTATCAGCTCACACAACCTGAGGGTGTTACATTGAAGGCCTCACTCAGCTTGGATTACATGACCTCTTTCACGTGGTTCGTACCCTTCAGAGCCTTTCGTCAAGGGCCACATCGTCATACTGCGGTCGGACTTGCTTCAATCGTCAACATCCTGGTTGGTATGGTTCTGCCGGCTACCACTGCGGGCATGTTGAAGATTCAATGGATGCTGTCAACTTCCGGCGCGGCAGTGACTGTCCTGCCCGCCTTCGCAATCTTGAACATCTTGGTTCTACTGGCTAGCATAACTTGTGGTGTATGGCTGTACCTCGTACTTTACCAACGTCGAACCGGGATCTACTCTGCTCCCGCGAGTATCAGCAGCATCGCCGCGCTCGTAAGCGGCAGTAACATTCTACAAGCATTCCAAAAGCTCCACTCATATGACACTCAAGCACGCATCGATGAAGCGCTGGGTCACTGTCGACTGCGCCTGGAACACAGACCTGGTCATGATAATCCTTACCAAATACGCCTCCTCGATCCCATCGAAGACTTAACAGTCCCGCCAGAACAACCCTTCAGACCCACCCGTGCAGAGGCACATAGCTGGTGGCTATGGGGTCGAACATATGTCGGATCCTCCTTGTTAATCCTCGCACTGGAAATCATTTTCGCATCCGTCTCACTGGGAAAGAGTTATACCACGAGCACAACTATCAGAAGAATCCTAACGACCATACTCAACGTGAGCGCAGCAGCACTCTGGTCAAACTGGCACACTAATATCGCGTTGCTGGAACCATACTACCGTCTCGCCAAAGGGAAGACAACAACGTACAGTGCAGCGGGAGTATCAGATCCATACTGTCGAATTGAACCGCGGAAGCATCTGGCTCTTGACGGCACAAACGACGCGTTACATCTCGAATTCACGAGTTCAGCGATCTCAAATCTCATCACGAGCACACGAAAGGCAACAAGAGCAGGATTCGTCGGGTTCATCGGCTTCTGCGTCCTGATCCTTCAACTCTCCATAATCACCACTCCCGCCTTCATCAACGTCACAGCTCTAATCACAGCACTCCTCTCCTCATCATCCACGACCGGACTCACCCTCTCCATCTTCACCGCAAACTGGCCAACAGTAATCCCCCGGAGCATCATAATCGACTGGTGGTTCTCAATCGCATTCATCTTCATCCAAGCCATCTCCCTCTTCGTCGGGCTAGTGTTGGTCCTCGTCTACAAACGTACTCCGATAATGCCGCGGAAGCCGTATACGTATTCGTCTGTGGTGTTGTATCTTTGTAATAGTGCTGGGTTGTTGGGGGATTTGGCGGGGACATCTGTGATGGAGAAGAAGGAACGGGATGGGTGTTTGAGGAGGAGGGGTGGACGGTATGGGATTGGGTGGGTAACGGAGGGAGAAGGGGAGGATGAGGGTTGTCGGGTTGCGATTGAGAGGATTGAGGAGGTTAGAGCGGGATATGTGTTTGGGGAGGTGATGTCTGAGCGGGCGAGGTAGGAAACAGTCAATATTGGTATACTCTTCAGATCGCAACTATGAAAAGAAGGGAGGGGATACAAACGACTCCGATTTCACAATATTGGCTAACGGTACTTTGCCCTGGAGTCGGATAAAAATCCACTCGCTCTCTGATTGCTCATGCCTCAAATTTTGGATTTCGAGTAAGCTCAGGAGCACCCCAGGTGCCTAGAAACCAGATGAGAACTTCGTCATTGACCGAAGGTCAAAGAGATAGAGACAATATGGGCAACACCTATCAACGAGGTACTATCAAGAGTGGCCAAGCATCACATGTCTTGGACGAGGTGAGTGTCGTCCCACAGGCTGATGTTATCATGATGTTTTGACCACTTCGTTTGGCAGTCATATCGTTGTTTCGCTCAGGTCTCATCTTCCCAAAATCATGCGAGCTGAAGATATCTCCCTTTCTTCTCGCTTCTTTGCCATTCCTTTATGCTTCTTCCTCTTCTTCAATAGCAGACCAGATCCCACCATAAACTCAGACAATACAACCAATCTCAACCTCAACTGGCATTCTCTCGGGTTTCATGTTCTCTTTCACATGAAGGTCGCAGCCTGAGGGATCCCCAGTTGGCTTGTCCTGGTTAACGGCACGATTCATAAGTCTTGATCGATCCTTATGCGCGGTTTATGTGGTGCTAAGTCTGTGTGGCCAACAGGGTGATTGTTGGTCGTTTGGAGGGTATCCATCTTAGTGTCAATTGAGGGCATGTCGAATGTGAATCATAAGTTCTAATATCGTGCACGGTTGCTCGAGAAGTTCGATATTTTTGACGTAATTGGATTAGAAATGAAAGTGATCTGTGCTCACGGTTGAGAGGACGGGATACCGGGAAGCGGATTCGGGTATGATCTGTTCTTTTGAAGTTGTGATATCATGTTCTTTCTCTTTCTCTTTCCCTTCTCTGTGTCCATACTCCTTCTTGATTTCATTGTCTTTCTCGTATAGCTCCGAAAATGAGGGGGTATGGAAGTCTCTGCATAAAATTTTGGATGCTGTTTGGCAAAGCGTAAACCTGCAGATGCAGTGCTGGGTTGCGAGAAAGTATACAGATCGACAGTGTGATATCTGGAAAGGTAAACAAAGAACCAAACTCATCTTCTAGATTCCCGGCGTGGACGGCACAATTTTATGCAACTCGGATATGGTTCATGCTGTCAAGTCGTTCTTTATCCACTTTTTTTTGAACTTCTTGTCCATCGTTTTGCCTGCTTGCGTTGTTGTCGGCTGAATTTTAACGAGTTCTTTGGATTGGAACCAACTGGTACCTAGGATAACTAATTGCATACAGCTGCTTTGGGGGATATGTGAAGAGCTTGTTGACGACCATAGGCTTACGACTCGAGTAAGATATACATACACTCTAGATCTGTAGTCCCACAGGAGGAAAACCAAAAGTTAGTTGTCTCGTGGACAGGTGAGTGTTGGAAAAGGTTGAGCATTTGCGAGCCACTGGCTATAACCATTGAAATGTCTTACCTACACTTGAGAACCGTTTCGAGGGATGGAGATCGCAGCTTCCAGTTGCACAACAAACGCAGACGTATTTATTTTGGATGCGAAGTAATGATTCGTTGCACCTTAATATTACGAGTCGCAGATGATCATGGCCATGCTCTGTGAAGACAAGGCTGCGCTTAGTTATGTATTATCAATACAAGAATCCTAAGAGTCACAATGCACGTCAGCAAGTAATTGACGGCTCTATGGATTGAGTGACAAGACATGGTGTAGATAACGAGCAATTACCGATGCGAGGTATGTATGATAATCTGACCATCGGCGCTGACACAGGATCATGGCGTCCGTCTCCTACGCTTTGCAGCCTGCGATTCTAATGATTTTTTCTGATGATCTCTGTCTTTGAGGAATCTGGACGAACGGGAAGGAATTTGAGGACTTGATAGTGAATAATCTGCAAGACTAAGGTAATGGCAACGAGGTGAGATTTTCAGGAGTTCAACTAGTCGTTATAGTTATTTGTCGAGTTGCCCTTGGCAGCACTTGTCGGGCGTGCCTTTTTATTGTCCTGGTTACCTTCGTCGATACCATCGCACTTTCCTGTCTCAGTCCATATCGTTTCACGAATCTTCAGAAGTATCGGTCGCTGATATACTCGAGTCAGTAAGAGGTAAGTGATATCTGCACAAGCTGAGTAGCTAGACTGGGAGGTACAATCAAGATGTCCATCACATGAAAGCTTGAGGCGTCGATGAGGCATCGTCGCTTTCGTCAGTATCCGCAGTCGGAAGCTTCAACCATCAGTGTTTGAATCAGAAATATCCAGCTGATGCTTGAACGAAGTCCAGTCAAACTGAGAAGGTAAGCTTGCCTAACATCGGAATTCTATTCTCTGCTCACGTAATCAAGAAGACCGAAAAAGGAGGCCACAACCAATCACTTTCGCTTAAAATCTCCGTGGTGTTGCTAAAAAAGGTGAACCAAGACCAGAAAGCTAGTTACAAAGTCACCATGAACGACCCACTGGGTGGGGGCTAGGTCGATGGGCACCAGCAAGCTTGCGACGTCATACTCACAGCAAGTGTTTATCTGATGCCTTTAGGATCAATCTCGACTCCATGGCTCAACTCCCACGAGTAAATCGACCGTACTCAGAAGTTCCACGAAACACATTACCACAGTCACTGGACAAGAAGTATCAAAGAGATGAGTGAGCCGAAGGTCTTGATCATAGGGTGCGGTATTGCTGGACCAGTACTTGCAGTTCTGTTGAAGAGGAAGGGGTACAGCCCAGTCGTGTTCGAAAAGGTTCGCCAGCTGGGAGATGCAGGGGCCTCTCTGATGCTCATGCCGAACGGCATGAAGGTGTTGAACCTGGTCGGAGTGGCTGACGAGGTGTACAGCGGAGCCTCGCCTCTCGACACATATCAGGATTTCAAAGGCGACGGCACGAAACTGGGGATGTCAGATTTACCAAAGTCGTACCGACGGAAATATGGCCAATGTGCAGTTGGTGTCAGACGGACCAGGCTCAATCTGATGATGAAAGATCTGCTACTTCGCTCTGGTATAGAAGTGCACGAAGGCTGGGGATTGAAGACGATCGAGGAGGTTTCTGATTCAGTGCTGGCTTCATTCACAAATGGTCAGACGATGAGAGGGTCTTTTCTGATCGGCTGCGATGGGATCAAGGCTGCTACCCGGGCAGTACTGCTAGATAAGCATCAGGCTCCGCAACCACCTCCAACTTACACGGGACTTACGCAAATTTCTGGCCTTTCACCGATGCCAAAGGCGTTCACCGAGTCCAGTATGCGAAATTGGTATGGTGAAGGTGTACATGTGATCGCATATCCACTCTCAGCGGAACAAATATCATGGGCTGTCACAGTGCCAGAGACAGAAGAGCAAAGCGAATCGTGGGGACTTTGTAGTCCAGAAGAGATGCAACAAGTGAAGCAAGATTTATCGAGCAGATTGGACGAGTTTGATTCGAACGTGGTAGAGATGGTTCAATCCGCTGAACGTATCCTCACCTTTGGGTTGTTCGATCGAGAGACACTTGCAGCCCCAGACTGGTACAGTCGAAGGATAGTGTTGTGCGGTGATGCCGCACATCCAACATCTCCCCACCTAGGACAAGGTGCAAACCAGGCACTCGAAGATTGTTACCATCTCTCGGACGCGTTTCCTGATCTCAAATCCAACGAGAGTGGAAGCAGTATACCTGGCGACCTGGAGGAGAACTTCTCACGATATGCTGAGAAAAGACAACCGCGTACTGCTACTCTTGTGAGAGGGGCTCGTGCTGTAGGGGAGAAGAGAGTTGTTACAGGCGGTAAGGAGGCTTGTGAGCGTCGAGATCAGGCGGTGGTGGCCGAGTGGCAGGATACCGAGGCCATTGCTCTCAAGTTTGATGGGTTGTGTCGAGAGCCGTTCAATGCACTGGCCGCGACTGCCGCATCATAGCAGAGAAGTGAGTCAATCTTGGCATTGGCTGGAAGATCTTGTCGCGTACGCTCGAATGCATCCGTGGCATCTTGCTTGGACCACGGTCTGTATCCCAAATCGAGGGTAGCGTCAGCATCTTAAGATCGATTGATCGTAATACACCTGATCCTGTCAATTGGCACACTCAGATGCACCTACTAAACTCTCGTATTGCCTTGCCCTTCAGTGTTGCTTGCGAGCTGTCGTTTGTTGATGTTGGTCACACTCACTATTTGATTTCCGTAACATGACCTCCAATTCCTGATTGTTCCTCCAGTGTCAGCATCAGACCAAAGTAACGCTCCAAGGCTTTAGTTCTTTCACTTTCACTCTTGAAGACGGCCACGACTTCGGTCTTCCCACCCAAGTTCTGCTTCAAAGTGTCATTGATGAGCATCACTTTGCCCGTGATCTGGTCACCTGTCCGCAGAAATTTCACCACGAGAACGGTGAAAGTCTGAAAGCTCTGTGGACAAGCGCTTGCCCAGTAGTTGATAATGCTGAAGTCTGTCTCGGAGAACTCCCATTCAGGGAAGGCATAGTATGAATTCCACGGTACATCAGGGGCGTTGCGATACTGGTAGATCCAATATAGCCTCGATTTGTCGACTTGTTCAGGGATATTATCTTGGATCAATCGAATTTCTTGAGTGCCCAAGTTGTGTATGGCTAGTCCACTGACGAGCGGCACAGGTTTGGTTGCTCCGTCGCCTCCGAAACCGGTATCAACCATCCATTTAGTGCCATCTGGTAGTGTGACAATATTGACGATATGCAACCTGGTAGATCAGCACTCTTGCTGATTGATATGAACAGCCCACTCACCAGCCAATGTAGTCTCCGACTGGTATGACTCCGTCACGCCTCCTTATCTTCACACCCGCAGTGTACGCCTGGAATCCGAGACCTCTCAAGATGTGGTTGTAGAATATACTATTTTCCATACAATAGCCTCCTCGATGTCTGGTAATGAATTTCTCGAAAAGCCATTGTGGTTCCAGAGAGACCGACTTCTCCTTGGCGTAGTGTAAGGCCAGATTTTCGTAAGGGATGGTCGAGATTTGATGCACATGCAGTGCATTGAGATAGTCGATAGTCAAGGCTGGCTTCGCTGCAGGATGCCATTCAGGAGGGAGTCCGACATAAGCCAAATATTGGGCAATCTGATCTGGTGTGTACACTGAAGCCATTTTACTGGCAGTCTCGGGGGGTCCCGAAAGTTCAACGGATCGAAAGGCGTTTGGAGGCTCGCACAAGACGCGGCCGATGAAACTTGGCCGACGTCATCAGATTTTTATGCTCGCTCGAGAGTCCCGACATGCACAAGTGCAGTAATTGTGCACATCTTAGCAAACAGTATGTGCTAGGTCAATTCGCCTTTTTTCTTACTCCTTACCTTACCCCTAATACCCGGCGACACACATGGCGCTCTCCAACTTTAATCTGACCAGACTTCGAACTCAGTTGTCGACTTGATGGTGTCAGCGTGTTGGATTTGGCGGGCGGCGGCTTGCCCACGTCACATGATATTCCCATCGCCGAAGTTTCGACTGACTTCGTTTCGACGTTACAGTTTTTCAACCTTGACTTCACCACCGTATCCTTGTCACGGTCGCATCATGAGGATTTTTCAAAAATTGTGACACATCAGCGAGAAAATGTATAGGGCACGCCTTCGAACCAGGACTGGATGTCTTAGCTGCAGGCGGCGACGGAAGAAGTGCGACGATCGCCGGCCAAGATGTTCTCCGTGCCAGCGCTTGAGATTACCTTGCGAATGGGGAGATGGCCCGATCTCTGCTTCTGAAGAAGCTTCGTCTCCGGAACGCGGAACACAGGTTTCCTTTGATACAAAAGAACCCACGACTATAGCGACATCCATAGCCATCACTTCATTACCGAGCAAGCAGAGGATCGCTGATCACGATGGCCTTGATAGACGGAAATTTGAATTGCCTACTGGCATAACTCAAGATCTATCAAACTACTATGAAACACAGCCAATAGCAGTCGCCCCCACCGAGGTAGGGGAAATGCGTCATATCCTGATACTGGGAGTGTTCGAAGGATGGGATCAGGTCGCACCATCAGTCCGTTCTCATGAAACGTGGTTGAAGGTGGTTCATCTGGACAACCTTCTGCGGCTATTCGGTCATGGCAAGGCAGCCCGACTTGCACTGGGTCTACTATCACTAGCATTGACACAAGTAAGTATATCCGAATTTCGAGTCGATAGAGCTGAGTTATCTTTGTTAGTACCTAGCGGAGCCAAGTCTAAGATCTGAAGAGCGTATTATAAAACTGCCTGCTTGGTACATACCAAGGTACGAATTGTGTAGTCGTCCAGGATATATCTAATCAAATGCTTAGTCAAGAGGGTGCAAAAAAGGCGGCCAATTCTGTGTTATGGTAGATTCCCAATGGCTTTCGTCATGACAAGAAACCTTCTGACGCTGAAACAGGCCAGCAGTTCGAGACCGATTATCGGAAGCATCGCCGAGATACAAAAATGATCGGTTCGTGTATCGTTTGCTTAGCCAAGGAATTCGATTCATATGGCCTGACGAACCACACGCTGCTTTCGCAGTATCGGAAACGATATGTCGCTTTTCTTTGACTGACGAGTTCATCCTAAGAGCTAGCAACATACGATCCTTTGCAATGCCGGCTGACTTCCTCCTTAAGTATCCAGAATTTCGAGGTGAAGCGCCGCAACTTGAACCTTCCCCAACGTTCTGCACCTCTCAGGATGTTGATAAACTCGAAATTATCTATTGGAGACTTATGAGGGAGAAGTTTCGTCGCGGTCAAGATGACTCTGAAGTATCATACTGTCAATACTTTACTCTCCCGATTGATGGTGACGACCAAGCCAGCACAAGAAGGCGTTTGAAACCACGCTTGGCTATAAAAGACCTTCTGAACTCACCTGTCACAGTGCCCCAGCTTTGAATTTCGAAAGCCGAACTTGGCTCGAGGATCCAGGTCTTCTAGCTCGTGGTAAACCAGACGCTTCTGCGTGACTGCCCCACAAGATGATTAGTCGAAACCAAAATCGCCGCGTCTGACTTAAGGTACCTGAGGGTCACATCGGTCGGAGATTTCTTGGCCCTTACCGAGCCATTCCAGGTGTCGTAATATTCATCTAGTGCCCTCCCGGGCCTATTCAAAAAGCGGCTGCATGGCTGATCACCGGTATCCTCTAGTCATCACTCCACCAATCAAGACGGACGCTGAGTCACGTAGATTCATGCCTTTTACCGGCCATCGTTGATACTGACATTCCCTTAAGTCATCGTGTGATGATCAGTGCATCTACACTCCTCTACTTCACTTCATCATATATGCAACTGGGAAGTTGCGATGTTCACTTTGGTCGGCGTAGCAGATTCTTCGTGCTCGCTCCTGCACCAACATGCAAAAACGAATCAGTCATGATTGATGGCCTTCTCGGCAGGGCGGACTTGCCTGCCCCACCTTCAAGTTCTTGAATGCCAGAATCGCCGACAGTTCTCTCGTCTTCCCTTCCAACCCTCCACCTCCGTCAGAACACAGTGCTACAGGCAGCAGGATCAATTCATGGTTGTCAATGAATCAGAATTGGAAGACTTGTGGATTCGTATCCATGTAGTCGTCGCGGCCTGCTCAACTGACATATTGGACATTGTTCAGCCTCACTCTCTGATGGCTTCAGAGCGATCTCGAGACGCGCTCACAACGCAACCAAACAGATACTTGGCACAAACAACCTATAACTATCCTACCAATCAATACGGCGACACCACTGTAGCTGCTGGAGCCCAGGTACACTTGGGCGATCTACACTATCACGTTCAAAGCGATCCTTGGAACGATGAGGTCAAACGAATGCTGGAGCTTTTATCTTTCCCTGAGATATACAGCCGTTCCGACAGTATCGCTGACGCAGAGAAGGGCACGTATGAATGGTTACTTGATCCAAATGTCAAACCCGAAGATTCCCCAAGTGGGAGGCAGCGATGTCTGGCTATGTTCTCGCAATGGTACTTCCACGGATCTGGCGTCTTCTGGATCTGCGGTAAGCCAGGCTCTGGTAAGTCAACTCTAGTCAAGCACTTGTTGCAAAAGGCGACCTCGTTCTCATCCCACGTATACCCTCCTGTGCAGTCTGGACACTTTGGTTTCTTTTTCTGGCTAAACGGCACGCCTCTTCAGAGGAATGTTTTGGGATGCATACGATCACTGCTCTGTCAACTCTTGCAAGACAGCATAACCTCACAGTCTGCTGTATCAACTCTGCGACTTCTCATCCCAGACAGACACCGCTGGACGGAGAACCGCCTCCAAGAAGCTGTCTTCTCGATCCTAAAGCAGATTGCAGTCCCAATAGCAATCTTTATTGACGGCTTGGATGAATGCGACAATCCGCGGGATTTTTTGAGATTTCTGGATGGCTTAAGAGACATTCATGGCCTCAGAATATGTGTCTCAAGTCGATCGGAACAAATATTCGTGGATGAGTTCGAAAGTGGCCCAGGTATCAGACTGCAAGACATCAACCAGGCAGATATCCACGAAATGATCTCGCAAAGATTCTCTAGAGATCCACAGGTTCGACGCCTTGTCGCGCGACAGAAAGATCAGGGGTTCTTATCCTGGATTTCGCTTACAATTACAATAAAGGCAGAAGGAGTTTTCCTCTGGGCATACCTTGCGGTGACAGAGGTACTTGAGGGGATATCGAGTAGAGACAATATGTCAACTTTGCGACATCGTGTGGAGGCGATGCCTGAAGGTATGTTACAGCTCTACAAGTCGATGCTCACACGTGGAGGCAGGACTGCTACGCTCTATGAGTCACATGCTGCATTGTACTTCCGCTTGGTATTGAGGAGTCGTGGTATCTATGCTCAACTCAATTTAATGAGATTTGCCCTCATGATTCATGACTCGATCCGTATGAAATATCTGGATTCGCCGACTGTACCATCCTTCCTAAGGCCAAC
>JABUBK010000068.1_pt1 | contig 18863 bp, 28 predicted proteins | sample 7332671 | NCBI WGS metagenome assembly JABUBK01 (sample SAMN07256342, study PRJNA390944) | subsurface metagenome | isolation source: Methane hydrate marine sediment | place: Pacific Ocean: Eastern North Pacific, ODP site 1244 | collected 2002
GATCGGATGGATGGAAATGAATCCTATTATCTGGCGGGTTTACTGCTTTTTTAAGTTCTTGAAATTGTGGAAGGATATTCTATATGCCGATGTTAGTTGGTATCGATCTAAACCGAACGGTACCGAGTTTCTAACTGCTAAGGAATCTTTTCATATATCTTGGGTTGTGTGGATGAAATGACTGAGATCAGAGAATGCCCTTTTTGCGACAAAGGGACCATGATCACGATTGATCTTGAATTAAAATATTGGTCGCCTAGTAGAAAATACGGAAGTATTCGAGAATCAGTCGAAGCTTTTGAGTGTGATCATTGTGGATGGATTATCTTCAAAAGAAAACAAGCGTAAAGCCTTCTATCATTGGAAGGCTTGCATATTTTCCGGGGGATTTGTCAGGATCGAAATAGTTGAAAAGGTCCCGGTTTCGATGGGCTATTGTAATTTTCTTAAACGATGGGTCGATTTAGAAATTGAGTGCCCAAGTTGCAAGAAGCATAAAAGGACTAGGACCCCGACCCAACATGAACGGACCCCGACCCGTAAGGTCCGTATAGGTACAGCGCGGCGTAGATCGATTTCTAGGCGAAAAGAACATTTTGAAAGGTCTTGGAAAAAGCCGACCCCTGAAAAACATTAAAAATAATACGGAATCCGCACCCTGGCACACCGACATTTTTACGATTCCCGCATGGCCTTCTACGTTTTCCATAATTATTAATAGGGAATAGGACATAACCGGGAATAGATCAAGATGGGGCGCACACGCGAAGACTTTACGAAGATAACCGAGATTCTGATCATGGCGAAGAAGGAGATCATGCCGACGCGCTTGTTACGTGATACCCGCCTTTCATATACGCCGCATTTTTGGATGATCGAGAAGTTATTAGAGCTTGGTTTCCTTGAAATAGTTTTCAGATTTGAGGATGGGAAAAACCGATCTATGTATCGGGCGACGGATAAGGGCAATCTATTCGTTAGGCGGGTTTTAGATTGCTATGCGATGATCGACGATAATTATATGGAAAAAATATTAAAAAAAGTTAGGGCCGCTTAGGGATTGTCTTTCGTAGGGATGCGTTCATATTTTAGGTTTTTCCAATTCGCCCAAGTGAAATGGCTTGATCTGCAAGCTACGCCTTTTACTTTTAGCATCGTCGGGCTTGATCCGTCTTTGTAAGGTGGCACTTCGATTATCTGAAGTGTTTTATCTTTTTGACCCTCGATCCAGATTTCGTATTTCATCATTGAAACACCTGACATTCAACGATCAGATTCATGTATTCTACGCCTTTAGGGGTTGTCGTGTAAAGCTTGCCTTCATGGACTAGAAAACCCCGAGTGATCAGCCTTTCAATGTATTTCTTGACGATATTAAAATTCAGGTTTGCCCCGTAGACTAGCCAAGTCTTTAAGGTCCCTTCACGTGCGATGCGTAAGATGTCGGCTTCAATGTCGCGGTTGTTACGTTTCATGGTGCGTTGTTTAGGTCTTTGATTCTTAAAGCGGATTGCGGAGTTTTGAAAGGTATCTTAGATTCTGAATTGAGTTATCGAGAAGCCTTATTAGTTTAGACTGAATTAACAAGGATGGAGATAAGCATGGCTAAAGTAACGAAAAAAGGTTGGACTATGCGCCTTGCATACGAAGGATTCAACATACTTTTTGCAGACTATGAAAAGGCGATCATTGATCTAATGCTTGCCGACCCTTTGAAGGCTTGGGGATCAAGCGCGATGCATAAGGCCGTTCGCGCGCAAGGGATCGACATATCCCGCGCAAGTGTGATCTTCTACATGAATTTCTTGGTTGATGAAGGCATTGCGGGCTATGAGACAGCGACGGGCAGGGGCGGCCACCATAGACTTTACAGCATACCCCGAACCGAATTTGAAGTTAAGAAGCGGATCATGATCAAAATCGTTGACGGCTTGGGCGAAGCCCTAGACGTTGACCTTGATTGGATCACTGAAAGGTGGATTAGTTAAATGAAGTGCCCCGATTGCGGATCGGAAAACATAGGGCTTTCGTACTACTTGGACGGTAAGCCCGTCTTTTTTTGTTATGGATGCAGAGAGTACAAGAAGGGATTAAAGAAAAATGGTTAAGCGCGAAAGGTATGTCTTGGCGGCCTTCGATGTCGATAAAGAAAAGTCGGTTATGTATCGAACCTATTACACGATCCCCGGCTTGAATCGTGGCGTGAAACATGCGATTGAAGCGATGAAGGCCGACTATATCAGTTTAAGAATAATTCGACCCAAGGAGAAATGAAAATGAGCCAAGGTGATTGGTGTCTTATTGTCATACTAGCCTTTTTCATTTTGCCTTTTTTAATCATTGCTGTTTCTATTTCGAGAATATCCGATGATGAAGTAAACGAATGGCATAAGGGATTAGTAAGACAAGTTAGGCATGAAATAGATACACACGCGCGCGAGGAGAAATGAAAAATGATCGCAAAAACTTTGGCTATGATGAAGATGGAAAAGAATTTTGTCGCGGTTGTCGATAAGAATTATCCCCGTAAGCCTTGGGAAGAATACCCGATCTTTATTCGTGGCGAAGCCGAAAGATCGTTAATCGGTTTTGTATGGCGTGAAATGACAGAGCTTAACGTAGCTATTGATCTTTTAGAAAAGCATGTGCAAAATATCAATCGAGTAGACGTTTTAAGACCGCAAGATATTTGTGATCAGATTATGGCGGCAATGCTAGAAGTTGCCGACGTTTCAAATACGCTTGATTATCTCTTTGAGGGTTTGACCCAAGCTTTAGAAACTTGGGAAGGCGATCCAAAATGAAGTCGATTGATGAGGTCGAGGATAAAGTATTTGAATATTACAACCCTAAGAGATGGACCTATGAGCCGTTGATCAAGCAAAGCTTAGAATGGGCACTTGAAAAAATGCGTGAACACCCGGAATCTTCAGAGTTTAGGATCAGGAAAAGGATCAGCCGTTTACAGGAAAAGCAAGCCTCAAAAGAACGTATGGCCTTCGCGACGAGGCCCGCCCGAGCCGTACAGATTAACGCCTTGAAATGGGTTGTCGATGAGTATGATCTTGACGGCGATACGCCGATAATCAAGGAGAAATGAAAATGGCAAGTAATCGCGCGTTTAGATACCCAAAAAAGAAGCCCTTACAATGTACGGTAGCGTGGTATCAAGGAAAAGGATATTATTGTTATAACACACGACAGAAACTAGGAAATGATGGGTCACCTAATAATCCCAAGTGTGTAGTTTGTAGAAGTCACTACGCGCGCGAAAGGAGAAATGAAAATGAGTTTATCTGTTAGTTGTTCAACGTGTGGGGATTCAATCCTTGTAAAAAATGCGATTTATGTAGGAGAGAAAGCCTTTTGCAAGGAACATGAACCATGTGGCGGTTGTTGGGCTAGGCGGTACGGTCCATATCTTAACTGTATGGCTAATGATAAATTCCGTGAAACTTGTCAAGCAAGCGCGCACCTTAAGGCGATACAAAAGGGAATTGTCGGACCTGTTTAGAGATGAACGATCAAGTCTTGATCACGATCCCGCTTATTATGGCGTTGTCGATTACCTTGCTTATTTATGGTATTTGCTATTCGTTGAATTGGTTTGAATGTTGGCTTTGGCTTCGTCGGCGTAAGCGTGACATCGAAAGATATTTAGAAGCAATGAGATAAGATAGTTCATGCCGCGCAAGAAGGTTTATTCAATCACTCTTGATGAACCGGATAAAGACAAGCTTGAAATATTAGCAAAAAGACGGCACGTTTCAATGAAAGAGATCGTCGGTTTCTACATTCAACTTGATACAGATTATGATCTATGGTCGCCGGATTGGAAAAAGAAAGTCAAAGAGAATGAAGATCAGCGCGTAAGACACACGCGGCTAGAAGGATCATGCCCCGCCCTGATCTATTTGAACGAAAATTATGTTTGCTTATGGGGGCAAGATAACGCACCGCCCAAGATCAAGAAGCTTACACCGTTTAAAGACCAGCTTGAAGACGCTTGCGAAGGATGCACGATTACTAAAGATATTAGAAATAAAATTAGAGACCAAGAAGCTGAGTTAAGGACCTTGCGGGCGGCGGTTGATGTCGGTATTGTGGGGAAGATTCCGCAATGTAAAAATGGCGGGCGGCTGAAAGAGGATAATAAAATGTGGTGCCCAAATACAGGGACCGTAAAAGTTAAGTATTGTATGACGTTGCGCGGCGGTCAACCTTGCGGATATTTGGATATGATCGCAATATCAATTAAAGGCGAATTGCCCGAGTTGAAAAAATGAGCTTAAATGATGCTGAAGATAAGACGTTGAAAGCCGAATGCACCCGACTTATTCAATTTAAAGATGGTAAGTGCAAGTGTCTAGTTATGATAGGACCGCCCCCGTTAATAGCTGAAATGTTTGAAACATGGGATGAATCATACAGGGCTTATTGTGAGAGATGTTTACGGTTTAGCCATAATCGCGCCCATGCTCATATCTTAGAAGAGAGGGAAAGACTTTGGTTGGCGCGCACGCGTAAAGAATATACAGCCCTTAAAGAATGGTGGTAAAATGAAAGATATTCATAAAGAAATATTAAAAACTTGGATGTTTAGAATATTCTTTTTTGGCATAGGTTTTATGATCTCTGAAATTCTTTGGGGCCGATGGCCTTGATCGCTAAGGAAATGCGCGCGCGCAGTTACCCCCGCCTAGCTAGACCTTTTGGGGGTCAACACGATTAAAGTGCTTTTGTCGTATCATTTTTTACCGCGCACGCGCGGGGAATATTGAAACCAAGGCTGATCTTGTTAAAAGAACCCTATTAAATGCCCCTCTAAGCGCGCACGCGCGGTATTTTGCGCGCACGCGCGTACGTGGGTGAAAGTACGATCAAAGGTGGGCTTTTGGTCCCCCTAGGTAACACAAGGGTCAACACATTTTTTTCACTATCATTAATATCATGCTTTTACATGCCTACGTACGACAAAAGCCGGGGTTTTGTACCCCCCGGGTTATACTTTTCCGGCAAAAGTATTTGAGACAAGCAAAAAGTCGGTCCTTTGAAGGAAAGGGGCAGAAATAAATAATCTAATGTCCTATATAATCTAAACACTATTAGGCAAGCGTAAATGAGGAGATAACCGAGGACATGGTTAAATTACCTAAATCGGCAATGGCAAGGCGGATCATTAAGAATTATGAACGGGATGAGTTTAACAATATCATAATTCACGGTACACCGCGAATAGGAAAGTCGGCTTACATCATTAAAGTCTTGGCGCAAGTCGCTATGTATCTATGGGGGGAAGATTGGGACCGATGGAAATACTACAAACGCTTTTTTGGATGGGACCCCGAAGAAAATGTTAACAGGTGGATCGATCTTACCAAAAGAATACCCTTCTTTGTTTGGGACGATGCGGGTTACTGGCTACACTCATTAAATTGGACCGATCCATTACTGCAAGCAATTCAAAAATACTTTAACGTAATCGGGACCGACATAAACACGATCATTTTAACAACCCCTTCGCCTTCTTGGATTCTTTCAAAGATTTCGAAGATGCCGGGAACCCTACGCACGAAGATCGTTAAGTCAACGGGCGGGATCAGCGACAGACCAAGCAAAAAATGGGGAAGACTTGCCTTAACTTATGAGCCTTGGCAAACGCCGGATATGAAAAAGCATGGGGTCAATAAACGCTTCAAAGATAATTTTAATTGCATGATACCCGATGAAATCTACAAAGAATATTACCCGATACGAAAAGAATACGCGATGAAAGCGAAGCTTGCGATCAGAGAAGCCCTGTATATTCAAAGACAAATATCAAGCCTAAATGAGATGAAAACAACGTCAAGATTACGAAGAATGAAAGCCGAAGAATTAAAGATCGCCAAGAATCTTAACAAGGTAATCGCGCAAGAAGGCGGCGAAGTCAAGCCCATTAAAGCTTAAAATTGTGGGGCTTCATTTCCGAAGATCAGCCCCTAGTGTTTCAGGTATGAAAATACATAGGTTAGATAATGTTTTAAGCCTTTTCCCCTGAAGGAATAGACGATAGACATGGGAAGCGAAACAAGACTTTTGAGCTTGCTTTTCGTAACAATCTTGCTTATCGCGTCTTACGGATATGTGACGGGTGAAATCCAAGACGTATCGGATGCAGACCCTACACATTCGGGCAAGGCGTTTCTTGCCGATATTTTCCCGATTATCTGGCTTTTCCTTATCATGATCTCATTAGGCTTCGTCGCTTACGCCACTTGGGAAGAATTAGGGTAATAGCTGTCGTTTTCCATCTCCTTTTTATTACTCCTTTTCAAAGATAAGCCGATCTAGATGTTCCTGAAAAGACTTAAGAACGATTGGCTTGGCCGCATAAGCGGGCGGGCGCGCAAGACTAGCCGCGCCGCCGTTGACATGGGTAAGCTTTTCTTCGGTTTCATCTTGATCATCGTCGGGCTTGTACTTTTCCCGACCGTAGACGACGCGGTAACAACCTACGGGGAGAATGCGACGGGGGCGACCTCGGCAATTCTCGACCTTATCCCGTTGGTTTGGGTCCTAGTCGTGGTCGGTATCGGGATCGGTCTAGTCTATGAGCAGTTTAAGGACATGGACTAGCTTTCCTTAGCTCACGACATGATCAAGCCGAACCGGAGACTAAGCAAAACCCCCTTTTTTATAGTTGAAACCTATTTCTTACATAGATCGAAATGAGAAAAGCAAAGCTGATAATCGTTTTACTAGCTTTATCGTTTACCCTGACAAGTAACCTGACGGCGGAAGCCGCAACCGACGAATGGGTTACGCGCACACTAGACGAAGACCTATTCTTCGCCGCTTATCGTTTTGACGATGTAGATATGGTTTACTTACAAGGCGACGAAATGCAGATCAGATCGTGGTTTAGGTTTGAGGGTCCCGTCGTGGTTTATGGGCGGTACATCATTGAAGCTTACTTAAGCGTAAAGGTCGCGTCAGTCGGCGGGACTGATCCGGGGGCAAGTATGACGATTTACGGCGTACCCGCAAAAAAAGGCGGTGCGTTAAGTTATTATGATGCGCCCGATCAGATAAACGGACCTTATACCAATTCTTACAATGTTAACCTTTCAAGCTTTGTCGATGCCGGGGCATGGCACAACATAACCGTAACGAATATTCTAAGAGAAATCAACCAAGGATATTATCATTATGACGGGCATGATGTCGCCTTTGTAACCTTATCGTCTAGCGGTCACGAAGAAGAACGCACGATCACAAGCGAAGAATCGGGAAACGCCGCCAAGCTATACATTCATTATGGTGAACCTGATCCACCGCCGGGATTACCACCCGATTCGGAATGGGTCGAAGACTACAGAAACTATTCGATATGGCGTTTACCGAGTGAAGACGGGAAAATGGAATATGTATGGACAACATTTACGGACCCCGGCTTTCCCTTACAGTATGATAATATCAGTGGAACAGGACCCTACACAATAGACGCAGTTAGTAACGCACAGGGTTCATTCGCCGCCTCTCAAAGAAAGCTAGTAAGGACAAGCGATGATGAATTATACGTCGTCTATTGGGCTTCAAATCGAGTGCGGGTTATGAATAGCATAGATGAAGGCGTGACATGGATTGACGAAACCATAATTAGCCAAGCCCAAACTTGCATTTATCCTTCAATAGCAATAGATTCAAATGATGTACTTCATGTTGTTTACCAAAATGATGTCGAGAATGCTATTTATTATGTAAATTATACGGGTTCATGGTCTACGCCCCTCGCGATAAGTATAGGCCCCGGCGGGGCATGGGAGCATGAATTACCTTCAATCGCCATAGACGGAAATGGTACGTTACATGTCGCCTATTCGGGCGAGGGTACAGCTCACGCATTTTATCAAGTTTGGTATGTAAATTATACAACTTCATGGTCAACACCGTTAAGGATAAGCACCGATGGAAGTATGCAAAACTACGTTCAGGAATATGCGGCGATTGCTACGGATTCACTTAATCATGTTCATATCGCGTGGATGGGGAATAATGGCACAGGCGGGGTCCATCTTTGGCACATAGAAAAAACTACGAGTTGGGGAAATATCACCCGCATAAGCACACAAACGGGGCACTTTCCTTCAATAGCGATAGACCCCGATGATGGCCCTCATATCACATGGGATGGAAGTGGATCAGGGGAAAGCCACGATCAAATATGGGAAAATAATTATAATGGAACCGCATGGCAAGGACCACTTGAAATAAGCACCAAAGCGGGAATGGATAATCACCACCAAGCCCACCCAAGTATAGCGATTGATTCTAACGATACCCGATATATTATCTTTCAAGGAAAAACAACAGGTACCGGAGATGGCGAAATCTGGCTATCAACATATACCGATAGCTGGAATACCCCTGTAAAAGTTCAAGATGTGGGACTTGGGGAATATTCGTCTAATCTAAAATATCCTTTTGATATTAAGACGGGGGCACTTGTTGTAACCGATGAGAATGGTACAATAGTTTGGACCGAAGAAAACGGATATGACATTAGTGACGTTGAAGACATAATAGACGAGGATATAATTGGATACCCCGATCCGGAAGACCCGGACCCGCCCGGATGGGATGAAGAATCTTGGCTTTCCGCAAGCCGCTTTAAACTAATCCTTTTCATCATTGGCATGGCCCTATTCCTAGGGTCGCCCGTCTACGGATTCGCCGAAAGACCGGAAGCCGCAACGTGGATAATTCTAATGATGAATATGATCGTAGGCGTTGCCCTTTTATGGTCCCTACAAACAATGTAAAGTGATCTAAATGTTATGGTCAGAGTGGTTAACGGCAATCGCCCCGATTATGGGCGTGACAGTCGGCGAAGCCGGGATCATCTTGGGCTTACTATTTAGCGTGGTCTTCGCATTTCTAGGCGGCTTAATATCAACTGAAAACGTAACGATCACAATGGGCATACCCGCCTTCTTAGCGGTCCTGATCTTTACCTTCGCGAATTGGTTGCCCTATTTCACAGGAAGCGCAATCGCCCTAATAATCGCACTTTTGATCGCAAGGGAGTTGTCAGGCTAAAATGGAAGGATCGGTTAAATACGCCTCATTTTTTTTAATATTTTCAATAGTTTTTACTTACTTTAGTTATGCCCTTACGTTTTCGGCTACGCCCCAAGATAGATGGGACATTACGATCAGCGTCGAAGAAATAATGGGAACCGGAATTTTGCTAGGCGAAGCCGACGATCTTAACCTTACATGGGGATCGGGGTATCAATATTTCACGGTCAACAATACAGAGATGCGGGTTAAATGGGGTTGGTTAGCAGGTATCGGCGATTCTATTTGGCTTGAAACACACGTAACGTTTTTCGGGATTGGTTTAGCATGGACCCCGATGGGCATAAGAGATTATGGAAATTATCTTCATAATTCTTCGATCATAATTGAATGGAATGACCAAATAAAGTGGTCCCGCTTCCATCCCAAAAACGGATATGAGCTTTTCTTTACGGACCCCGAGCAAGAACACAACATAAGCCGCGCAGTTTATGAAGATGGAATAATTACCGTGACAGTCGCGGAGTCAGTAGATTTTGGCGATAAAGTACATCTTATGACCTTCGTTTCATGGTACGCGGGCATGGTCATGGGCACAAGTAATTATGGCTTGCCTTCAGTTTTCAACATTGTTTTACAGTTGATAAACGTCTTATCACTTCTTTCAGTCGTGATCCTTGTAAAAGAGATGATCAGTCTTTGAAGTCGAAAAGAATAATTCTTTTTTTTTTTAATACTAAGCGCGATTATCCCAAACGTCTTATTTACAATTCCTAGCGTTCAAGCGGTAATTTATTTTAGTGAAGATTTCGAGGCTTTTCCCGTTGGATGGACTACAAACACAGTCGGCATAGGAACAATAACGAAAGATAATACGCATGTTCAAAGCGGAAGTTGGGCGGTCAAGGTTTATGATCCCAATGATTCTTCACGAGCTTATGCTTATGCGTCAATGAGTACGATAGCGGGCGATTATCATATTCAAGTATATACGTACCCCACTTTAACGATAACTTATGATCGCCAAATAATTGTGATTCAAACTTACGATATTAACCCCGCTTCAGTTAGTGTACTTTTAACCTTGGTTGATGTTGGCGGGGATATATATTTATCGAGTTATCAAGTGGCGGCGGGAAATACAAACATAAAGCAACTTACAGCCGGACAATATTATAAAATAGATTGTTATGTCGATGTAAGCGAAACGAAAATGGCGGTTTACGTCGATAATGTTCTAGCGGCGACTGTGCCCATTTATGCGGGAGATGCCGCTAACCCGGATAGGTTGTATATTGGATCAACCGGAAATTTGGCGAATGGGGAATATTGGACCGATGATATATTGATTGATGATGATATGACGCTTCCAGTACTTCTTTTAGAGAATCCGGGTAATTTGTTTGGGGCGGGATTTAATGATTCAATCCCTTTTGTAAATTTAAGGTGGGCTTCTAATCTTACGGACATAAGCTTTTTTGAAATCCATAATTCAACGGATAAAATAGTTTGGGAATATCTAGGACAAAGCGCGAATAATTCTTACAATGATTTTCAAGTCGTCAACGGGACTGAAAGATATTACCGCGTGAGGGCTTGCAATTATACCGGGGTGTCTTGGAATAATAGCACTTGGACCGACATAGATTTTGAAAAGGTCCATTATGTAATCGGAAATGGGGCGGGACCCGGACTTTTACCTAGTTTATTCCCCGGCCTAGCAATAGGCATTAGTTTATTAATAATCGTGGCAATTTACGCATTGGAGAAAAGGAGATAAGCAAAATGGATTATACGCCTTGGGCAATGCTGATCGTTTGGTTTTTCCTTCTAGCCGTAGGGCACACATGGAAAAAAAACATCTTTACCGTAGCGGGCGGCATTATCGGACTTGTTTTAATGGTCGAGGTTATGGCGGATTCTTTTCTATTCGCTTTAGCACTTGGGATCATTAATGTTTACATCATTTATGCTTCACTAGTAGAAGGCTGAAGATATTGAAAGTCGAAGTATGGTATCTAATGAGAAGCCGCCAAGCCAAGAAAAAGAAAATATCGGATTCTAAACAAGAAGTGACTTTTAACCGGGGAATATATATTATCTTGCGGGATGCAATAAATTTTTACAGAAAAGGCGACAAGCCGAAAGGCGTTGAAATCTTTTATTACGAAGGAAACCCCGCACCCATTAAGATCGAGTCGAAAGGCGACGATGATTCGATTAACTATTTGAATCGCTACATTTACGAAAACGTGATCGAGCAAACCGGGGCCTTACCAAAGGAAAGAGTAAGTCACATGTTTAATTGGATGCGCGAAAACCTTTCGATTGGGAACGTTGTAAAATGGGGTTTTATGTTGTTAATTATAGGCGTGGCGATAGGTGGTCAAATTGGTCTTTGGTGAACTCCTGTTTTACTTTTTGATTGGTGGATTATTTTTAGCTTTCATAATTATATTGATCAAAATAAAAGTATGGCGGGTTTTCGGGTTACGATTTCCTTCTTATTACATGATAGAAATAATAATTTTAACGCCGGGGTGCAACATACATAAAATGATCAAGCCCGAGAAATTGCCGCATAAAGAAACGATCTTCGTCGGGGAAGGCGAAGGAAAAGATTATAACGTGACCATTGAAGACCTTTGGAAAGTCAAATATATTTTCCTTAAACGCCCGTACTATTGGCTTAGAAGGATCAGGGGACGATACCTTTGTCTTTTCAGGGCAAGCGAAAGCGGCGAACCGATAAAACACGTAGAATCGAAGGCGACCCCGGTTTTGATACGCAACGTTAAGAAATCGAAGATTCTAGGAAAAGCATTGTCTGAAATCTTCAAGGGCGGCATTGGCGGCTTCAGTAAGTTTATCCTAATCATCTTGGCGGTCGGAATCACGTTATATATCGCTTACAGTCAGGGGATGATCGGATAATGTCAACACGAAGGGATCGTTATCGGGTACGGGATAGCAATGTTCAACAGCATACAGCCGAGCAAGCCGGGGATTTCTTATTTGACACAGGGACCCCGCCCGATAAGCTGGAAGATCGTCAGAAATGGGTAAGCCAAGCATTAGATCAACGTACGCGCGTCATGGGCCAAAACGTAATGTCGGCATTGACCTTCTACGACATCCTTTATCTTGGCTTCAAATCTGACGCGGCCCGAATTGTAGGCGACACATTGAAGCGACTATTGATCGGCAAGGATGGCCTTGGCCGCGATGAGGCGAAGACGATCTTGACACAGAGCTTGCCCCGAGAAATCGAGATCGAAACAGGGCAAGCATAAAGTTTTAAACTTATTCCCCTTTCTTTATTTCCGGATCGGCTGAAAGTAAGCATTGTTCGTATGTTTATCTCCAATCAGCCGATCCACCTATTTTATTACGAATTCTTTATCCAGGTAGCCGTGTGTTTTTACGATTCCCGCATGGCCTTCTACGTTTTCCATAATTAGGGCTTCCATAATTTTTTAAAGCATTAAATTATATACAATTTGGAGATAAACACGATGGAAAGAGCCAAAGCATTTTTTGAATCCTTGAAGCCCCGCTTGCGAATGATAGGCCTATGTTTTCTTTTCCTGACGGGTACGACCTTCGTAAGCGTAAGCATGATATACTTGCCGACATGGATAAGCCCCGATGTTTTCATGATCGATTTTAGTTTAAAGTCGGCGATCCTTGGATCGTTTTTCGGGCAAGTAACGATCTTGATGTCGATTGAAATTGTCGGGCGGCTGAAGAAATGAAGACAAATATTAAAACTGATTTGATAGGGTCGGGGCTTTCATTGATGGGGGCGATTTATATTTTCTATGCAATAGACCCCTTGGCGCGGCGTGTGATCCTAGTCGAGAAGCTTCTTAAAATATGGGTTTATTGCTTGGTTTTGTTAAGCTTCAATTTATGGATGAGGGTTGATCATCGGCTGAAGGGCTTGGACCCCGACGGCCCCGCCGCCCTGAAAGAACATATTAAGCTTACAATGTTTTTCCTTGCGATGTTGGCTTTAATGGAATTGCCGCTTTTGCTTTCAAATTATTAGAAGATGAGAAAATGACACCGAAACAGCTTGAAATAAAAAGAAAAATCGATGAGATACTTTGCACGCATGGAAGAAAAGGAAACAAAAAACTAGCGTGTAGATGTTAAGGAGAAATGAAAATGAATTATGTTGTCTTGATATGCGCCCGAAACGAAGAAAAATATATTGGGTCCTGTTTGGCTTCAGTATATTTTCAGTCGATACCCCCTAAGCTTGTCGTTGTCGTTGACGATGGATCAAGTGATGATACCGCCAAGCGCGCAAATCAATTTGAAAGGCATTTGACGATAAGGGTGATAAGAAAACCTGATCGGGGCTTTACCGCGATTAATACGCCGCTTATGGCTGATACTTACAACGTCGGCCTTGAAAGGTTCGATGAAGTTGAATATGATTTCTTGCTAATTCTTGGGGCTGACACGGCGATCCCGCCCGAATACGTCAAAACACTTTATAGAAAAATATTACCAAGTCAGGGCGTTGTATCGGGAAGATACCCCGGCGTAAGGAAAGGTTACGCGGCGGCGACGGGGCGATTCATAAGGCGAAGAATCCTTGATCATCTTGGGGGTCGCTTCCCTAAAAATAACTCATGGGAATCAGCGGCTAATCATTGCTCGCGATTTATGGGTTACGAAAATCGAAGCTTTGATGTGCCGATTTACAATCTTAGACCGCCCGGAAAAAGGAAACGAAGCTATACGGGACCGGGGCGCGCTGTTAAAGAAATGGGCTATTATTGGCCGAATGTACTTTACAAGGGTTTTATTATGACGAAGAAAAAAGGGATCATTGCCGCGCTTCAAATGTTTTATGGGTATTTTACGCATAAGCCCCAAGACCATTTACCCGATTGGGCACAGTGGATTAACAAATTACAAAAAGAAGGCTTCAGAAAAAAGGTTAAAGGTTGGATGAAATGCAGTTGAATAATAGAATAAACAAGAACTTCATAAGAGGCGATAATTTTTCAATCGGATCATTTAATCTGATTGAGGGAAACGTAAGCGTTGGCAAAAATGTCACCATTAAAAATTATGTAGAACTTAGAAACGGCACACGGATCGGCAATAATTGTTTTGTCGATTCTAGGGTTTCAACGTCAGGAGGGGATAATTGTCGAATAGGAGATAATGTTACCTTGCGATATGCGGCGATCATTGCCCGCAATGTAGTTATCGAAGACGATGTTTTTATTTCGCCCCAAGTCGGCTTTATCAATATCCCTTTCAAGGGCAAGAAGACCGACAAGCCGACACGGATCGGAAAAGGTGCGCATATCGGTTTCAACGTGACGATCAGGGAAGGGGTCACGATTGCCCCCGGCGTGATCGTCGGGGCGAAGGCAAACGTGACAAGGGACCTTTTGAAAGCCGGGACCTATATTGGAAATCCCGCAAGACTGATGATCCCAAGAAATAAGAAAATAAAGATTGGAAAAAACGTCACAATAGAACCGGGAACAACGATAGGCGCACAGCCTACGATAATTGTAAGGGGTAAGCCCGTTATCCCAAATTTTGGCGTTGTAATTAAAGACAATGTTTGGATTGGATCAGATACAAGGGTTATGCTAGGTTCGGTAAGGGATACATACATTGGCAAAGACGTTATGATTAGCCAATTTTGTAATATCGGGCATGATTCTATTATAGGGAATACCGCCCGAATCATGGCGGGGGTTATGATTGGCGGATATGCTGAAATCGGAAAAAGAACGGTCGTAGGCATGGGCGCAACGATAAGAAACCGTGTGAAAATCGGGGCATGTTCATTTATCGGGCAACACTCTAACGTTGTTAAGAATATCCCCGATAATGTGGTTGCCTTTGGGAATCCCTGTAAGGTTCAACGTAAGCGATTCAAGAGCATGGATTATCTGATAAGGAGATTTCTAAATTGAAGGTTTTACACGATTGGGATACCTTGAAGATTGAAGGGGGATGGGCGCGAAGCCGGGGCGTATCTCTTTTATGTTATTGGTTTGCCCGTCGATTTACATTTTTACAAAAAATAAGGTGGCTTCGTCGGAATTTTGAAAGTGTAAGAGCCGAGCAATTACGCTATATGGAAACCTTGATCAAGCTTAATCGCATTGTCGGGGTACATGGAATTTACGGGATCAGGGATCAGATTAAAGAATTGCACGGCAAGGAGATCGAAGAATTGAAAGCGAAATACGGGGCTGAGATTAGGCGGCACGTACACATAGGCAAAAATTCGGACCCTAAAAGGACAAGAACATGGGACCCGCCCTTAACACAATCCCCGGAATCATGGCATTTTGATCTTAATTGGGCAAAAGGTAAAAACGTTAAATTGAAGCCGGGGGAATTGGCTATCTTTCATGTAGACCGCCCGCATTACCTACGCCATTATATTGATTATCTTTTTGAGATGAACGAGACTTGAAGAATCCCCTAGCCGCAATCTTGAATAATTATTTTTATTTACGTCAACGAATACCGTTTTTTATTTATGTTTTTTATTTGCATTTCAAAGATTTAAAGAGTCGGGCGATCAGCAGGACGATAAAAGCCGGGGTTTCTTTTATTGCATTAATTACGATCTACGTCTTAAGCGGTTTAGTTTTGAAAGTGCCCTTTTCTGAATGGGTCCCTATTAGTTGGGGTTATCCGGGGTTGGTGACTTGGGGAATATTTTTTATGATTTATTATTTTGCTTGTTTAAGAATTGCATTTAATGATATTACGGCTTTTACTTTCGCGACACTTGCAACCTTTGGGGGTGGTTGGTTATATGAAATATGTTTTTTTCATCCTTGGAAAATGCTAGTAAGTAACAACACGATCTTTTTATTCAATGGACAAATTCTTTATCTTATTTTATTGGGATATGAATTAAAGAAAAAGGGCTTTAAGCCAAATAGAAATGTATATCTTGCTTTTGGCATATTTCTATTTTTTTCATTGAACTTATTTTTAGATTTTTATGGCGTTGCCTATCTTTTTAAAATACGATGGGGAAGTCGTGCCTTTGCTTGGTTTTATCGAATACCCGCGTGCAATTTTTTAATATCATTACTAGGGGGCATAAAGCAAATTGAAGCCAAGTCTTAACCTAGGATGCGGCGACGATGAAAGGGGCGACATAAGGATCGATTTGAAACCCCCGAAAAAGGCACTTAACATTTTAGCCGATGCCCATTTTCTACCGATCAGAGATAAGGCGATTGGTCGGACTCTTTGTAAGTCGGTTCTTGAACACGTTGAAATCCCGATTAAAGTATTGCTTGAAATGAAGCGGATCACCGTTGACGAAATTATAATCATTGTGCCGAATCTGATGAACGTAATACGAATATGGCGAACCCTCATAAATCCGTTACATAAGGTTAGCGTTGAAACGTTGCACCTTCAAGGATGGGATGCTAAATTAATTAAACATCTTGCCCATCTTACGGGTTTGAAGGCAAAGAAAATTAAGTGGATACATTACGGTTCGCGTCGATGGGCTTATATTTGTTTGCCATTGCTTGCAAGTCACATGATAGCAATTCTTTATGATGAAAGGGAAGAAGTATGTTCAAAGTGCGGGACCCCTAAGAAACGGTTTTGGTGCGACCCCGGCTTTACATATTGCCCCAAGTGCGACATTGAGCCCCCGATATGCGGTAACACAGATTAAGAATACTGAATAGACCACCTTCAAAGGTTAAATACTTTTGTCGCATTGGTACACCCGGAGATAAGCACGATGGAAGTTAAGAAAACAGAGACAAAAACCGCGAAAGTGGTTAAGCTTCTGAAGGCCGTTTTTAAAGGTCTTAAAGTCGTTGTCAAGTGGTCAAGGGAAAACTTGACGGTTGGGAAGGTTGTCAAGGGCGGCTTGATCCTTCTAGTCGTCGGGACCTTGATCAAGGGTGCATTATTCGGGTGATCTAAAATGAGTTATGAAGAAGCAAGAAGACACGAATCAAACAAGCTTTTCAGAAATGAACTTGCCGAGCTTGGGACCTTCAAGCGCGCACGCCCGCAATGTGAAGGATGCGGAAAATTCCTTAAGGTAGTAAAATATCAATATCGTTTTTGCTCAATCGCTTGCAAGGAGAAGGTGAATTAAAAATGAATGGTAAAAAAACAGATAGCCAAATATTCGGAAAAGATGAAACGATCCGGATCAAGACAAAGGGAAGGCCCAAGGTCAACGAAGACCTTGCCCGCCGACTTTTTGAAGCGAATAAGTACACAACGGGCCAAATAGCGACACAGTTAAGATGTCACCCCGACACGGTGCGAAGAATACGCCGAAGGATGATAAAGGCCGGGGTCTTAGAAGTCGTAACCGACATACGGACCCGAAGCTTTGTAGAAGCCGACTTTGATCAAGAATGCTTGAACGCGAAGGGCACAAGTTTTCTTGAATGGCTACACACGAAGCGCAAGCCGCGCGGTGCGCGTAAGGTCTTTAACTTTTGCCGTAAGATTTGGGTCTTTACTTGGGGGAAGCCTTCATTAGTGCGCGTGATGGATGAAGGTGATTCAATAGGCGATGAGCTTTGTTTAAAATTCCTTAAAGATTGGACCGATCCCGAATACAATTCTAGAAATCGGGACCGTAAGAAACAGATAAGGCCCCTTTTAGCATTTTTGAAGCGCGGCGATTTGAACGATCAATATATGGCGATGAGGCAAAGCCGGGACCCTAGAAACGTTAAGAAGATACCCGAGATTAACAGCCCGACCTTTCCCCTAAAATTCGTAGAATGCTTAGAAGAAATGGAAAAGATGCACGACGAATACGGGGCCGGGATCAGATTCAAACTTTGTACGCAAATGAGAACGGGCAACCGGAAAGCACAAAGGGCCTTTTTCGGGATCAGAGTCGGGACCCAAGGCAAATCTTACGCTTACCTTGAAAGCCCTGACGTTTGGCAAATTCACGTTTTGGAGAAACAAGGAAATGAATGGAATATTTCTTGGTTGCCCCGCAAGGTACGCGAAGAAGTCTATATGATTTCAAGGCTTCGCGACAATGGCGATCCCCTTTGGGATATCTCAATTGATAAATTCCGAAAGGCTTGGGGCGAAGTCACGTTAAGGATTATCGGGCGAAAGCTTGACCTTCATGACTTACGCAAGATAAGTCTTACTTGGTTCTATGTGTGCGGCTTACCCCTAGAGGTTGCAAGTCGTCTTAATGTAGGATGGAAAGACCTTTCGACGGCTGATAGGCATTATATCGACATCGGCGCGATGCTGAAGTTTTCGGTAAGGGAAGAATACGTTAAAAATATCCCGGCATGGTTCAAAGACGGCCTTGAAGATTACATAAGAAGGGACCCCGACAAGCTGATCGCCCTTCTTAACGTACGGTGATTGCAATGAATGACAATTATATATTTTCAATCATTGTATTATCAATAGTCGTTTTTGGTATTCTACCAACTTGGTTATACGCGCGCACGTACGCAACATTCACCATTTATACGATGAAGTGTAGGCGATGCGAGAAAACCTTCAAATCCCGACATGAAATTTTACTAGATATAAGATGTCTAATTCATAAAATAAAGTGTAAGGTGATCTGAATGAAGGCACACGCAAAGTATCAAAAGCGGTTAAGTGACTTTGACCGATTGATCAAAGAGGGAAGATTAATGCGGCTTCTTTCTTTTTACCCTAAGATTGATCGGGATGGATGGAAATGAATCCTATTATCTGGCGGGTTTACTGCTTTTTTAAGTTCTTGAAATTGTGGAAGGATATTCTATATGCCGATGTTAGTT
>JABUBK010000069.1_pt1 | contig 18810 bp, 17 predicted proteins | sample 7332671 | NCBI WGS metagenome assembly JABUBK01 (sample SAMN07256342, study PRJNA390944) | subsurface metagenome | isolation source: Methane hydrate marine sediment | place: Pacific Ocean: Eastern North Pacific, ODP site 1244 | collected 2002
CGATCCTCGATGTGGTATCGAAGACCTTGCTATGGGACGTGAAGGATCCAGGAAAGACTGGCGCCTTAAGGATTATCGGCGATGGTCAAAGGAAGCGAAGAGAAAATCCTCAAAGATGCTTTTTCCTGACCCGATGTAATTTGTAACTGTTGTCCCTGTTGTTGCGCTCTGTTGCGGGCGGTCATTTACCATCGCAAGAAGGCAGGTACCAGCAAGAGTAGATTTCGCCCTAAGGTTGATCCTTCTAAATGCAGGCTAAGAAAACCTGGGTCCTGACGAACAAGAGCAAGTTAAACTTTTAGTAAGCAAAATGGGAGGTAAAAAGTTTCAAGTTTTTCCCGGCTGGCAGAGTGCGAATTCTTGACAAAAAGAAGAAAAAAAATAGACTATATATGTGAGAACGTTACCATGAGAGAGGTTCCCTGCAAAGCTGGAGTGTCCACTTCTACTGTGGGAAGAGTGGTGGGAAACTACGGGTATGTGAGTGAGGAAACCAGGAGAAAGGTACTTAAAGCAATGAAAGAAACTGGGTATCATCCTGATGCCATTGCCAGGAGCTTAAAAACCAGTCGTACCCAAACTATAGCTTATCTTGTTCCCAGTATAACCAATCCCTTTTTCTCTGAGATAGCAAGCTCTATCGAAGATCTTGCTTCATCTCACGAATGTAACTTGATACTGTGCAATGCAGGTACAAAAGCCGACAAATTAAGGAAAATAACCGCTATGCTTCTGGAACACAGGGTAGCAGGTGTAATAATTCTCTACCCCCAAGAATATTTCTCTGGTAGGTTTTGATGATACTATCGCTAGGCTAACTCAGCCTCGCCTTACCTCAGTAGCCCTTCCCATGGGAGAGATTGGCAGAGTAGCAGTTCGAATTTTGTTGGATCGTATTGAGGGAAAGGATAAAGGAGAGCCAAAAAAGGTATTACTGCGAGAAAATCTTGTGGTGAGAGATTCGACAGCTCGACCTCCTACAAGGTAGCTAGAGCTTAGATTAAGAAGAGGAGCAATTAAGAGATGAGGCCGGGAATTAGAGTCCAGAAGAAGTGAGAAAGTACAGAAGAAAGCAAGCCAGGTGTTTAGAAAGGAAGAGGTCGTGCTAAGAAGAAAACCTTTAATCTTTTTATTAGTCATCCCATTCTTGTTTTTCATCCTAAGCCATACAATTCCGTTTTTTTATGGAATTGGCCTATCATTTTATGATTGGAAAGAAAATTTCGTAGGTTTTACTAATTATCTATCCGTTTTCAATGACGCTGTGTTTTGGGATTCCCTAAAGTTTACTTTCATCTATGCGGTGGTTGTTGCTGGCGCCATGACCTTTCTCGGCTTATTCTTCGGTATTTTTATTAATCATCTTGGAAGAGGACAAACGTTGGTCAAAGCAGTCCTTTTGATCCCTTGGGCTATTTCACTTACAGCTTGGGGTCTACTGGGCCAAATTGCTCTTAGCAGCCAGTTTGGCGTGGTAAATGATGTTCTTGTGCGTTTAGGTATTCTGGCAACTAGACTAGCCTGGCTTGGCGACCCTACTTTGGCAAAAATTTCGGTAATGCTTTCCCGAATATGCAAAGACGTCTGGTTCAGTGCTTTATTATTTTTAGTCGCCCGGCAAACGATTCCCTCAGAGCTCTATGATGAGAGCAAGGTTTGCGGAGCAGGGCCATGGCAAACCCTTTGCCATGTCACGCTTCCTCTGTTAAAACCAACTATGCTATTTGTAACTACAATACTTTTCATCTTCGCTTTACAGGAGTTTGACCTGGTATTCGCCTTAACTCGGGGTGGGCCTGGATTTGCCACTGAAGTTGCCTCGGTCAACATATTTCGCCACGGTGTGCGCTATGGGAATTATGAGTACGGAACTGCTGTAGCTGCGGTCTGGAGTTTAATAGTCTCCGCTTTTGTTATCGTAGTTTTTGCACCTTTGCAGAGGAGAATTATCGAAAAATGAAGAGGTTGAAGTTAGGAGATGTATTAAGGTTCTTGGGAATAATAGTAGTTGTTTCTCTTGCGTTTGTTCCCATTTACTGGATGCTTAATGTCTCTCTTCTACCGGAGTCAGAAGTAATAAGGACCAGTCCTCATTATTATCCTCCTCCTGGCACACTAACTCTCGAAGCTTATGAAGAGATCCTAACCGAGCACTCGGTTTTCACTTATATACTAAATTCCATCATAATTTGTTTTCTAGCTACTCTGGTAACGCTTTTCTTAAGCTTTTCTATAGCTTATAGTATCGCCAAATATGATTTCAAATTAAAAAATTATTTATACTATGGGATAATATGGTTACTTGCTCTTCCCTGGGTAGTTTATGTCCTTCCCATTTTCAAGATAGTCAGTGGTTGGGGTTTGTTAGATACCCATATTCTTATGATAATGCTGTATGGATTTAGCGGAATACCACTTTTTTCCTGGTTCGCCTTACCCTTCATGCATACTTTTCCAAATGAGTTAATTGATGCGGGAAGATTGGACGGATGTAGTGAATGGGGTATAGTATGGAGAATCGTGATGCCTGCATTGAAAAATGCTCTCATAGCACTTTTTATCCTAAGATTTGTTTGGGCTTACAATGATCTTCTTTATTCGCTGTCTTTTACTTTTCACAGAGCAAAAATGATAATGCCGGCTTTATTGGAGTTCCCGGGTCTTTATGAGATGCCTTATGCAAAAATGGCAGCCGGAGGCCTCTTAGCAGTGTTTCCCATTCTTTTGATTGTGGTCATATTTCAAAAATATGTAGTTAGTGGCCTAACGGGAAGAACTCTGAAGTAGGAGAGCTTTTTCTTAAGGAGAGGTTAAGGGCTGGAAATTAGGGCCGAAAGGGGGTGAGAAATTGGCTAGGTCAATTCAGCTTGGGTAAAAGAAAGTTCTCAAGAGGAGCGTCAAGTAATTAGCTTCTTTTGCCGAGAACTTTCAGGGAGAGGTGAACCATTTTTAGGAAAATTAAACTGTTACCGGAAAGGAGCGAACCATGTTTAAAAAAATAATGGTGGGAATGGCAGCCGCAGCGATCCTGGCAGCAGCTACGGCAGCAGCGACCGCGGCATCCAAAATTGTATTCTACACCCCATCTTGGGGAGTAGAATACGCAGAACAGATAATTGCTCTGTATGAAAAAGAAAAGCCAGATGTGAAAGTTGAACTGATACGAGGACCATCAACCTGGGACGATCACGTTGCCAGAACTTCCCTTTGGATAAGGACGAAATACCCTGGTGTGGACGTACTATACGAAGATGATGTATTTACACTGAACGGAGCCTATTTTGGCGTGTGGGAGGATCTGACGCCCTACCTTTCGGAGGAAGAAAAAGCAGATCTCATAGGCCTACAGAAAGAGTATGCAGAGAGACACGGAGGGATATACCGAATCCCCTGGTGGAATGGTATGAGTTATATGTATTACCGCAAAGATTTATTGGTAAAAGAGGGTGTTACTGTACCAGAGACTTGGGATGAGTTTCTGGAAGTAGGCAAACGGTTGACCAAGGACTTGAACGGGGATGGGGAAATAGATCAGTGGGGATATGTGACCCAGGGAACACCGGGCGAAATGTACAACAATTTCATGGAGTTTCTCTATCAAACAGGGGCAGAGGAATGGGAGTTAGCCCGTGAGGGCAAACCTGTACCAGAAGCCAAAAAAGGCTTGGAGTTTATGGTTGAGGTGTACGGAACCATCGCACCGGCTGCCCTATCGGCCATTGGCTATGACGAGAGCAGGGCGTTATTCAGAGAAGGTAAGGTAGCCATGCTTCGAGATTGGGCCGACATGGGATTGCGTGCAGCTCAAGAAGAACTGACAGACGTAGTTGGTGTTATGAATTTTCCAGCGGGTCCGGCCGGACCATATGGAATTGGTCATTGCTGGGGGGCTGTGGTTAATAAATATGGAGCTGCCTTCAAAAAGAATAAAGATGTGGTAATAGATTTTGCGAAATTCATGATTAGACCCGAAATCCATAAGATAACGGCTGTAATGGAAGGACCGGCACTCAAATCTGTACTTGGGGACCAGAAATTCATGCAGGAATTAGCAGAACGTAACATTGTTACACCTTACTTTCAAGAATTCTTAAAATTCAGAAGAGTAAGGAATTTTCCACCTGGGAAAGCGACCGAGTATCACGAGGGTATCGGAAGAATGGTTACCAAGACTGCAATTACCGGGGAACTAACAGTTGAGAAGGGGCTGCTTGAAATACAAAAGTGGATCGACCCATTAATAGCAGAGTTCAAAAAATAAGTAGCCTCCATATGGTGTTCAGTTAAATTTATCTCTACCTAAATACTTGAGGAGAATTACCCTAAGAATAGCTCAAATCCTTGTCCCTAGAGCCCTGGAATGTTGTATTTTTCTCCTCTCAGAACGGTAGAGTCTCGTAAAAGGTGACACTTAAGGTTTCAGAAGAAGCGAGATGTAGGTAGAGATGACTGAAGTCCCTGTCTGTTCTCTAAAAAGCAGGCAGGGACGTTTTTAAACGTCTTCTTCTTAGGGAGCTCCAATATCGTTAATCTTTAACCATTCTACCAGAAGCGAGGTATTATGCTGCTTCTTTAGCATGTTGATAAAGATCTATCTTACTCACAACACTATACGAACGTAAGAGGTATTTATAGAGGAATGAACCCCAGGGAGAGAGTATTGAGTGCAATAAACAGAAAGAGGCTGGATCGAATCCCTTGTGATTATTGGGGCACCCAGGAAGTTACCGATATGCTGAAAAAATATTTTGGTGTAGAGGAAGACCTGGGTTTATGGAAAAAACTGGGGATTGACAAAATTATACATCTGACTCCGCCTCCTCTATGGGTACCCGTCTCTCGTTGTTACATTGGCCCTTCTCTCTCGGATAACGAGGATGTGTGGGGGGTGAAATTTAAACCTAGGTCTTATGCTGATGGAGCGGGAATCTATCAGGAGATATGCTATAATCCATTGGCGGATAGGGAAACTATTGAAGAGATAGAAACCAATTATGCTTTTCCGAAGGTAGATTGGTTTGATTTTTTCCCTATCGAGGAGGAATGTCGCAAGTATCCTGACTACGCCATTGAGTGTGGATACGCGGCTCCTTTCTTTATCTACAACAATATCCGAGGACTGGAAAAGTCTCTTATGGACCTGGCTAACAACCAAGAGTATGCTCACTATGTTATTGATAAAATCTGTAAGTTCTTGTATTCTTTCCACCAGAGGCTGTTCGAGGCCGGAAGTGGTTTAATAGACATTGCCGAAGTTACCGATGATTTTGGAACTCAATCAGGGCTCATGATCAGCACCGAAATGTTTGACGAGTTCTTTAAGACTCATTATCAGCGTCTGATTAAGTTGGCCAAGGATTTTGGCATAAAAGTTTTTCATCACGACGATGGTGCCATAAGGCCTCTAATTTCCAAACTAGTAAAGTTAGGCATAGAGGTGCTCAATCCTATACAGTGGAGATTACCGGGGATGAGTCCAAACGAGTTGAAGAAAAATTTCGGTGAAGTGCTATGTTTTCATGGAGGAGTGGATAATCAAAAGACCCTTCCTTTCGGAGACCGTAAGGACGTTGAAAGGGAGGTTATCCGCCTTTTAGATACCTTAGCCTCTGATGGAACAGGGTATGTCTTGGCTCCCTGCCATAATATTCAACCAATTACACCGGTCGGGAACATCATAACCATGTATGAGACTGTTCACCATTATGGGGTCCTTTAGCATTTTTTGGAGAATAATATGCTAACACCCCGCGAAAGAATAATGCGGGTGCTGAGGAGAGAACTTCCAGACCGTGTTCCACTTGGAGCATATTCTTTTTTACTTCCTCGAGGTACTATAGAGCGTAGGGTAAGAGAAAAAGAATGTGGATTGATTCACTTCGAAAGGGTTTACACCACTGAAATGCAAAATGTAGAAATCAGCACTAAAGAAAAATGGGAAAATAATGAGAAAACTACCATCCGCATCTATCGTACTCCCCTGGGAGATCTTTATGAGAAGACAAAGTTAGACCCGGGGTACCGTAGTCAGTGGACAAAAGAATTTATGATAAAGAAGCCTTCTGATTATCGTATCGCAAAATACATTATAGAAAATACCGTCTATCATCAGAATTATGAGTTTTTTGTAGAAGTAGAGAAAAATATAGGTGAAGATGGCATCTTGATAGCCAATATGGACAGGACTCCTCTACAGAGAACATTGATAGAGTTAACCGGAACTGAGAGATTATGCATAGATTTATATGAAAGAGCAGATATAATGGAGGAATTTTTCGATTCTTTACGGAAGAAGCAAGACGAGATGTATCAAATAGCGGCTGATTCACCAGCACAGATTATCCATAATTGGGACAATCTTACTGAGGATATAACGGAGCCCAGATTGTTTCAAAAATACTGTCTTCCTCTCTATAACAAATATGGACATATGCTCCATGAGAGAGGTAAGATATATGTGGTACACATGGATGGCAAACTATATCATCTGAAGAATCTAATCAAAAAAGCAGAAATTGATGTTATTGAATCCTTTACTCTGCCAGGTGCTGGAGGAAATCTTTCCATACAAGAAGCAAAAGATATATGGAAAAACAAGACTATAGTAGCAAATTTACCTGCCTTTCTCTGCTATAAAGATGAAGAGTTTATAAAAAGATTTATTCGAGACCTCCTGATCCAGGTTCCCAAAGAGCGATTTATGCTTGATGTTAGTGAGGATCTACCTCAAAAATTCTGGAGACGAACCTTGCCTATTGTGGCAGATGCTATGCAGATGTATGGATAATCATGTTTTTAGAGAAGGAGTCGAGTCATGCCTAAGGAATCTATGACCTCAAGAGAACGTTGGCTTGCGGTACTTAACCATCAGAAGCCAGACCGCATCCCGATGGACTACTGGGCTACTCCCGAGGCTACCAAAAAGCTTATGAAGTATCTACGCTGTGATAGTGAGGAATCCTTATTTAACCGTCTGCACATTGATCCAGTTACTACTGTATGGCCAAAGTACATTGGTCCTCCAGAACGGGCTGGTTTCATGGAACCCCCCGTTGGTAGTGACAAAAATATAGATATATTTGGTTGTGGTTTTAAAGAGATGAGTTATGGAGTCGGCGTGTATGAAGAGTGTATCCATCATCCCTTGGCTGAATATGAAACCCTGGAAGAAATAATGCATAATTACCGATGGCCCAGTCCTGATTGGTATGATTATTCTGTCATTCCCAGCCAGATTATGGGAAAAGAGAAATACCCAATTCAGTGTTACGGCTCGGAACCCGGATGGAAATACGCCCATTTAAGAGGTCATGAACAAGCCCTTATCGATTTTGTTCTTCATCCTGAGATCGCACATTACTGCATCGATGAAATTTTTGATTTCTGTCATGAGGTAACGCGTCGTATTTATGAGACAATTTCCGACCGAGTTGATCTTACCTATGTAACAGAAGATTTTGGAAGCCAGGAAAGCTTGATGTATTCACCGGACCTAATTCGTGATTTTTTTATTCCGGGGATGAAGCGGATGATAAATCTTGCTCATGAGACCGGCTCTTTTGTTTTCCATCATAGCGACGGCGCTATTCGAGAAATAATCCCTGAGATGGTCAAAGCTGGTATAGATATCCTGAATCCTATTCAATGGCGGTGTAAGGGAATGGAACGGGAGGCTCTTAAACGCGACTTCGGTGACGAAATAGTCTTTCATGGAGCTATGGATAATCAATACACTTTAGCATTTGGATCTATAAAAGAGGTCCACCGGGAAGTGTTGGACAACCTCCGTATTTTAGGAAAAGGAGGGGGCTATATCCTTGCTCCCTGTCATAATATTCAGGTAGCTAGTCCTCCGGAAAACATTGTAACTATGTATGAGACTGGCTGTGGAAATGGCTGGTATTAATGTAAAGCTTTGCCAATAACTTAAAAATCATGGATGAGGCTGTTCACCATGGAGGTAAAAATGCCTAAAATCACTCTTATAGGAGCAGGGAGCTTCGAATTTACGAGACGTCTGGTGCGGGATATTCTCTCGTTTCCTGCCCTTGCCGACAGTACTATAGTACTTATGGACATCGATGATGAGCGTCTTTCTTTCATCAAGGCCGCGGTAGATAAGATAGTTACTGCGGGAAATTATCCGGCAAAAGTAGTTGCCACCAAAGATAGAGTTGAGGCGCTTAAGGGAGCGGATGGAGTAGTTTGCACAATCCTTGTCGGTGGCGTTCAGGTATGGCGTACGGATATAGAAATCCCCAAAAAGTATGGAGTTGATATAAACGTCGGCGATACCAGAGGCCCGGCCGGGATTTTCAGGGCTCTCAGAGCCATACCAGTAATGCTTGACATTTGCAAAGACATAGAGCGTTACTGCCCGGAGGCTATTTTCCTCAACTACACCAACCCTATGGGTATGCTTTGTCGGGCAATGCAAAGTCAGAGCAAAGTCAAAGTAACTGGTCTTTGCCACAGCGTCCAGGGTACAGCTGAGATGCTGGCCCGATGGATAGGTGCCCCTATGGAAGAGATTACATACCTTTGTGCCGGCCTAAACCACCAAGCGTGGTTTCTTGAGTTCAAATGGGATGGTAAAGACACCTACCCTCTTATTAGAGAAGCCATTAAGAGACCTGAGATTTACGATGAAGAGCAGGTGAGAAATGAAATGTTTCTCCATCTGGATTACTACGTCACCGAGTCCAGCGGCCATAACTCGGAATACATTCCGTGGTTTAGAAAAAGACCAGATCTCATAGAGAAATACTGCACGCATAGCACTGGCTGGAATCCCGGAGAATATGCGTTTATCCTAAAGGAATATCTGAGAAGAGGGAATACCTGGAAATCTGAAATAAAGGAATGGCTTGGGAAACCATCAATGGACCTAAAAAGAGGTAAAGAATATGCAGCAAGCATTTTCAATGCCACAATTGGAGATGGAACTCTATACGAGTTTAACGGAAATGTCAGAAACTTTGGCCTTATAGACGATCTTCCCGAAGGCTGCTGTGTTGAAGTACCAGTGGTTGCCTCCAAGCATGGATTTAACCCTATTTGTGTAGGTCCGCTGCCGCCACAGCTTGCTATTCTCAACAATATCAATGCCAGATGCGAAGAGCTAGCAGTGGAGGGTGCTACTACCGGTGATGCAAGAATGATATTCCATGCAATTTGTTTTGATCCCTTGACGTCCGCCGTTCTAAGCCTTGCCGAAATAAAAAAGATGGTAAGAGAGATGTTCGAGACAAACAAAAACCGACTGCCTCAATTTAAACATTTTTCTTAGTTCGTGAATATTTGGATGAGTCATGGTTTGAAATTAAACAAGCTCTATCACTTCTTCCACTTTTGCATTGTTATGGACAATATGGCAAAGGGCCAGGATCATACCTTTGATATTCTTCCTCTGCCACACATTTCTTCCCATACATATTCCCTTAGCTCCTGCCTGGATTGCCTCGCTTACAAGCTGGAGAAAATCTTTATCTTCCCGCATTTTAGGGCCACCCGCTATAACAATAGGCACGGGAGTAGTAGAGACCACTTCCCTGAAAGTATCTATACTTCCTGTATAGTGAGTCTTAATGACATCTGCACCCAACTCTGCTCCTAATCTGCTGGCAAGTTTGATCTCATCAGCCGCCCTCTTCTTATCATAATCCTTTTTTTCTTGAGCGTAGTGGTATTTTAATATATAGGAGGGAATCATCTCAGCCATAAGAGGAAGACCCCATTCAAAGCAGGTGGTGGCTACCTTCCCTAGTTTTTTTAGCAACTCATCCTCATTTTCTGTCCCCACAAATACGTTGATTACCACCACATCAGCTCCCACCTTCAAGGCATGCTCCACGCTGGTGATAAGATCAATTCTCTCCAGATGGGATCCCAATCGGGTATGAGTACCATCAATTCTAACCACCGTGGCTAAATTGCCTATCACGTTCTTTACCCTGGTTAGCATAGCCGGAGTTATTAAAATGGCATCTGCCGGGGTCTGGGAAATTATGCTGACTAACTTCTCGAGATTCTCTATGCCCTCCACTGGCTCTGAATAAAGAGCATGGTCAATGGGGATTACCACCGCTTTATCCTTAGAGAAAACTCTCCTTAATCTTAAAGCTTTTCCTGTTTCCATTTTACCATCCTTAGTTTGTAATCGATTCAAAAAGCTAACGTACTTTGAAGAAATATGGTAAGAATTTCGAAAAAAAGTATGCTAGAATAAATGGCGGGATTGAAAGCAAAGTAATAGAAGCACAAATTTGTCCCCATGGGACCTCCATGCCGACTACGGCAAACGCTGCTGACGCGACTGGCATAGTTATCGCTCGAGAAGAGGTAAGAACAAATGCTAGAAAGAACTCATTCCATATCAAAATGAAAGTAAAAATAGTCATTCCCAATAAGCTTGGTAAAGTAATAGGTAAAGCGATTTTATAAAAAATTTGAAATTGAGTGCATCCCTCTAGTAGAGCCGCTTCCTCATATTCGATGGGTACTCGCTTAAAACACTCGATCGTTAACCAAATCATCACGCTTATAGTTATAAGTAGATACGTAACTATAAGCGATGGGACTCTGTCAAGTAGTCTTAAACGAAGCCATAGGATGAAGAAAGGTATAACAACCGCGACAGGAGGCATAAATCGTAAAGTCAAAACAAAAAATCTCAAATCTGCATTTCCTCGGAAAGAGAGCCTAGCAAAGACATATGCAGTAGGAACACCAAATATAAATCCCAAAGACAACGAAGCTAGAACAACAGTCAAACTGTTTTTTATACTTCTAAGAAGCGTTTCACGTGCCAAAATCCGAGCATAATTCTCTAACACAGGAGAAAAAATAAATTTCGGAGGATAGCTAATAATATCCACACGCGACTTGAAAGATGAGATTACCATCCAAGCAATGGGAGACACAGCTATAAATAAAATGATTCCAATAACGATATAAATGATTATATTTTTCTTTTTCAATCGCGCCATTTAGCTAATGTCTTCCATATAATACTCATGATTACTATGGTGATTAATAACATAAAAATAGACATAGAGGAGGCATATGAGACTCTTCCTGCCGTACCAATCCCTTGCCAATATGCATACATGTCCAGTGTTTCTGTAGCTATTCCGGGTCCTCCAGCCGTCAAGACGAATATGAAATCAAAGGTTCTGAGAGATTCCATCATTTTAATGAAAAGAATGGGAAGAAAAACAGGTATGATTGTCGGGAAAATTATATATCTATAAAGTTGCCACTTGTTCGCGCCCTCCATTAACCCTGCTTCAATAGCTTCTCGTGGTACATCTTCCAATAAAATCATGGTAAGAGCCGTGACAAGAAAACCCCATTGCCAAATATCTATTATGGCGACGGAAAATATTGCAAAGGACGGATTCTCTAAAAAACGTATAGGGCCTATCCCTATAAAATTTAGAAAGTAATTGATTACTCCTATAGAAGGCGAATACATAAGCCTCCACATATAAGCAGCCCCGATGCGAGGAAGTACGGCAGGTATTATAAATAGAAATAAACAGAAACTCCTGAACTTACCTTTAGTGTATTCTTTGATGATTGGAGCCAATATAACGCCAAGCAGTATAGAACCCCCAACAGTTATCCCCAACCAACTTAGAGAAACCTTTAAAGAATTGATAAATCGAGGATCAGCAAACATCCTCTGATAATTTTGTAATCCGATAAATCTCATAGGTGCTGGACTTCTAAGATCCCAGTCATAAAGGGAAAGATAAATCGCATTACTTAAAGGATAAAATGCCAAAAAAAATAAAATTGAAAATGTTGGAATAAAAAAAACTAGAAAAAATTGTTTTTTGGTCATTTCTTTAACATCTCTTTAGCGCATTCTACGACATCGTCTAAAGCAGCTTTGATATCATATGGTTTTCCAGTAGCCGCCTTAGCTAATAACTCTTCAAGCTTTATTCCGGGGTAATCAATTTATCGACCTTTCGTCTGTGGTGAAGCTACCGTGGAAGTTTACTTTCAGCTGAATGGGATCCGCCTTTTTTGATGTGTTGGCAACTAACAAAAAATAAGGCGGATCCCATTTTTATTAATCTGCTCTGTGCCGCAACAGGCTGCTAAAAAATTGTTTTTTCGTTATTTTTTTAACACCCCTTTAGCATATTCTACGGCATCGTCTAAAGCAGCCTGGATATCATATGGTTTTCCAGTAGCCGCCTTAGCGAATAACTCTTCAAGCTTTATTCCGAGGTAATCACCTATTTCAGGCCACTCGGGAATCTGGAGAATACACATACGTTGAACGGCCATCATATCCATTTGAGCCTCTACGAAGTCCGAAGGATACGCTGCCGCAAATTCTGGGCTAGCGAAAGTAGACTTTCTCGCATTGGTTAAACCGCATCCCCCTTTAACTTTTCTGATTTCATTTTCTTTGCTTGTAAACCAACCTATGAATTTACCGGCTGCTACCCGCTCTTTCTCCGTTGGACAACCATACTTAGATATCGCTAATCCATGAACAGCTGTATTTGAAATTGATCCAAAGGGTCCAGCTGCTGGTTTAGCATAGCCCATTTTCTCGATTACTTTGGATTTTTCCGGATCCATTAGATAATCCATTTTGAGGTTTGCAAAATTCACTATCGCAATTTTTCCTGCCGCAAATGTGTCCATTACATCTGCCCATGACATCGTAGCACTTGGGCTCCTTTTTATTAGCTCAATACAGTATTCGACTGCTTTCACCGCTTGGGGAGAGTTAAAAATGGGATTTCCTGCTTCATCAAGATATTTTCCGCCAAACATGTGTAAATATGGGCTGAACCTCCAAACATTCATTCCAGATCCACGAAGTCCTCGCGTTCCAGTTCCATACAATTGGGGTGGTCTGTGGAAAAACTTGACTACCTGTAAGTATTCGTCTAGGGTCGTAGGCACTGGAATAGCGTTTGCTTCAAGCAAGTCTTTTCTGTAAAACATGATGTCTCCCTCGAATGTCATGGGAGCACCGTACGCTACTCCTTTGTACGATAAAACCTTCACCAATGGCTCCGAGAGGTCGTCGAAGTCGTATTCAGCTGGGTAATAATCTTTTAGCGGCAAGAGCTGTCCAGTCACAGTAAATTCAGCTACATTGGCCTCATCAATATAATATACTTGATACTGACCAGCTTTAGTAGCGGCATCCATTCTTGATTTCGATCTGCGCTCTAATTCAGCGAAATAATGGATGACAACATCTATCCCTTCTTTTTCTTCGAATTCGGGCAAATACTTTTCTATCAGTTCCCACTCTCTGCGAGGCTGTGAGATAACGTTCACAACTATTTTTTTTGCAGAGCCTGCGACACCAGCTAAGGTCGAAACAATAGTTGCAACTGTTACTAACGCCACCATTAAAAATACAATTCTTTTCATCTTCCTACCTCTTCTTTCATAGATTTTTTGTGAAAACCATAAATCAGTATCACCTCCTCTCAGGCCTTTTGTTTAGCTTTTTAGAATCTCTGTTGCTACATCTTCATCAGTGACTAAAACATCAATATATCTTTCCTTCAATGCAGCTAAAATAGCCTTCTTCTTCCTCACTGCACCGGCAACTGCTATTAGCCGCTTAATTTTTTTTAACTGCTCAAGTGATATTCCCACTACTTTTTTACTAAGCAATGGACTACATAATTTTCCATCTTCACGTAAAAAGTGAGAAAGGATATCTCCCACCTGTCTCTCTTTTTTCAACAAAGCAATATCCGCATCACTGTAGTAAGAGACTGGAACATAAGAAGAATTTGATAGTGGTCCCCCAATTCCAACTATAGCTACATTGACTTTTTCCCATAGCTTGGCCACTTTTTCGACATTTTTATCAGAAAACAGTGTCCTTACTATTTTCTCGTTATCTACCAGGGCAGGGGCATGGAAAGGAGTAAAGATTCCACCTGTCTTTTCAGCAAATTTCCTTGCCACCTCATTTACCTGAAAATCAGCTGCCATTTGGCCTATCCCGCCTATTAAAGGAACAATCGTAATAAAGAGTTTTCCAGTAGGTTTAAAATAATTCAAGGTTTCATATACGGTACGACCCCATCCGATCCCAAGAATATCATTATCACGAAGGGTATCCTCAAGGTATGCTGCGGCTGCCCTTCCTATGTTCTTTCTAATTATACTCTCTGCTTTTATACTACTGGAAACTACTATAGCTTTGGTCAGTTTGAAATGCTTTTCCAGCTTTTTTTCTATTTCTCGGTGCGAGGATACAGGACTTATCACCTGAATCTGTACAATGCCTTCTTTTTTAGCAGAATCAAGAAGTCTTTGAACTTTTTGACGAGAAAGACCGATTTGGCTGGCGATCTGTTCTTGTGTTAGTTCCTCCTCATAGTACAATCTGGCTACTTGCCATAAAAATTCAGCTTGCTCTACCTTCTCTGTACTTTTCATTATTTTTTGAGCATTTGCCATGAGCATATGTTATTATAACACAATTTTTAATTTCGTCAACCCCCCTGCAAGAAGTCCTTTTCCTCTTTGTCATCTTCTCAATTTCTCTTTAATTCAGCGCCTTGGGAGAAACTATGTGAAGTTCTGGGGAATATCCAGTAAGCTTTGGGCTTGACTAAGAAATTTTTCGATCCCTGCTAGCCGTGACATTTTGCATCGGTTATGTTATAATTTATCAAGAGTCTTTTTAAGGAGGTAATTCGTGCCAGAAAAAAGACAATTTGAAAATGCAGTAAGAGTGAAGGATATTGAAAAATATTTTGGGCATGTCGCTGCACTTAAGGGAGTAAGCTTCGAAGTAGGAGCTAAAGAGGTTGTTGGATTAGTTGGAGATAATGGTGCTGGTAAATCAACGTTGATAAAAATCATAACCGGCGTTTTCCCTCCAACAAAAGGAGAATTGTACATTCGTGATAAGAAAGTGTCCCTTAAAGATTATAATGTCAGGCAAGCCTATAAATTTGGGATTGAAACGGTATATCAAGACAAATCACTAGGAGAAAAACAGGCTCTGTGGCGAAACTTTTTTATTGGTAGGCAAATTACCAACCGTTTGGGGTTTATTAAGGTTCGGAAGGAAAAAGAAATTGCCCAAAAAATCATGCTTGATATGATTGGCTTTCGAGGAGCAGGAATTACCGTAGAATCTAAAGCTAATAAGTTATCAGGGGGAGAGAGACAAGGGATAGCCATTGGCAGGGCCATGTACTTTGATGCAGACCTGATAGTGCTCGATGAGCCAACGGTATCTTTATCACTTAAGGAAGTCCAGAAAGTATTGAGTTTTGTGAAAAGGGCAAAAGAGCAAGGAAAATCCTGTATTTTCATAACTCATAATATATATCACGTGTACCCGGTTGCAGATAGATTTGTCATTTTAGATCGGGGAGAAGTAGTTGCAACCATTAAAAAAGGAGAGGTAACTCTGAAAGAACTTAATGAATTTTTGCTTAAATATGCACAGGAAAAATAAGGAGAGTGACCAACGGTGAAAAGGATAAAGCCGATTATCACCGGAGTAGCTGAAATTGAAGGTCTTCCCATTATAGTAGTTTATCTTGTTTTAATGGGGATCTTTCTCCTTACTGCCCCAAGGGTATTTACAGGCTATAGAATTTATATGTCCTTTCTGCAAACAGTCCCTCCCCCTCTCATACTAGCATTAGGGCTTACACTTGTTATTGCTGCAGGAGAAATTGACTTAAGTTTTTCAGCCATTATTGCGTTTTCCGGCTTTGTCTTCTCTTTCATTTTCCGCACCTTGGGAACACCCTGGCTTGCTCTTATTCTTGCTCTTGGAGCAGGTGCTCTGGTCGGCTTTATCAATGGATTACTCGTTGCTAAAGTTGGTGTTCCTTCAATAATGGCTACCCTGGCAGCCCAGTTCTTTTGGAATGGGCTAACTATTCTGTTATGTGGTGGTCTTTCGTGGAATATCAAGGAGATTAAATCTCATTTTATCCATACATTGTTTGTGGGAAGAATTGGAGGCATAGTACCTGCTCAGAGTCTTTGGGCGGTTGGGGTTGCGGTATTTCTATGGTTTATCCTCAACAGGCATAAATTCGGTGAGCACATCCTGTTTATTGGCGATAATGTCGATGTAGCAAGAGTCATGGGAGTAAATGTTACAGCTACAAAGATAAAAGTCTTTACATTCATGGGGTTAATATCTGCTTTTGCTGGGGTCTTGTTAACTCTGGAGATGATAAATTTTTGGACTACTCAAGGAGCGGGGTTTCTTTTACCTTCTCTGGCCTCAGTTTTTATAGGTGGTACCTCAATTGCCGGAGGATCGGGATCGATCGTGGGAAGTTTTTTTGGTGCCTATATTGTAGGCTCCTTAGAGGCAGGAGTAGTTGCAACAGGAATTGGAGGATACTGGACACGCTTGACCACAGGTTTTGTAATGGCTGCTTCTGTTGTTTTGAATATTATATTAGGTCAAGCCAAAGAGAAAGGGATAGGTGAAAAACTAAAAAAATCTGTTTTTCTTAAAGGTGTTTTTGAAGGTAAGCCTTGACTTTTTACTAAATACTGGGCACAATATAAAAATAATAAACTTTTATGGGGAAGGGGGTGAAAAACTTTACAAAAAAAATAGGAGGCAAAGATGAAGAAAGTTTTAAAGGTTATGATTGTATTTACAGTCATGGGTGCTCTGTTACTTGGCGCAGGTCTAACAGCATTTGCAGCGAAAGAAGATTTGCTCGGTTCTGGGGTGATAATTTACATGCAGATGGGCGGTACAGCCGGTGATCCCTCAACACTTCCTCGTACAAATGGTGCAAGGGCTGCCGCAGCTCACCTGGGTGTAAAGCTCGTTGAGCAGTATTCGGCATGGCAACCAGAAAAAATGATCAGCCAATTTAAAGAAGCCCTCGCCGCTTCACCTGATGGTATTGTTATCATGGGACATCCTGGGGAAGGTGCATTTGAATCGCTTGTTGAAGAAGCAGTAAGTAGAGGAATTATCGTAACCAGTGGAAATAATCCACTTCCCACACTACAAGCAAAGTATCAAGATAAGGGATTTGGGTATGCTGGTGCGGAGCTCCACGCGGGTGGCTATTTAACCGGCCAGACTATGATAAAACAGGGACTCAAGGCTGGAGATAAAGCTCTTGTGTATGGACTTTTCTCACAAGAAGGAAGAAGGAAAAGCCCCCAGGGAATAGTCGATGCGCTTGGAGATGCAGGACTGACTGTTGAAAAGCTCGATATCTCCCCTGAAGTAGACACAGAGGCATCTCTCTGCATTCCCGTTCTTACAGCATACCTGGAAAGAAATCCTGATGTAAAAGCTATTGGTACCCAGCACGGTAATGTAACATCAAACTTGATGAAAGTGCTACAGGCAGCTGGGAAAAAGCCAGGTGAAGTCATTTGTGGAGGAATCGATCTTTCACCAGCTACTATTGAAGGTATCGAAAAAGGATACGTGAGTGCATCATTTGATCAGATGCTCTATCTGCAGGGATTTTTGCCTGTTTTGCAGATTGTATTAACGAAAAAGTATGGTATTCCCGGCCTGAATATTAATACCGGAATAGGTATCGCTACTCCACAGAATATTGCCGAACTAAAAACATTGATTGAGCGCGGAATCAGGTAGTAGAATTTTTAAATCGGGGAGGAAAGAGGAACTAGTCTCTTTCCTCCCAACTTCACATCGTCCTCTGCCTAAGGCTGAAGGCCTGCCTATAATCAAAATAGAAGTTGTGCCCGTTGACAAAGAGAAATTACCTTCCTTTTTTTCTCTTCAGGGCATCGCAGGGTGTGGCTCGGCATGATTCCTTCTATTGCTTCCCCTCCTGCCCCTCATCTACTGATCCGGTCTCTTTGTCCACCTGGGTGGTTTCCTTTGCACCATCATTCACATCTCCATAGTCTCCTGGCAAAGAGCCAACTATTAATCCCACAATTTCATCGGTTGTAGTGTCTTTGGTTATCCTTTCGGCTACCTTTTTAGCCCGCCGCATTATCACCAGCCTGGTGGCTACAGAAAAAACATCGTGAAGTTGATGACTAATAATTATGACTGGCACACCCTGAGAGCTTAACGTCTTTACCAAATCCAAAACATTTTTTTGTTCGGCTACTCCCAGAGCAGCGGTAGGTTCATCCATGATAAGAAATTTCGCATTCCAATAAATTGATCTAGAAATAGCTACCGCTTGTCGCTGACCACCAGAGAGCGTCCTAATCTGGTTTTTCAATGAAGGAACTTCTATTTCTAACCTATCCAGCACCTTTTTGGATTCATTGAGCATATAGTCATGGTCCAACACGTTAATAAGACCCAAAAAACGCTTAAGCTTTTCTCTGCCTAAGAAGATATTTGAATAGACATTAAGATTTTCCGCCAAAGCAAGATCCTGATAGAGAGTTTCGATTCCTATTCTCAAAGCATCCATGGGATTATCTATCCTAACCTCCTTTCCTTCAAAAAAAATCGTTCCCGCATCCGCATGGTAGACGCCGGAAATCACCTTTATCAAGGTAGATTTTCCCGCCCCATTATCCCCTAAAAGTCCTACCACTTCACCAGGGAAGACCTTCATATCCATATTATCTACGGCGGTTAAACCGCCAAATCTTTTGGTAACATTTTTCACCTCTAATAATGGCTCCATTGTTTTTACTCCTCCTTCCGAGTCAATCCAGGAAAAAATTGATCGACAAGTACCGCGAAAATAAGGATGCAACCCACAGCTATATAGAGATTGTATGTTGGTATGGCTAGGTTAACCAGACCTATTTCCAAAGCTCCAATAATCAATACTCCAATGACGGTTCCAAGGATAGTCC
>JABUBK010000070.1_pt1 | contig 18682 bp, 21 predicted proteins | sample 7332671 | NCBI WGS metagenome assembly JABUBK01 (sample SAMN07256342, study PRJNA390944) | subsurface metagenome | isolation source: Methane hydrate marine sediment | place: Pacific Ocean: Eastern North Pacific, ODP site 1244 | collected 2002
TTACCATGGAGACGATCTGGTCTACCATCTGGGCGTATTGATCGGCTTCTTTGGCCAGAGCACCGGCTCGGGAGAGAGTGGGTTTGATGTGCATGTACCAGAAAGTCCTGATCAGTTCTTTTAAGGGAGGTTTTTCTTTGTTGATGATTCGTTCCCGGGTTTGCCAGATGATATTACGCATGAGCCTGGCTACATTAACAGGATAGTCAGTAGCGCCCTGGCTGAAGTTTTTTATCAGCCAGTCTTTTGGCTGATCGTGAATGAGTCTATCGTGATGGCGAATACCAGCTTTGCGTAGCCGGGTTCTTAGGGATGGTTTTTGTTTTTTGGCCATAGGAATATGATTTCGAACGTCAAAGCTCAGCGGCACGGCTTGTCCGCGTTAGGGGTTGTATATGCTCCCTATGCCTTTCGCCAGAGAGCGCACCCGTTGGTTTGCCCAAAGATGTCTGTGCTGTCCACTTGGCCAATCTTCGTGACCAACCGGGGAAGATTGCACAGATGCTGGGCAAGGACCCCATGGACGATGAGGAACGGGGTCGGCGTGCCTTGGCGCTGCGCGTGGCGGTAGGAGTAAAGGGCCTCAACGTATTCCGTTTGTTTCTCCTGCGCTAATCGCAGAATGAACTGATGACTTGAGAACTCATCGGGCATGCGAACGATGATGCTATGGTACGATTCGAACAAAGGGCTGAAGTCATGTTCAGACATAGCTTCCTCCTATATCCCTAACTTGTAATTAGGCAGAAAATTTTTTGCCGATCACCTTTAGATGTAGAGTTCTGTATAGGACCTAATCTACGAACTGCTTTTGGTATGATAGCATGGGTTTGCTTATCTTACAAGGGTTTTTTGCTCTAAATGGGGAATTCGGCTTTTTGGGGAGGGAAAACTTGCTCTAAGTGGCAGAAAGGGTGTTTAGAGTGAGGAGTTAGGGGACATGGAGATTGTGTGTCTGAAGTGCCCTATAATAGGGCGGTTCCGATACGGTTTTAGCTACTGCTCGGCTGAAGTGCTTGTTACAAACATTTTTCAATGTATCGACCAATTCCCTATCCGAGTAGCTAACCTTTCCTCGGCATAAGAAACAACTTTTCCGTTCGGTTCTAATTCGAATTCATGATGACGAATGATGCCGACCAATCCTTGCCAACTGTAATAGCTTAACATATAGACACCATTTGGTTTTTCCAGCTTGGGCTCATGAAATTTAACTTGAGGGTTATTTTTGAACCAACTTTTGATCGTTTGGCGTCTTGGGTCCTTACTTTTCTTCTTATCCGGCTCAAGTATTTGCCATAGAATATCTTGTTTTGCCGAATGTTTGCATATTCTCTGGTAGCATTGAGCAAGGGCTAAAGCTTCCTTTACGTCTTTAAAAGACAAGTCCGGGGAAATGATGAAAGCATTATACGTATCGGTATTGCGAATTGGGAATGCTTCAGACTTGCCTTTATCGACAACAATATACCATGCCTTTTCATCACGGCACCGAGCTCTATATCGAAACAGCCTGTACTTTGATGAGGCGCAATCAATGCCAACTAAATCTTTTGGCTGAACTTCGTATATCTCTTTTTCAAATTTAGCGGCGAATGGACGATGATGTTTTAGCAGTAAGGTTTCCCCAATACTTGAAACTATGTCCTCAAATGATGTCTCTTCATTTTTGATTATCGCTTTTCTTCTCTTGAATTCATCGGGCATGTATGTGCGGCTCAATTCAAAGGACTTAGCGTCTTCTGTATGACCCCGACCTTTTTTATTAAACGTGACGGCGTCAATCCTCACTGCATCAACAGCATTTTTCAGCCCTTCCATACCGAAACAGAGCAACTCAACATTATGGATGCCTGCCTCTAATTCCACTGCTGTGTACTGGTCGACATTGTTTAAGCGTAACCTCAGGTTACACTTGAGATTTTGATTAACGTCAACCTTCACAGTTATTTTCAAATACGACTCGCCAGTTTCTGGCGTATGAACTCTTGAATCATTGAACAACTGCAGGATTTTGATTTTCTTCTCTTCTGCTTCATCTATATTCCCTTCCTCGTTTACCTCAAGCACTTTTGCCAAGACAATTATCTCGGCGCGTTCTGGCAACTCTGCCAAGTCGAGGCGATTGATTTTTGAAGCATAGGCAAGCGTACCCAAAACCATGATAGAAGCTACCGACAACAAAATTATTCTTCGATTCATAGTTTATCCTCGTATTTGGTAAGGCCCATTTATTACGGTTTCCCCTGTTACTTAATTAGACAAAGAAGTCCAGTAAAAGTTCCAAAAAATTACATATTCTATCTTTTCTCATATGCTTCTCTAACTTGCTCTGGTGCCAGATTAGAATAAATCTGGGTGGTGGCTAATCTTTTATGGCCCACCTGTTTTTGTACTGCTGCTATTGGGATACGGTCAAGAAGGGCATGGACTATGTGAGTATGCCTTAAAGTGTGGGGAGAAGCCTCTAAATTGGCTCTCTGAGCGTATTTTTTCATTAACTGCTGTATTCTCCTTACGGTAAGGCTGAAAAGTCTTCCTCGCTTGACCCTGGCCATTTTAAGGTATGCTGAGATATCAGACAGGACCTCTTTATTTACAATAACGGTCCTGGCAGTGTTGGTCTTGGTATTTTCTGCCGGGATATGGATAAATCTTTCCTGGAAATCTATGTCCTCTACCCTTAGTTTGGCTAACTCACCTACTCGCATACCGGTAGAGTAGAGAAGCTTTACAATAAGCTTATCTCTGTAGTTGTCTACAGACTCTATTAAGCGTAACCATTCGTCTTTTTTGAGGTATTTGATTTCGTGGTTATTTCGCTTTTGCGTATTTGCTTTATTTTTAGTGCTTATTTCTGGTGTTTTCATGGGTTATTCCAGGTTAAAATTTCGCTTTAGTGTTCCTAAGGCGAAATCCCTTTTTACATGAAACATGAGCAGATGTTCCGGTTTTTTGTTTGTTTTTAAAAGTTATAAACAATAATAAGCCTTTATTATTAGTTATCTATATTAGTATTAAAATATTAGCAGAGCCATCCCCTTTTCTTATCTTATAGTAAAGAAAAGGGTTAAGTCTAGTTAGTGTTGAGTTAGCGTTACAAAACAGAAGTCTTACCGTTACAAAACAGAAGTGCATAACTTCAAAACTCCCTTTAAGGCCTACATTTTTGAGCGTTACAAAACAGAAGTGGATAACCCCCTTTAAATCACAGACTTATCCACAATGGCTATTGGTTTCCTACTTGGGACCTTACGCTGAACGGCTGGGGGTGATGGCTGTAACTCAAAATACCTATCCTCAAGCTTTGCTCTAACCGGCCAGTACATTTGAATAACCTTTAATATCCGTTTTAAGCGGATGCGGTTAATTCTATCGTTTTGTACTTCAGTCCCTAATTGCTCAAAAAGTAATTTATCAGGGAAAGATATAGTTTTGTTGAGATTGTTATTTCTATAAGCAAGGAATCTATAAAAATCAAGGGCCAAGGGATTTCGCTTAAAACATCTTGCCACGTTCATATCAAGTGGTACGGAATGTTTATGAATATACCTGGCATAGTCTTCATCGAGGATTATTTGGCCTTTTGAAAGCATTAACTGCTCTGGATTCTTAATGTCAAAAAAGATATTCCAGGCTCGGGCAATCAAAGTGTGAATACCAATAATACGACCAGGTATAGGGCTTTTAGGCTCTACTTTAATCACACTGGTAACATAATTAATCAATTGTCTCAAAAGGGCTTTGTTTACATAACCTTCTTTATATCCAGTTTTTTTCACGTATTCATTGAAGGATCTACCCACATCTATGATATTTGTATTTTTGGTCCGAACTTCTGTGTCAATAAAGATCTGGTTCATACGCGCATAGCAGCCGTAAGGAACTTCATATTTTTCATCGCGGGTGATTGTAAGTTCACATAAAGAGGTTTTCTTTACCCAATAAGCTGGCTTGCCTTTTAATCTACGCGTGGGCAAACCAAATACCATAAAGATATTAGAGGAAAATCCAACATCTTCTTTGACCTCTTCAAATCTCTTTTGCACTATTAAATCAACAAACTTTCTGTTTGTTAAATTACCCATAACACCTTTGTTATATTTTCTCAGCGTTAATAAAAGCCTTGAGATTATCGCCTGATACCTGCCAGTTTCTGCCTATTTTTTGAGCTTTTATCCTGCCAGTCCTACAATAACGCCGTAGCGTTACAATATGTAAGCCTAATTTCTTGGCTAACTCCTCGAGGCTATAAATCTCAAGACCACTGTTTATCTTCTTGGGCATTTTGGTCACTTCCTCGGCTTTGTGTTCTTGCCCTTTAATCCATCCCTTAGGGCCACGTTAAAAGCATCTGTAATGCTGTGTCTATCCCAATAGGCAAAGTTATAAAGTCGTTCAAGAAGCTCTTGTTTAACATAAAAGGTCATCTTAACCGTATTGCTTGTAGCACCCGTTTTGCTTGTAATGTTTCTTTTGCTTGTTTTGCTTACTTTACCCGCAGTCTTTTTGATAAGCTTATCCCTAAGGGCAATGTTATTTCCTATTGGCATAGTATCGGTCCTCCCTTATAAATTCCTTTGCTAAAGCCCTATAATCTTCCGCCCCATGCGAAGAGGGAGCATAAGCTAAAACGCTCTTAGCGAAAGACGGCGCTTCCGCTATTTTGACATTTTCCCTTATGACCGTTTTAAAGATCTTCTCTTTAAAGTTTGTCTCTATTTCTTTTAATACTTCATTGGATAATCGGCGTCGAGCGTCATACATAGAGGGGATAATACCTTTAACCTTTAAGCCTTTGTTTAAGACCTGCCTAACCTGGTTAATGGTCTCTAATAATTGTGCAAGCCCCTGTAAGCTTAATATCTCCATCTCTAAAGGTATCAAGACCTCTTGAGCTGAATTTAAGGCGTTAATGGTAAGCACAGATAGGGAAGGGGGGTTATCGATAAAGACATAATCATAGCCTCTTAGGCCTTTAAGGTGATCTTTTAAAACCTTCTCCCGGCCTATCTTATTGACTAAGGAAACCTCTACATCTGCTAAAGAGATAGAAGAGGGAGCTATAAACAAGCCTTCTCTTTTTACAAGTATTGCTTGCAATGTTTTCTTTCCTTGCAATACTTCTGCTATAGACCCATTGGGGGAATTTATCCCAAAGGCATAAGTTAAGTTAGCCTGCGGGTCTAAGTCTATAAGCAGAACCTTCTTTTTAAGAGACGCCAAGGCGGTCCCCAAGTTTATGGCGGTCGTGGTCTTACCCGTTCCACCTTTCTGGTTTATTATGGCGATTATTACCATTTTGTTGTGCCTGCCTTAATACTTGTAATGTTTGTAGTATTTGTAATGCAAGCCTGAATAGCAAATCAGATATTGTTTAAGTAGACTTTGTTGCTCTCCTTGGCTCTTTATTGTTTTACAATGTATTGCTATCCTTGTCAAGTAAAAAAGCAAGGCCTCATATTTAGCTTTTACGGTGGGGGTTTTTGGGAGGGCCTAAGCCGAAAGGCGCATTTTTGATTTTCCGACGCTGATTGCAGAGAAAAACAGGGGCAAATTTGGCTTGTAAGCGATTTTCTCGGCCCTGTCCATATAATATGAGCTGGGGTTTGCCGTGGGGGTTAAGGCCTTGATATTATCTGGCGGAACTCGAAGGGAGTTACTACTTTGACCCCGTTATAAGTGGGGCGGGAGAAATGCTTCTTGTTTAGAGTGACAATGTAATCGGCGTTACCGGCCAGGGCACAAGCGATGAAGATATCATCTTGCTTGTGTTTCTTAATGGTCCGTTGGATCCTGTGCTCATCCTGAACCTGGGCATAAAGCATAATTAGGGAGACCAGACCCTGGATGCTTTTCTTGGGCACCCTGGCTGCTGAGAGGACAGTTACGACCTCAGTGATGATACTCATGCTGGTGAGCAGGGTATAGCGGTTTAGGGCCCAGTCGTCTTTAACGATGCGGCTGGCCAGGCCACCGGGTTTTTTGAAGGCGGCCACAAAGATGTTGGTATCTAAGACGGCTCGTATCTCATGGGATGGCGAGATCAATTATTTCCTCTTTTCCCTTACCGATTCAACGAACTCAATCACCTTTTTATCTGACCAGGGTTTCTCGCCCCGCTTTTTACCGTAGGCCCAGGCCTCTTGGAATATCTTATCCAAATACTCCTTGAGATAGTTCCGGTGATAGAGGCACTTATCAGACAGCCAGGAGAGAAGCTCCAATCTGGTAAATTTGTACTGCTTGCCCACCGTAGAGACAGGAATATCCCTATGTTTTACCAAGTTGTAGATGGTGTTTGGGGCCACCCCCAAAAACTTGGCTGCACCCTGAACTCCCATTACTTCTTGCATAATCATTCCCCCCTTTCTAAAGTAATTATACCAGGGGAAGGATTATTTGTCAAGTCTTTTCTTCACAAAATTTAATATTTAGTCACAATTAGGCACAAAATAGAGCAAGGCCTCCGTTTTGGTGAGGAGGATCCATTTAGCGCTGGCTACGGTTTTTACGTGGGGCTGGCCGAAGGCCAGGGGCACGGTAGCCAGCAAGATGGGAGGGGTAAAGAGGCAGTGTGGACGAAGCTTTGGGGAAATTGGGGCCCCCAAAGCAAGGACACAAAGAGATAAGGTGTGTCTACAGCCTCAAAGCCATCAGGAGTGGGGCGGGGGCCCCCACGAAGGATGGCGGAAGCTTTCATCCCTAATAAAGGGGCTGTAGTTTACATAATATTGTTATGTAAAAGCACCTATGTTCACCTTCAGTCGGTCAAGCCTTTACCTATCTTCTGCATGGGAGTTCTCTCTCAAAAGATAGGTAGGGGGTGGTATGTAACATAAACATGTTTATGTTACATAGACCGACGTGCTTTGAAGGTGAACGGTATCTCTTGACCACCGAAGGTGGGCAGCCGCCGGATCCATTCCATCGTTGGGAAAGAAGACCTGAGATAAAAGCAAGGAGCGTAGTAGAGCATTATCTTATTAGGGTGCGGTCTTTCATCTATGGCCGAAGGGGATAGATGAAAGTGCTATCTGTTTTTGCAAGCGTGCGCGCAAAAACAGTTAGCAAGCACCCCTTGCTTTATGCGACCCGCCAGGGGCGGGAAGCATAGAGTAATAAGATATTGCGAAACGTAGCGACGGGACAATGAATTGCAGAAGGACAGAGCGACCGAAGTGAAGGCGGTGAGTGAGGGATGTTACATCAGTGCGAACTTTTCTTCTTTGCTATGCTTCAGAAGAAAAGTGGCTATCTGAGCCGAAGGCTCAGTTAGCCAGCACGAACCTCTCTCCTGGAACAGGGGAGGGGTGATGTGTCATCCGAACGGGACGCCGAAACGAAGGGAGCGAGCCCTTTTCCTTCTGCGAGGCCGCCCCTTGGGGGACCGAGCTTTGAGTGAGTTGATGATTCTGGCGAAGGCAGATTCATTATCTCACGTTTTTAATCCCGAACACGTATCATCCTCTTTGAGCGATAGCGAAAGAGGTGATAGGTGTGAGGGTGTAGAAGCGGCCGTGCTGCCCAGTTACTGCTTTGCGGTACCTGGGCAGCTTCCTTTTGGCCGCTGACCTAACCGGCGGGGGGACTATACAGTTAGCAAAGCTACCTGTGTAGGAATCCCCCGCCGTTCCTTTTTCCTGGAGCGACGATGGAAGCCGAGTTGCCGCCGCAAGGTGGCAATTCGGCGGCCTGAGATGGGAAGCAAGTGGGACGTAGGGACAGGAGACTCGCAAAAAACGTGACAGCTGTAATAGCTGGCACGCTTTTTTGCTTAACTACTATCAGGGCTGAGCCTCTGCATCATTGTTTTTTCCCAAGCGGGGGCGTGTTGCTTGCCCCCGCAAAGACCCGACCGTGCCTGCCTGAATTCCTATTAACCGTTGGGCGCTGGTATGACTGACTGACTTCGCCTGGCAACAGCACAGCCCCTGTATTAAGGGAATTACCCAGGACAGTGACAGCAAGATTGACATTGCCTAACCCGAAGACTCTGCCTTATTTATTGCGAAGCCCGTTAGGGCTGAGCTTATTGCGAGGGAGACCGCCTTGCGGGCGACCGAGCTTCACAGTTTATTTTATTTTTGCTGACCTGGCCAGGGCACAGACCTTTTAATAGCCTTTAGCTGGCCCCAGGCATGACTGACTAACTTAGACCAGTAACAGCAAATCTTCTGCATTGAGGGATATTTAGAAGATATTTTTGGAATTCAGGTAATATGTTTTTGCCCATTGTAAGACCTGCATTTGCATAAAATCCTATATTTTACGACGGTCCCAATATCTGATATTACACATAAAAAAGAACAGGGTCAACATAGCAATTTAGCGCGAAAACTCTTCGCAATTATTTGACTTATGAATTTTTATGTAGTAAGATTAATCTAAATCTACAGGTTGGGTAAAAGTAAAAAAATATTAAAAAGCCCAGAAAAAGGACTGCCGTATGTGAAAAAATAAAAGGAGATTATATATGCCTGTAATCGAAATTCTTGCGAAAATGCCGTGGTGGTACATTTTAATTATCTTTGTCTTTAGTTTATACTATGCCATCAGAGGACTTATGGACAAGCAAATACAATGTGCTGAAGATACTTTAAGCCAGGCCCAAAAAGTCATTATCCATTATATTCAAGAAGTTCTATTTAAAGTCATTGTCACTATATCAAGTTTTATAGCGTTATTTATAGCAAATTATATTTTTTCATCAATAGAGTCAGTTAATGATATTGGCGCGGGCACTGCTGTTTTATTAATTTTTCTTATCATCTGGGGTATTTCTGGTGCAAGTGGATATCTTACTCATCTTATTGTTTCAGGTAAATTACCAGGTATGAAATAAAAACACATAACCATTCACTCCAGCGGACTGTAAAGTTGCGCTTTCCAGCCGCTGAGTTCAAGCGTGTGTGCCGGGCATGGCACATAGCTTGCGGGGTGAAAGTCCTTGCACCAGGTGTACGCGGAGCCGAAGGTAAGGAAAAGGGCAAGGGCGTCGTCGTGAGGCGGGGTCTGAAGGAAGTCCAATCCAAAAGTGCGGGGCGACGAACAGGAACCGGATACGAGGTGTGGTACACCCGGAACGAGTGGGCACGTGACCACGAAGTTCTCCATCCGCAGATGGGGTGTGCTTTATAAATCCGGCGTTTACGCACGGAAGGCTATGTGTCTTACCTCGGGAGGTCTGTACGGTGTCCGAGTAAGCGGACTGGGTTGGGAGAGATTCTGACCGAACGTCGTGCAGAAGTCAGCAGAGGACATAGTAGGCAAAGGAAATGAGCCCCGTACGAGCGGGGAGGACTCACCTTGCTGAAGGTCTGAACGGTTCCTCGCGAGAGCGGGATTAAATGAGAGGATAAGTAAGGCAGGTGACGACCAGGCATATAGCGTCCGACAGGACGAAATGCTTAGTGGGGAGTCTGTATCTGAACATCCGGTTAGCCCGGACGGGCTGACTCAATTAGCCGAACCGCCGTGATACGTGACCCGTATGTCCGGTGGTGTGACAGGGAAAGTCCGTGAGGGCCTACCTATGTCGATTATGCAAATAAAAAAGAGGAGGCAATATGTCAAGTATGAGTAAAAGAGAAAGAGCCCTAAATTATGCTGAAAGACTCCAATCAGCAAGGAATAAGAATGAGGAAGCAGAAAAAATACTTAAAGAATTAAATGGATTAGTTTGGGCCAAAGACAATACTTCTTTACCAAGAGAAGACAAGTTAGCCATATTAGAAGAAACAAAATCAATTATCCAAGAAGGTTTAGAAATACGTGAAGGCAAAATACTCCATAAAGCCGCGGATAATTCAGGAATTTTAGATGTTATAGATATGCTTAAACCTAAAGTAAAGTGAGGTATTATGGGAATAGCTTCTTTAATAATTAGTATTATAGGTATCGTAATTGCGATAATAGCATTGATTCTTTCTGGAATATCTTCTTCTAAGGCCAACAAAATAAGCAATGAGCAACTTAAAATCAATAATGCAATCATAGAAACCGAAATTAGAAAAGCTATTGAAGAAGCCAACTCGAGAGTTAATGATATGGGCATTGAAATGGTCCCCTATGCCGCAAAGATCGAATGCAATCAAGGCACTCCCGTTGATAAGAAAACTTTAGAGATGTATCAGACCAATTTTGTAGCTTCTGTTCAAGCAATGCTAAATGTTTATGATGATGCATGCACCAAGTATCTCGATAAAAAAATTGATTGTGAGAGGTTTAAAAGAAATTTTTTCATAGAAATAAGGAACTTGATAGAAAGAGAATCCTTAAAGGAATATTTTGATCCTACAACTAGTAGATATAAGGCAATTTTAAAAGTTTATGATGAATGGGAAAATTTAGAAAAATAAAATGCATAACAACGCGGTGCACCTGACTGTTACCCGCCGCCTTTCGACGTCGGGCACCAGTAGGTGAGCTTGAATGTTAGCCTTTACCTGGCCCCTGGCCTGGCTTTTATTTTGACTTTGACCAGGCTTGCGAAGCGCAAAACCCCTAATTTTCGTTCTCGACGCTGATCACTCAGAAAAAACCCCCTCAAATTTGCCCTGTAATGGACTTTCTCGACCTGGCCTATGTCTTACTATTGACCTTTTACCGTCGGGAGGACTCTTTTGACAGAGCGTTGGGTGGGCCAGTATTTTAGGGTACATTGGGCCTGGTGATTCACTTCAACATACGTGGGCTTTGATGATGTCCAGGATCCTGAGTTGAGATATCTTCCCTGGAAAGCAGTACCTGCTTTGTGAGTGTGTCCAAGGATGACATAATCAAACTTCTTAAGGAGTTTCCTGGCTCCTTTTAAGTATTCTGAGAGATCTCCTCCATGAGATAAATATTCTTTTGTCCCGGTACCAGGGGTCCAGGAGGGACGGAGGATCCGCTTTAGTTTGTGGTCGAGAAGCTGAAGAAGGCTCATTGCTTTTTCATCTAAGTCCGGATGGAGGTCTTCCATGACGGCAGCACTCATTGCGGCCAGGTTGCCCAGATGGATTAATCTTTTTGGATCATTGAATCGATCAAACTGGTGGCCATGCTGGACGAAGATTTTTGTTCCGGGGATCCGGTAGGAATCATAAAGGAATTTGAGCCCTCTGAAATGGCGAAGATAGTAGTCATGGTTACCAATGACCATTTTAGTGCCGATGGAGATTAGTTGATTAAGGATGTCAGAATAGATTGTGGCGATATCTATTAGGCTGGTTTGCCAGAGTTCAAGAAAATCTCCTGCTATGATTAGCTGAGCTTTTTGTTTCTTTACCATCTTGAGAAAAGACTTAAACTTGCTACGATTCTTTTCGAAGTCGTCTCTTCGGCCGCCACTGGCTAAATGCAGATCAGAAATGATGTAATGGGTGATCATTATCTCAGCTTTCGTAATAAGGCCTTAGATGGATTGAATTCTATAGTAAGTTTTCCGGGCATGGTTATGATTCTGCCTGTTTCTGGATGGCGAACTTTTTTAAGAGATTGTTTCTTTTTAGTGAAAGAGCCAAAACCGCGCAAATATACTCTTTTTCCTCTTTTAAGGTCTTCTGTTACCTGGGCCAGGATAAATTTTAAGACCTTCCGGGATTCTCTTTGGGGGAGGAAGAATTTTTTAGCAATGGCCAGGGCAAGTTCTCTTTGGTTCATTTTCTACTATCCTTCGTATTAATTGATGTTCCCCAAAACTCTTTAAAGGAAACGGAATACTTTTCCATTTCTGGATTATATGTAGCAATTGCCTTAAAGGGTGAAGTTTGTCCTGGTAAGATCGGATTATACTCTATTAATACTTCATCGCTAGTAATAAAGTTTCCATCTTTGTCATACCATTGGACAACTACCTGTATGCTCTTTAAACTTTCATCAGATATATTTTTCACTTGGCCTTCAACACTCATATGGCTCATGCTACTTTTGTAACCACGAGACGATAGAAGTTCTAATTGGGGTTCAGAAGAGATCTTTTGGCTTGTTTTATATCCTCCTCCTATAGAACTTAAAGATCTGGAACAAGATTGGAAAGTAGATAAAACTACTCCAAGTTCTATGACAGCTAAAATCATAGCTACAGCCCCAATCCACTTTTTACCTTTAGCTAACTCAACAGAGGCAGCGATAAAAGCTATAGGAGCAAGGAGTGTCATTAAGATTACTGGCATAAATAATGCTATCCCAGCTGCAGTTATAGCTATAATACCAAAAATACCTAACTTTGATGATTTTACTTTTTCTGCCTTCTCTTTCTCTTCTTTGCTTGCATTGGTCCCGCCTTCAGTGAAAGAAAGTATATGCAACCCTTCCGAGTGTAAAGTTTTTACTGCATCCTCTTTACTTAATGCTTCAATAGACTTGCTTATTCTTTTCCGTTTACTGTCCAATGCACAATAATCAAATTTTTTAAGTAGTGATTCGCCACAATACCTACATTTTATCGCTACATCCTGTATCCCTTCATCACAGTAAGGACACTTTTTCATTTTTTCTCCTGCCCTTTTTCCATGTAGTCGTTAATTACTTTGGAGATCTTGCCCAGGTCAGTGGGGTTCTGGCGGATGATCTCTTTTGCTGTTTCCTGCCAGGTTAAGTGTCTTTTACCAAGGTGTTTTTCTATGGCTGCGGTGACATCTCGTTCCATGATAGTACTGCGCTTGTCTTTTTTGGCTGTCTTTTTGGCTTCTTTGATGACGGTCTCTATGGTAGCTTCAAACTTTTTGATAAACCTTTTAATTGCTTTGTTGCTGGAGCGCATTTGGTGGACATCGTTGATATAGTCTTTGATGGTATCGAACCGGATAAAACTTAGTTTTTTAGACATGGGAACCTCCTTAGGTTACTTTGTAAACTATCAGGTCTTTTATAGTTTTATCGAGTTTCTTCAGCTCAAAGAGTTTGAGCAGGTCCTCACTTTTGCCAAGCAGGGGGACCATTTCTTCTTCTAATTTCTTAGTTAGCCGTTTACCGGATATGGATTCGGCTTCCAGGCCGTAGAGGACCTTTCTGAGTTTGTTGCCTCGCCAGGTTTCTTTTTCCAGGAATTTCTGGTTTATGTAGTCTCTTTCATGGACTTGCCTTAGCCAGTTCTCGTTTTTTACCTTCATGGATTTAGGGGCCCGGATACGATACCGGGAAAACTTGATTTCTTCCGGGGTAAGCATGTCAGGGTGGATTAGGTCAATTACCCGGGTGTTTTTTATTCCATAGAAGTGAAGGTTGTTCAGGAAGGCGTCCCGGATGATCCATCCACTGGGGTCATAGTCTACTATGCTGAAAAGGTAGAAGGATCTTCTGATGTCGGCGCCGGTCTTCTTTATGGTGTCCACAAAATATTCTGTGTTGAGGACGGACGGTTGGCCGCCCAGGGCAATGATGGAGACATTGTATTTATCAGCGATATCGGACAGGAAGTCTTGATGGCCAAGTTTCTCTGAGAATAGGACTATATTGGCATTGGCGCCTGCTCTTCTATTAGCCTGGTTATCGTCACGGAAGCCAATGTCTTTGTATTTCATCACCTTTAGGCGTTTTACCATGGAGACGATCTGGTCTACCATCTGGGCGTATTGATCGGCTTCTTTGGCCAGAGCTCCTGCCCGGGAGAGGGTGGGTTTGATGTGCATGTACCAGAATGTCCGGATGAGTTCTTTTAGGGGAGGCTTTTCTTTGTTGATGATCCGTTCCCGGGTTTGCCAGATGATGTTGCGCATGAGTCTGGCCACATTGACGGGATAGTCGGTAGCGCCCTGGCTGAAGTTTTTTATGAGCCACTCTTTGGGCTGATCATGGATGAGTCTATCATAATGGCGGATACCGGCCTTGCGTAGCCGGGACCTTAAGGATGGTTTTCGTTTTTTGGCCATAGAGATGTGATTTTTAACGTTCGAGCTCAGCAGTGTCGAAGCACGTCAGCGGTTCGACATCCGACTGCAGCTCGACGCATCTTGGGGAATCAGTTTTCTAATTCTGCAAGCCGTTTTGCGGCAGCGATGGCTTCCTGTTTCAAGGCTTTTGGCGCTTCCGGATGCTCAGCAACCCTTAACAAGAGCGGCTGAGCTTTACGGTCTTGGCATCGAAGAAGAGCACGAACCACAAATGCACTGATTGGCAACTTTAGGCCCGAATCATATGAACTCTGACGAATGACATCGGTGCGTTTCCAGTTGTTTCTCTCCAAGAGCCAGGACCGCAGTATCTCCCTTGCTGGTTGAGTGGCGATTTGCCCGAGAGCCCCGACTGCACTAGCAAGATATTCAGGATGCCGTTCAACAAACCATACAATCGGATCGATCGCTGTTTCACCGCCCTCTGTAGCTGACACAAAGAAAACGTAAGATTCTTTCATCCTGCCCATTTTCGCAGATCCTCGTGCACCGGATGTAACCAACGAGTTGAGTAGTGCTCTTACTCCATCGGCTTTCTGTAGCTTCACAAGAAGACGAGCAGAGACCTCGAATCTTCCGTAGTCCCATTGTCCGTTTAGTCGACGAGCAACATCTTTCTTAAGAAGTTGGATGCAAACAGGATCGCCTAGTGCACCAGCAAGGGAGACGCACGCTTTATCAACGCGCCACTTGCCTGACTCATATTCCTTGATGATCCTGCTCCCAACCTCGAAGTTAGGTTTCTCGCCCCGTTTTCGAGAAAGCAACTCAGAGAGAATATCAACTATCAAATCGGTGGGCAAATCTTCTACATCATATAAGGAGATCCCACGTTTCTTTTTGTAGTACGCCGTGCGTGCGCGGAATATGATTGTTCTCTCACCCTCAATTTTAGTGAAAAGAATCATGTCTTTGCCAAGGATGATATGGGGAAACCACGACTCCCAGTCGAAAGTCTGCTCTCCGCCGATGATGCCCTTCAGAATCTTTGTCGGCGCCACTGTGACCTTGTATTTCGTTGGCTTACCTTCCTCAGAGGAGATAGTGCGCACAAGATTAATCTGGCCCAACCAAACAGCATCAGCCCTGTCTAAAAGTTTGAGTATGTCAAACGGGGCATGCTCGCGAGACCACCCTGGTTTCCATTGACCGCGATATGGGCAATCGTATATCTCCTCTCCGAACCCTAGCTGGCAGAAAAACCAACTCAAGGCAATCAGTGCGCAAATACGTATATTACGGTTCATATTGCCTCCTCTTGATTGCAGCGAAGTTCCTTTCGTGACCCAATTTGTTGCTGAGTGGCTGTATCTTCCTCTCATGCGTCGAACTTGTAATTAGGCAGAATTTTTTCTGCCCACCACTTTTTGGTATGATAACGCAGATTTGCTTATCTTGCAAGGATTTTTTGGCTTTATGGCTTTAAAGGGGGAATTGGGGTTTTTGGGGAGGGAAAACTTGCTCTAAGTGGCAGAAACGGCATTTAGAGTGGGGGTCTAGGGGGCATAGAGATTGTGTATCTGAAGTGCCCTATTATAGGGCGGTTCGGATACGGTTTTACCTACTGCTCGGCAAGGCAGCGACCAATATAGTATATCTTGATATACTATAAGAGGCAAGCTATAATAAGTCAAGCTCTCAAAACATTTTGTTTTGTTTGAAGAGCTACTTAGGTACATCCGATAACATAGAGTCTGTGGCCTCGTGCGTCGCGACATTTCGCCCAAATGCTCTTAAACGGGAAATATCCGCTAAATTCGGCAGAAAAATGCAATTTTTTTAGACTAAAATGGGCACTCAAATTGTCTTAGTAGTGAAGACTAGTTAGTTTCAAAAGTGATTGGGCAGGCGTTGAATGCTCAAAGATAAGTTGCTTGTTAGGAAGCTTAAGCATGGAAGCAGCGATGCTCTATGCCGTATCTATGAGAAGTACAAGAATGATATGTTGGCATTAGCTATTTCTCTTTCGAATGATAAGGGCGATGCTGAAGATGCTGTGCATGATGTTTTCGTTTCCTTCGCACAATTTGCGAAAAAACTTCAGTTAAGAGGAAGCCTGAGAAGCTACTTGTTAACGAGTGTTACCAATCGTGTGCGCAATATGAACCGAGCAAAACAGAATCAGACCGCTTGGCCGGATGATGTAGCAACCATCAGGTCAAATATAAACAGGCCTGACCAATCGGTCATATCAGCAGAAGAATCACAGCGAATTAATCATGCTTTGGCTCGGCTTCCATACGAACAACGAGAAGTGATAATTCTACATGTTCAGAGTGATATGACATTTAAGGGAATAGCCAATTCGCTGGGTGTTTCAGTAAATACGATTCAGAGTCGGTACCGATACGGGTTGGATAAACTGCGGTCAATGTTGGATAGGAGGTAAGAAAATGAGAGCCATAGAGAATTTGGAGGAATTAATCCAAAGGCATTTTGTTGCAGAAAAATCACGTGTTAGGACCAGTACTGAAATGGATAAAAGAGTTCTTGATGATGCTTTGTCTGCATATGCAACATCTGAGGCGGTAACACCACGTGAGCGTGAAAACATCATATCAAGGGCAATTATGGGGAGCAGAGTGATAAGAATTGCTACCGCTGCGGTGGTACTAGTTGTCATTGGATTGTTTCTGTTGCCGGGCGGCGGCGAAAAAGGGGTTTACGCAAAGGCTGTAGAGGCTCTACAACAGGTTCGAACCTGTCATGTAGTTATGAAGGAATATCGTGATGGACAGTTGTTCGAAGATAAGGAGCTCTGGTATGATGCTGAGAGAGGAGTTATTGTGGAAGAACGTTATGAAAATCGAACAGATATACGAATTGATAACCGACAATACGAATGGCGCTATGCAATAGCCGGCGAGCTTGCAGCCCAGCTTAGCAGTTACCGAACCAGCTTTGTGAAGGAGCTCACTGAGTGGCTTGAACATGATCCAAAAAGGGACCCTTCGGGCGATAAGGTTATTGATGGTACGCCGTGTAAGATGTATACCATAATACAAGGAAGCGAGAGAATCTTTGTATGGATCGACACTAAGAATCGTATCCGACAGCTTGAAGGGACTGGACAGCATCTTGAGCAGAAGACTCAGTTTCGAGGTGTTGTAGAGTACGGTACGGTGATTGATAAGAGCCGGTTTACACCAAAGTTTGAACCAAATGTGAAGGTGGTCAATCCCCAGCAGTTGATCGAAGAACACTTCCCTTTGGATACTGCAATATTTACAAGAGAGAGTTTGGGGTTTGTATTCGCCGTCCACCAGTTAGAACGTTGTGAGCGCGGATTTAAGTACCTTGTTTGCTCAAATCGGTTTAGTGATGAGACTCGACAGCAACTTAGCGATGGCCATCCCTGGCGCTACTTCGGTGAAGCAAGTTTGTTCACGAGAGGGCAAAGTGTAGCTGACAATGAATATTCCGATCGCCCCGTGCTCTTGGCTAAAATGACGCATGATGGGATTCAGGTCAATTGGTATGTTCTTCTTCCCGCTGGTAACAAGGCAAAGCAAGTTCCCAATCGTTGTGATGTTGATGTTATAGTAAATACTGCCAACCAACTGGAAGAAAAAATGAAAGCCGAAGGGCTGTCCACACACGAGAGATTCAGACTGAATATTCCCATCGAAGAAACAAAAGAGGAGCAATTGTCCCTGAGGAAAATCGCGAGCCAAATTTACTCAATAGGGAAGCAGCTTGACCCCATCATACATATGTTTAGGCTAGCTAAGGACATAACGAGGCCGGGCTGGACAGAAAGGATAGGTTGGAAAAGACCAGTTATTGAACTATCAGAAAATGAATACACTAAAGATATAGAACGCAGAGTGAAAGAACAGCTGGAGTCCAGTGTAATAGGTAATTAAAGAAAGTGCACAGCCTACCCGGTTTACTTGAGCATCGTCTTTGGTCTATTTTGCGACGGTCTCTTGATAAAAGTTTGTGTGTCTGTTTCATCCTATCTTCTCTCATATGCTTCTCTAACTTGTTCTGGTGCCAGGTTAGAGTAAATTTGAGTGGTAGCTAACCTTTTATGCCCTACTTGTTTTTGTACTGCTGCAATTGGGATACGGTCTAAAAGAGCATGGACTATGTGGGTATGCCTTAAAGTGTGGGGAGAAGCCTCTAAATTGGCTTTTCCTGCATACTTTTTCATCAGTTGCTGTATTCTCCTTACGGTAAGGCTAAAAAGCCTTCCTCGCTTGATCCTGGCCATTTTAAGGTAGGCTGAGATATCGGATAGGACCTCTTTAGAGACAATAACGGTCCTGGCAGTGTTGGTCTTGGTGTTTTCTGCCGGGATATGGATGAATCTTTCCTGGAAGTCTATATCTTCTACCTTGAGTTTGGCTAACTCACCTACCCGCATACCGGTTGAGTAGAGAAGCCTCACAATAAGCTTATCTCTGTAGTTGTCTACAGACTCTATGAGTCGTAGCCACTGGTCTTTTTTCAGGTATTTGATTTCCCAAAAATTTCGCTTTTCTGGATTTGCTTTATTTTCCATGCTTATTTCTGGTATTTTCTGGCTTATTCTGGGCTAATATTTCGCTTTTGGGGTCCTAAGGCGAAATCCCTCTTCTTACATGAAACATGAGCAGATGTTCTGGTTTTTTTGTCTTTAAAAGTTATAAACAATAATAATGCTCTTATTATTAGTTATTTATATTAGTATTACTATTAGAAGAGCGGCCGGCGGAATCATTTCGTATTGTAAATAAAAGAGTTAAGTGTGTTTTTATACTAAGTTCGGTATCAAAAGGGAAGGATTTGGTATCAAAAGGGAAGTGGATAACTTTGAAAAT
>JABUBK010000071.1_pt1 | contig 18612 bp, 29 predicted proteins | sample 7332671 | NCBI WGS metagenome assembly JABUBK01 (sample SAMN07256342, study PRJNA390944) | subsurface metagenome | isolation source: Methane hydrate marine sediment | place: Pacific Ocean: Eastern North Pacific, ODP site 1244 | collected 2002
ATCCTTCCAGGTGAGTTTTAACCTCTGCGTCTATAGCTTCTTTGGTGGTAAGCTCTTTACCCTTTACTCCAGGGATTCCTTTCCTTTCCTTGTCTTTCTTTTTCCTATCTCCCTTCTTTTTCTTTCTCGCCTCTTTCAACCCTGCCAGTAAAGCCTTGTGATATTGTTGGTATCCCGTTTTCTCGTCCTCTCCCTTTTCCTTCATGGCTGCCTTAAACCAGGATCTACTAGAAATATGAGAAAGAGCGCCCCTCTTGACTTTGAGTTCATCCTCAATCTGAATAAAACTCTTTCCCTGTTTTCTCAAATTAACGATCTTGCCCCTTATCTCGGGTGTTAATTTTTCCGGCATTATAAGCCCCCTTTCTTGTCAACCTCTGAAAAGAATCTTGATAAACGCGACAAGGACCAAGAAAGTAATCACTACAAGAATTATAGCTAATACTGACGGCTGACTGATACTTATTTCCTTGCCTACCGGCCAGATTCCACCGTCCACCCGATAAAGATCGGCAAATCTATAAGGCGCTTCAAAGCCAAGTTTCGCATTGTGATTGGGAGTAGCGTCACAGGCAAACCACTCCTCAAGGCCCTCATCACAAAGAACAGGATAAACATGGTTGATATAGTCTCCATCAATGGCGACAAATTTCACCATACATGGTATTTTTTCATAGGCGGCGGCAGAGGCCAGGACAATAGTAAAATCCTCACAGTCTCCCGACCCCTTCAATGTCTCCTTTGGTGTTTGCCAAACATCGTTCCCTTCGGGTTCTTTGATATAGGTTATTGAGTATGCTATCTTGTAAAATAGGTTGCTTAGAAAATTACCGCTCTTGCCTCTTACCTCTTCGCATAAAGAGGCGATCTCTGGAGACTTTTTACCTTCCCTAATGAACTCCCCCATTTTTTCAGCAACGTAGGATACATTCATCGCATCTGTGGTATAGGTTCCTTAACCACCAATTTATAAAAGACTCGTCTGTGCTTTCCCCTTTTCTTTTTCTTCCGGGCTTTGGCTACTTTCTTGTTCTTTCGTTTGCCCTTCCTCTTTCTCGCCATTCTGGTCCTAACAGCCTTTTTTACTGACTTTCTGTGAGCTTTCGGATGAGATCTCTTTCGGTGACTCCACAACTTCGTCATTCTCTCAGAGAAATCATCGCCTGAGATAGCCTTACCGCATAAAGAGCAGTGAACGGTCTTTTTAGGCATAAGCCCTCTTCTTGCGTCTCTTCTTCCTTATTTTGGCCAGGTGAGCCTTTCTTGTAGCCGAGTGCGGAGCGCCAATTTTGCCCCACTTTTTCTTGATCCTACTACCTATACGTCTATTAGTTCTCATCGTTCTAACCATTGTTGTCTCCTATCACTATACTTTTTTGAGTTTTTTAGACCTCATTGATTTCTTACACCTTTTGCACGTCACTTTACCAGGTTGAAAAGTATAAAAACCTCTTTTTACACCACAAAGGAATTTATATCTTTTTCTCTTTCCATTCTTAGTTAAATGGACTATATTTCTCTTGGTCAATTTAATCTCCCACTACCCAGGAAATTAGGACTCAGGCTTTTCTTTGCCCGACTCTCCACCAAAGTAGAAGATCAGGATATTACCCATAGTGGTAGTAATCACAATAGGCACTTCGATCTCAACTCCGTAGAGCTTTCCTACTATGTAGGCAGCTACAGTGCCTACTAAAGTAGCGGCAAAAATATAAGCCAGTCGCTCTCTTACTCTACTTTTTCGGTTATTATTCTCCAATTTAGCCCTCCTTAGCTTTCTTTCGCTTTTCATTCTCTCCCCGGATATACCACCAAACGGCAAGAATATCGAACATACTTACCTTTTCGTTCACACCGAATCGTGTCTCAAGAATCTTAATAGCAGCTTGAGGAGACTCAAGGTCGTCAATCTCCAAATGAACTACAATTGAAGAGACACTATTTGCAACGGCTCCGTTATAACGAACATCAATCAAGTCATTAGCATCCATCAGTTTACCTCCTTAATATCTCTTTTTTTTCACTGTCTTACCGCATTTATAGCACGTATAAACTTTGAAACTGAATACTCCCTTAATTGTCGGGTGCTCACCTTCGTAGTGGTCAAAATACATCAGGCCGCTACAGGTTGGACATGGGATCCCTTTTTCCTTACTGCCCAAGGTTTATCTCCAACGTAAAAATGCTTCTTACAATATAGACACGTCCTGTCTGACCATGGGAGACAGAAAATTTTCTTCCCGCACCAAGGACATTTAACCTCTATCCGTTTGTAAGTTTTCATTTTTCTCCTCGATTTTTATACACTCTCGCTTAGAGTGTTACTGAAAAAAAGAGCTCTTCTCTATCCCGGGATAGGGGAATTAAGCAAAGTGCCTCTAAAAGCGGATTTGAAAATCTCATCCAGGACGTAGCACTTGACACTGAATAGTTCTTGTTGTATAATAAGGTGAACGTAAATACAACAGGAGTTAAGGGGTGGATGGAAATGCTAACAAAATGTAGTTATTGCGGCGAATATTCAAGGATTCAACAAGAGGGCAATGGATGTCACAGTTGTATGAAGGGAATAATGATTAGAGATACAGAGTTTGATGATAACCCATATTTTCTAACCAAAAGCGAATGTGATGAGACGATAAGAAAGAGAAGTATATTAGGATGGGGCAGGTAAAGGTAAAATAAATGCAATCAAAAGACAACGCTCTAAATCAGACCGAGTTTAACGAGCTTCTAACCGCCTGCAAGGATGGGAAGGATAAAATCCTGGTGATCCTATGCGGCGGCCTAGGTATGAGGGCAAGCGAAGTGGGCCACCTAAAGACAAAGTGGATTGACTGGCAAGCCTCCACCATAAGCATACCCACTAAAGAGGGAGCCTGGAGTCCTAAAAGCAAAAATTCAGCCCGCCTGATCCCGTTCAAATATATGGAAAGAGCCAAAGCCATAATCAGCCATTACTTTGCCCTCCATTCTGACATCAATATTGGACGCATAGCTATCTACAAGAGGATCCAGGAAATAGCAAAGAGGACAGAAATTCAGAAAAAAGTAACTCCCCACAGTCTCAGGGCAACGACAGCTTATATGTTTGCCGAAGCCGGTCTATCCGCTCAGGCTCTTAGGCAGGTGATGGGATGGTCGAAGTTAGAGACTGCCGAGAGCTACATTATAAGGAGCGGTAGGGCAGCCGAAAGAGAGCTTGAGGAGCACAAAGCAAAATTATGGATCTAGTTGACGTAGACGGTGACGTAGACGGTGATAATGAAGCCAAAAGGTAAATTTGTTATTATCGAGACGGATCTTATCAGGAGTGAGCAACTAACCTCATCAGAAAAACTCCTCTACCTTACCCTAAGAACATACCGGCACAATAGCCCCCCGATTCTATGTAACCCCTCACTACCTACACTCCAAAGAGCCACAGGACTCAGCAAGCCAACGCTGCTCAAAGCCAAGCGGCTATTGCAAATCAAAGGTCTCATCAAATCCCTACCAGGTGGAGGAAGAACCATAACTACCCAATATGGCTTTCCACTAGAAGAAGGAACGGAAGAGGAAATACGTAAATTGACCGCCTATCTCAAAGCCAAGAAAACAGGTAAAAAATCAAACCCGATTAACCAGGAAGAAACAGGTAAAGAATTAAACCACTTTACGGATCCACAAACAGGTCAAAAATTGAACCGCTTAAATAATCATAAACAGGTAAAAAATCATACCGCTTTACAGCCTAATTCCAATCAAAAAACAGGTAAAAAATTAAACCCCGAACAAGAAGTAAGTCTAAAGAAAGAACAACAGAAAACTGCTGCTGCTGTTTTTTATTCTCCTCAACAAATAAAGACCGGAACTAAAAATTTAATCACCAGTTTATTAACCATAGGATTGGTAGCCAAAATTAGTAAAGACCTGATTAAACGGTATGGCTTAGATAATGTGGCAAAACAATATGGTTGGCTGCATTATAGAAAGATAACCTACCCTGCTGGTGCTTTAATAGCTGCCGTAAAAGAAAACTGGTCCAAACCAGTCTTGGTAAAAGTGAATAGCGCCCTGCCTGAGAGAAAGAGCAAAGAATACAAACAGCAATACGAGAAGTTGAAGGAGGCATCGAAACAGCGGTCCCGCCTGGATATGAAGCGAAGGAAAAAGGGCAAAATAGGTAAAAAACTAAACCCGTATAACTCGGGTGGCCTAGCCCCATACTTTGCCGACCAGGTTCCTGATGAGGTTTGCAGGGATTGCCCGCTTGCCTGCGACATACACCTACTTGAGCATAAGACACATGGCCGATTGATATGTATGAGAAAAGATGTCAGGGCCGGTCTGGTGGGAGTACTAATTAATGACACACAAGAAAAAACAGGTCAAAAATTAAACCAGTATAGAATAATGAACAGGGTTACAAAAGAATGGTGGGAGGGAGACGCAAACTCGGCCCAAGAGGCGTGTAAAAAAGCAGGTTGGGTTATTGGGGATTGTTGGGTTAGAGAATATTCCTCCAAAGGTATGGGCGGTTGGAAGCTACCTGATGATAACCCTGATCTTGGCAGACTAAAAAGGCGACTTAGCGATAAGGATTTACAAAAAAATGGCATATCCAAAAGAAGAGCGCAACCGGCGATTCCTTGAGGATTGGCAGGTTCACCATTTGGGCAACGAAAGATTAGGCGAGAAATATGGACTTACAGTTGGAGGAGTCAAGGCATTAAAAGCCAGGCTGAGGCAAAAAGAGAGATCTTCCCCGGCTACCGGTCAAAAGATAGCATCACCGTCACCGTCCACGTCAACGTCAATAAAAAGAATGACCTTTTGGCTGCCAGAGGAAGTGATAAGGAAGGTCAAGGAAAAGGCTCATAGTCAAAATAAGACAGCCTCAGCTTTTTTGAGAGAGATCTTGTTAGAATATCTAAAGAGGAGGTGAGAAAGGATGTTAAAGTATTTTCTGCTTTTAGTTTTGATCCCCCTGGGTCTAATCCTAACTGCTGGCTGCCAAAACAATAAGGTCTTTGCTCCTCCACCAGAACCTTATGTTCCCTCTAATGTAAATGCTACTGCGATTTCATCAGAGGAGATCGAGCTTGTCTGGGATGATAATTCTGTTGACGAGAAGGGATTTTATGTATATAGGAAAGACAATGGTGATTATCGTAGAATAGTGGCTTTGGATGCAAATACGACTTTCTATAAGAATTCCGGGTTGGATCCAGCGAGTCCCTATTGGTATCAGGTTAGTTGCTATAATGACGGTGGTGAGTCAGGGTTATCGAATGAAGCTCTTGCTACAACCATGATGGAGGTTGAAATACTGGATTACCACATGGACAAGGAACCCTGGTATAATGCGCAGTGGCGAACACAGATTAAAGGTCATGTAAGGAACAATACCATTGAAGAGATTTCTACGATTAAACTCGGTGGTGAATTTTACAAGGAAGATAAGTGGATTGCGATGCAGTATGGTCCGATATACAATGTAAGCCCGGCTAAGGAAATCCCATTTACTATAACTCATTGGGGAGGAACGGAGATAACCCGTGTGACTGCTTGGATAGAGGAATATTATTGAGAGTCAACAGAGAGACTTGACAAGTAATTTTAGTAGTCTAAAATAGAGTTACGACAGCAAACTAAACAACCTAAGCGAGAGTGTTGAAATCTTCCCTGAGAAACAGATCTTAAGATTCTATTTTCCCGGGAGAAACAATCGTACTCGGATCCTAATTATTTCCTTACCACCCTTGTTAGACCTACATAGCCTAATATAACAACAAACCCTATTAGAGCCAAGCCCAGGAAAAACGCCTCAAGAACATGAGCACCAGGCCAAAAGTTTTTTGATACCCACCGGGCAAAGTCTGACCAGTACCACAGGCCGTTAATCTTTTTAGGTATGAATCTAGGTATTATGACTTGTTCTTCCATTTTTTTTTCTCGCTCTAACTCCATTTACTGTCAGATTTGGGCCTGCTTGGATCCCCCATATATGTTTTTACGTTTGTAGAAAATAAATGCCATTTGTGCAGTTATATGAGAATTATTACTTTGCAATCGTCTCTTGAATTGCGCCTCATGCCTTAGAGGCCGGGAATGTTTACATAGATTGCATTGTTGACAAGTTGTGACTGAATTATCCAATATTGCCTTACCACCATCAACTTTTGGCTTGATGTGATCAATCTGTAGGATTACGCCATGTTGAGTTGGATTTCTGCCGCAATATTGGCATGTGAAGTTGTCTCTGTTTAGAACCTGCCAACGCAAAATCTCGTTAGAATGTTTGGATATTTTAACTTGTCTCGACTGAGGTTTTTTTGGAATAACTTTTACCTTACATTTTATAGTGCAATATTTTTGAGTTGGATCGCATGATAAAAAATTTTGTTTGCAGTTTGCACAAATTTTTAACCACACAGATTTTGTAAGCCTGTATTTAGAATCGAGTAATAACTTATCTTTCTTGAAGAAATAATGTAATTGATTAGGTGAAATACCTAATTCAGCAGCTATTCTGTGGCCCTTTCCTCTCAAAGAAATACCGGTTTTTATAAAAGAATGGACAGATCTATCGTCTTTAACTTGAATGATATATTTTTCTGTGTTTACCCTGGTTTTCATAAGTCACCTCGAAAACTTCCCTCCATTTAGGGGGCAAATTGAGTCTACCTCTTTCTCCCTTGAACTAAATGACCTTGCCAAAACTTACCTTAGCTATATCAAGAGATTTTTTTCAAGCTAGTTGTGGGTTTGAGACAAAAGAAATGTTGTCCCATATCTATTTATCAGCATTTGATTCATTGGGCAGCCATTACCCGGGTAAAAAAAATGGGAGAGTCCCCCACAATGGTCCTAAAATTTAAGGACCACCAGGGCAAATATTTGGGATAATTCCCCACTTTATTCATTTTCTTTTTCTAGGATCCGATCTACGTTCTCGCGGAGTTCAGTTAATTTTGTGTCCTGGCTTTCTTTCAAATCAGAGATCTGCGCAGCTAGTTCCTTTATAGCCCCGGTCTGCTTGTTGGATTGCTCGGCCAAGATCTCAAGTAATGCTGGCACTTTTTTGGACTCCTCCATTAGCTCTTTTACGTCAATCCCGCTTGCCTTGAGGATTTTAGCTATATTTAACATTTTACCTCCTTGCCAAAAAGCTGAATCTTGGCGGTACTCTCTTCTTTCCCGTTACCCTCTGTAGCGATACAGAGATCAATCGCCGGGATCTTAAACTATCTTAGCTCTATCGGTAGACCAACCGGGAGCGTCTTATATATGGGTCCATTCAATAGACCAAGACGCTCATGTCTTATATACGGGTCTATTTGTCCTTCCCCCTTCTTAAAAATTACCAGGCTTTTGAGCACTGCACCGTGCCTCGGTACTTTTGGATATATTTCTTTGACGATTTCCACAATATCAGCACCGATCCATCTAGCAGCTTCTTCATATATTACACTCCGTAGTTTGAAAGCAGCTTCTACAGTCACCGGGGTCTTAAACTGTCTTAGCTCTATCATCGGACCAACCGGGAGTGCCCTATATATGGGTCCATTCAATAGACCAAGACGCTCATGCCTTATATACGGGTCTATTTGTCCTTCCCCTATTTCTTCGCGCTCGGCTCTTTTACCCAACAGCACTTTGAGCCTATCTTTCAACAGATAAACCACTACTCCAATAACCCCTATTACTATAAGGATCACAACCATATTTTTCTTCATTATTCTACCTCCCTCTTATTTTTGTGAATATACACAGGAGCACCGCGCCCATTGTTACGGTGATGTAGCCTATATGCGCTCCCGTCACTACCTCATAGAGAATCCCAAAGGTTACCATAATTAGAGCACCGTACTGCCCGATTATGCCGATTGTTTCTTTCATTTTATACCCAGGCTTCTATTTTCATTACTTTACCAGCCTCCGAACAGGCAAAGTAAAGAGTTTTACCACGCAAATCTAATCTACTACGACGATATACAGCGTTAGCTAGAAGATCCCAAGTTACGAGATCAGTAGCAACTTGACCAGTTACCCAGGCTAATCGTGCTGCTGTTCCATCTGCAACCACAGCCTGAAGTTGCTTACAACCTTCAGGAAGGACTTGAGAGTATTCAGTATGCTCAGTAGTCATTATTATTTTGTAGATAGTCGAAGTCGTAGCTTTTAACAAACCTTCACTCTCTAACATCTGAAACTCAGCAAAGTTTCGATAGCCCACCACGAACTTGAGGGTTTTTCCGGCTTCAGCAGCGTTTGTGAGATAGATTCCTTGAAAAGCATTTTTGATATGTCCGACATAGACTTCATAAGTAGGACCAGCTATGTTATTGAACCGTATTAAGGTAGTGGTAGGCGTGCCGTCCATTTTGGTAATGAATAACCCTCTACCGCCTCGATTCCATATTTTAGCGTTAGAGTGTGCCTTCCCCAAGTCAATAACCTGTTCTTCACCAAACCACTGCATTTTTGCAGGATCTAGTCGGGGCCGCTTCTTTAACATCTTACTTATTAAAACATTACCCTGAGTCTCAATCTCCTCTTGAGCCAACTCAACCTTTTCATCATCATCTATTGCTGCTCTAAAGATTTTAGCTAGTTTGTCGAATAACATTGTTTTCTCCTTTGGTTTTTAGAGAGGTTTGCCTATTTCCTCCTTTTACAAATCCTCCATTGTTTTCTAAATAGTCTTTATCAATCCATTTATCCATATCAACCTTGTTTTTAGGTTTGTCCTTTTCCTTTTCCTTGTCTAGGTTTTCCTTCACCTTTGGATCCACCTTCCCCTTTTTGTGAAGGTAGTAATGCAAACTATTAACTATTATTGCGTGCTCTCCCCAACTATCAAAAGTCCTGTTAAGAAATTCCTGAGCACCACAGGAGCACTCAGGCAATAGGACGATATTTTTGTCATTTTCAATCCCTACGATAAGGCTATCTACATCAACAACATTAGTCTTGCCACACTCAGAACATATTTGAGTAATTTTGGTTTTGGTTATTTTCTTAATCAATCTAATTGCCTACCGTTTCATATTTCTTAGAAAAACTGCCAAACCATATCTGACCCCCGGAAGTAGTAACTCTAAAATCAAAACCATAGGTTGTAATCCACATTACTGATACCGAAGATACATAATGGTTCTCAGTCTCAGCAACATTCGATAAAGTTATAGATGAAGGGGCGTTAGTTAACTTCTGTCTAAAAGGGGCTCGGCATACAATAGAATTACCGGATGAATAATTACCGGCAGCCAAGGCGTTGGTGGTGCATCTCCCTATGGTCTGAACACCCGCTTTAAGAGTCGCCCCTTGATGTTCGATAGTCCCCATATTGGTTATATTTTTAGCAGCCCAATCTTTGTGAGCATCGATTATAAGCTCACTTAGATTACCAACGCCCCCACCCCCTAACCAGCTACCATAAGTATTAGCACCTATTTTATAGTAATAACAATCAAGTCCGTTGGGTGTTGAGGGAATGTTAGTAGTGTTACCCTCGAAGACACCTCCGATAAGAATATTAGATTTGTGACGAATCTCCATAGAAAGATTTACGCCTTCAATGAGGGGATTAAGAAAGGTATTAGTATGAGCGTTATCTTCTATCTTAATTCCGGTGCTGCCTGCTGCTCCTCCACAATCAGGACAAATAAAAAGATTCTGACTAGGCCCACGAACTCCTATCTCTCCACCAAAGTCAAAATCCATCAATTTAATCGCATTTAGATTTCCGGCAGCAGGGCAGTTAATAAAGGTATTAAAGTTTACATCACCTAGTAGTTTTATCCCAAAATCTCCTCTATCCATTATTCTCCCGCATTGTATATCTTCAAAAAGATTCCAGTAGGGGGAAGTACCTAATTCTGTAATAGAAGAAGAGCTTAAATATAGAGCAGCACTAGCTATATCCTTTATATGAATATTATGAAAATGGCTAAACCAGACAGTATTTTTCAAATATAGTCCGTGGGAAGCCTTGTCATCATTACCATCAAGAGTAAAGCCACCGATTTTTAAGTGTCTCCGTGAAGAGCATATATCAATCAAGGCGTTCATATCAGAGGTTGCTTTGATAGTAACCTTATCCTTACCAGCACCTAGAATTGTAAAATTATTAGCAGGAATAGAAAGAGCTAGAGCTATCTCATAAATGCCTGCTGGTATCCAAACGTATCTATAGCCTAGTGTATAGGCAGCGTCAATCGCTTCCTGTAAAGTATTATATTCGGTTGCATTGACTACTCCGGGATAAGGCGTAAAGACACTTTTGGTTAAAAGAGCCTTAGTATCGGGGTCTATAGCAACCTCTTTATGCTGTAGGTTGGTATAGTCGAATCCTATTAGGCGGAAGTCTTCCATTTTAATCCCTCACTAAACGAAAGCACAAAATCCTGGGGTTAGCATCCTTTTAAGACTATTCCCAATTCCCAGGTATAATTGCTTATTAAAATTCCCCATAGAACGGGCATCAGCTTTATCTGTCCAAGTTTTAATATGTTTCCAAGTGCCAGTCTCCCCCGTAGGAGACCAATAAAGATAGTTAGTTTGGACTTGTTTCCACCCAGTTACAAAAGTAGCAAAAATTTTGTTTTCAAAAATAGCAATAGCACCAGGCTGTGGAGCAGTTCTACTGAATACTTCAGCCCTAGTTGACCCATCATATTTGTATATTTTTGCCAAGCCACTAGGCATTTCTCCCCTACCTATCCACATTTTACCCCTCCAAGATACAGCACCAGGGGCCCATTGCCCGTCTACATTATCACTGCAAAGCTCAGGGGCATCAATCCAAGTTGTTCCATTAGAGGTTTTTTTCGCCCAAATTCTGTGGGGGTCATTTTTATTACCAACTAAGTAAAACTCATTATCATAAATAACAGAATCGTGTAGGAATAAGTTGCTCCAATTAGCCACAGTTGACCAATCGTCTCCGTTTGAGCTTCTTACTACTTTACTATTACCGTCTGTATGACAAATAAAGGCATAAAGATAGCCGTTAAATAGTTTGATATTAAGCACAAAGAGGTAGGCATCGTCATAAACTCTCTCCCAATCCGTTGGATCTTCGCTGTTCATCCGGTAGATATAGCCTTTCTTCTCTGTGGCAGCGTATAACTCATTATTAAAAATCGCAAATTCCATAATAGACTCACCAGCATCAAAGGTTTTCAAGTATGTCCAGGGTGGATAACTGTATGCTTTGGGCCCGGTTAGCTTATAGGTTCCAGCATATAATTTTTTCTTAAATTCTATCAAAGCCCAGAAAAAGACATCCGGAGTCGTTCCAATTTCTATAAATTGCTGAGCCATTTTATTGACCTAATACTGTTACTAAAAGGTCATTTCCTCCAGGTATTGTGCTTCCAACCTGGTCTATATCTACACTTAGTCTGTTACCCTCAGTTAAAGACGTTATGTCAGGAGTATCTGAGTCGTCAGCGTGTCCACTAATAGCGATTTCTGGTCTCTTCCCCTGATCAGTAAAAATCGTAGTGCCATTTTTATTGACATCTACAATTATTGAAGCTCCTGTAGGAGCAGTATCACTATAAATTTTAACCTTGGAGATTGTAAAAGAACTAGGGACTAATGCTTGAGTAAATTTTGTGCCTACAATAATAGCACCCAAATTGAATACAAAGCCTCGAACTCCTCCTCCATTACCACCAGCAATAAACTCAAGGCCATCCTCGGCACTTTTAACCCTGACAGTTTTACCTCCCTGTCCTTCGTAGGAACTAGGGGTATCGGTAAGTGCAACAAAAGTGGTAACTCCGTCACCAGTCCCGGCAACAAACTCTAAGCCATCTTCACTAGCTTTAACCCTGGGGTATTTAGTGGCCTGTCCTTCGTAGGAACTAGGGGTATCGGTAAGTGCAACAAAAGTGGTAACACCTCCACCATCAAGAGTAACAAACTCAAGACCATCTTCACCAGCTTTAACTCTCAGACCTTTAAGTGCCTGTTCTGCATAAGATCCAGGGGTATCCGTGAGTGCAACGAAGGTAGTTACCCCTCCATCTCCATCACCAATCCCAACCTGCTTTATTTTTAGTGCTTTTGTCGCCGGGTCTATAGCTAGATTTTTGAAAACTAAGGCTTCGTAATCATATCCTACAACTTGCATATTCGGAGCTACTAAAACCCATTCGCTAAGAGCACTTCTATATCTCTTCCATAATCCCGTATCTTGCTCATAAAAAAGCATATTATCTTTAGCATTAGCCCCACTAGGCTTATCCGCTGCATTTCCCACTAAAGCAATCTCATTGAAATAGTGGGGGGTATGGACATCATCAAGTAATCTGTGTAAGAAGTTAAATCCAAAAGGCATTATTTCACCTTTTAAGTAAGGGCTTTTACCAACCTCACAGGTGCAGCCCGATAAACAGGAGAATTAACAGGTGAGCCGTGATTCCCCTGTCCACTTATGTCAGTTATTACATTAGCTCCACTTGCGGTTTCTCCATCTGGCTTTTCGTTCATCAGCCATCGGGCAACAAGACCAGCTACAATATTGTCGGCTCCCCTAGCATGATAAATTGTATTCATTTCTGCTAGAGAAAGGGCTACATCATTGTAAATGCGAGCATCGAAAGTCTTGCCGTTATAATACTGCGAACCCGCATCGCCAAAAGCCCCAAGAGAAATCCCAACTGCATTTTCAACAGTTGTCGCAATGGCAATGGGTGCCTTCTGACTTTCGTTGACATACATATATAGATTGGCTTCATCATAGGTGAGTCCCAAGAAATACAGGGTGTTCGCAACGGAAACAACCCCCGAATCTTTTTCGTGATATGCCGCATCACCACCATAAAAGCCTCCCCGCCAGTTTCCGACATTATCGACTTGAAGATAAAAGCAACTTTTATCAGCACCAGCATCCATTCCTATAATTACTTTGGCCCAATTGATTTGGTCGGCACCGTCAACTCCAGGTATTGTCCAAAGTGTGAGCGTGAACTTATCGTTTGTATATGCTTGGTCGATATCTACATATTGGGTTGAACCATTAAACTCCAATGCCATCTAATCACCTTTAGGTTACGGGTATACGGATTTTCAGGTTCAAGAAACAATAATCCCCATCAACTTTAGTCCCATCAGCTATTGCTATACGAGAAACCATCAACCGAATCAAATCCTGAGCAGCCAAACCTAAGTTAGCCACCGTCTCATTCCACTCTATCAAGTCAATTTCATCCTGTTGAGCATCCGTTACCTTATCTGCACTATCCAAAGTCGAATAGGTTGCATCCCAACTCTCACCTTCAGCTTTAGTCGAGAGGGAAATTCGGAATCGGACTTCGTTACCATCGGCAGTTTTAGCATAACCATATAAGCTAAAATAAACCGTGCCTTCTATATCCAGGTTATCAGGAAGCTCAAACGCAGGCTCTAAAAGAATGGACTCTACAGTTGTTTTATCAAATAAATGCCTGAACATACCTCCATTAGTCCCTACGTCTCTGTCTAAAGGGGCAGGGTTACTCGTTGGATAATTCCAGCTACCCGCAGGGAAATTGAATTCCATAAACCCAGGAGCAACACCCGCTAATTCATCCCAATCTTCACCATTATAAATATAAACTTTATCTTCATCTGTCTTATAGAAAAATTGCCCTTTTATCGGGGCGGGGTCTGTCGGAAAGGTCTCTCCTTGACTAATTGCACCAGAATTAGCAAGACAAATACTTAATCTATCATCAAGAGAAGCCTTTGAACCCCTGGCTGTTTCAACCTCACTTTTTACATTGGCAAGGTTAGTATGGTGAGAAATACTCATCAACCCCTTTTGAGCTTCATCAGCAGTCTGTATATCATCGCTTCCGTCAATATGCTTTACCGCATGCTTGAAAAAGCCATAGAACCCTACAGCCACAATGGCAGGAAAGATAATCAAAAGCGGCCAAGAATCGAGTATTTTCTCTAACATTTTAGGACCCTACAATCTCTATCTCATTGTCGTTTGGATCTGAAGTCTCAACTTTTACATACTTCTTGCTATTCCAATAGCCCCCATTTAACTCGCCTGCCCCGCTCAACTCAATCTCATCACACTCCCGCCATACCCCATCCTCCCGCTTGCCATAGACCTTGAAGATAGCGGCAGCACTGGACTTGATCCAAACCTCAATAAATCTCCTATGTCCTACCTCAAGGGTAACTGACAAGGGTGCTCCGGTGGATGAGTCATAATTGGATACGGGGACGGTTATTTTTTGGACTTCAGTTAGAATGGTATCCTGCTTATCCTCTGTGGCAGGACTTATCTCTATACCGACAGTGTTAAGCATTTTAATCGTGGAATAAGGCGAAGCGAACTCAATAAAAGCCTCATAGCCAATAATAATGCTTATCTTTTTGCCTGGTTGAGCCTCATTGGTGAGAAAGATCTTTTTGAAAGGATGGGAAATACGGCCTCCGGCTCGTATGAGATACTTAGGCTTGCTGATAGAATTAAATCGAATATAGGCGTAGCCTGTGGCCGACATGACGAAGATCCTATCCCCCGATCTGTTATGAATTACCTGGTTGTCCCTTGCCTTATCCAACGGATACGTTCTTTCTTCGGTGGCGTGGTCAAGAGCTTCCAGGTCCACGTCCGGCCTGCGCCTCAAAAATTCCAATAAGTCTTTATTAAACCTGGATACAAAACCAAGGTAGGGACTTATCTGGTTCATAGATCCTTATCTTTTTCTTCTTCTCATAGTAAATAGGAGTATCCCGATCACAAACAGAAAAACCAAGGCTACAATCACAAAGGGACTCTTAACGACGCTGGTGAGGATGTTCGGAAGGCCCGGTATCCCCCCTAATGTCTGTTGATATGCCTCAGCTTCAGCCTGAATTGCATGGGCAAATTTCTGCACCTTCTCGTGGTAAGTCTTGGCTGTGCTGCCTTTATTCCAGGGTAGGGCGTTTCTGAACTTATAGTATTTCTGGAGTGCCTCTTCCCGCATTCTGCGAAGCTCAGGATAAGTCTGGCCGGTTTGAGCCTCCAACTCAAGGACCAATCCACCAGTGGGATTATCGCGCTCTTCCCATTCTCCCAAGATCTCTGGGGCAAATTCAGCCTTAGCGAACCAACTACCTTTAACAGCTATACCTACAATAGCGGTAATTGTTCCGATCATCTTAATCTCCTATATTTAGCTAAGGAAGGGGAAGGCGATCTATATTGAAACGGCTAGCCGGGAAAATCTAACCTGCTCAGGAGGTGATATTCCTAGCTGCCCTCCCCTCCCCGCTAATTTAGTTATCCTTTAATCGCAAGCCAGAGGACTAAGACCACGACACCCACCACACCAATGGCAGTTACAGGAAGGACCCAATCCCCAAACTCCATCTTGTAACCAACTTCCCCTACCTGTGGGGATATAGGCTCAACCTCTCCAGGTTTAGGGGCTAGCCATCCTTTCACAACGTCTGCGAAAAGGTCTGTAGCCCAATTCTCCTCTTTGAGCCAACTTAGATCTAGCATAATTTTGTCCTCCCTTTAAGTCACCGCCATCTTTGCGAGAAGTCTCGCTTTGAAGTCCCTGGGGAAGTTCCTCAAAGGAAATCTCTCATAGGGGATCCTTAATCTCTCCGCGGCATACGCCTGGTCACTAAAAACAAGGCCGTCGCCATGCAGCACTTCAGTCCCATCGAGAGCAGCCGCAGCAGCATTGACCTTGATCGCCAAAACGAACCCTTCAGGCAACATATAAGCCCTCTCTAGCCTTAAAGGTGCAAGGTCTAGGTTCTGCTTGTTGGCCATAATCTGGTCCAGCGTGTTAGAGAAAATACTGGTAGCAAGATTCTGGCCTGCCGGTGCTTCGCATCTTATTTCTAAGACTCCGCTTCTTACTCCGACTGCGGCATTGAGCCTGGAGCAGAAGAAGATCTGCACGTTCTTTGTCCCGGAAGCAGGAGCAGTATCAAAGGTTATGGTCATGCTACTCCAGGTGATGGTCCATGTGTCGGTTCTAGTGCCGTCCACAAAGACCACTATCTGGTTCTCCATATCCTCGCCCTCTGTCTCCGCTGCTCCCAAGTCGGCACACTGGATAGCGTCAGACGGTAAAACAAACGCTACCTCTGAGCCGGTCCCATCCTGCTCGCTCAACTCCTGGATAAATATGCTCATATTCATCCGGCTAGAAAACGAATAGACCATTCCCTTTGGGACCTTAAACTCGGCTATACTGGACATCTGATCAAGTCCGTTAGCCATCCTACTAAAGTCAGGCAATTCCAAGTATCTCATAATACTCTCCTTTTACCCAGGAGTCCTTCTCCCAGGATTTCTACATTAGTTTTGAGTAACGGGCAAAGATAGGGACTGCGGGGACGACCTATCTAGGCAAAAGAACTATCGTCCCTTTTTGTAGTCCATACTCACGCTAAAACGACCTTGTTGACGTTGAACTCTATCACATTGTTGGTCTGTGCTATACTAACCGCCGTTGCGTGGAGTATCTGCAAGATCAGGTGCTCATCCTCTCGTACCCTTATGAACGGGAAGGGCATAGTGAGGGCTACCTGGTCCCGGTAATTCTTATTCCTCTGGTCCGCAATAGCCAGGTCATAGAATATACCATAGTCCCAACGATAGAGTTCTCTTGGCACTGTATCACCTGCTCCCTTAAAACCGATGATGATACTTCCGTTTCGGCCTAACGCAACATTAGACGAATCGGCAAGTTTCATCACGAAAGGCTCGTAGTTCATCAAGCCATACGCTACCCCCGCCGGGACCTTGACATCAACGAAAGTGCTCCAGACATCAGCCGTAGAGTCTTCGCCCACCACTCCCAAATCACTACGATCAAGTGTTAGCTTGATACTCTGTCCTCGGTTCATAGCTAAACCTCCTTGTTAATCTTGTGAGTGTTAGGATTCACTGAGTAAATTAAATCCCTTCACCATAGGGGTCAGAGTAAATATCCGGTAAACCCCATTCTCCATAAATATCCTTAACCAATCTTTTTCCGGTAATAGGGTCGGTAGGAGCAACCTCTTTCCCTAGTTTCCCCCGGTTGTAAAGAGCCATTACCAAAAAGACCAGAGCAACAGCGCCCAGTCCTATGGCAAAACCTCTGGCTTTTTGAACCCCGAATAGTGCTATGGCAACTATCAGGAGTATGACCGGGGTAATCTCTGGATACTTAGCCAGAATAGGGTGAGCTGCGCTCACCTTTGGACTGGCAACCATACCGGCCCCAATACCCAACGCTGGCAAAACCATTTCTTTTGCGCTTCTTACCTTCATAATACTACTCCTCCTTTTTAATCTTGGAATCCTACAACCTGCCCTTTATCATCCGGCCTGAATTTCGGTCTTTGAGAATAAAGTCAAACAGGTCAAGGTCCCTAATATCTTCTGGTTCCATCTCCAAATAATAAGCCACTTTTTTGGTATCTGTATCGTCAAGGAGCTTAAAGATAACCAAACTATTGGCCTGCCTTCGCGCTATCAGGTTCAGATCCACAGGAAATTGAGTAACCATAATAGTATCAACATACTGCTTGCGCCCTTCCCTCAAGAGGATTAAGAATTGGTCTGATGGGTTATCTCTAGGCAAGTATCTATGGGCCTCATCCACTACCAAAAGCGTATTACCTACATTCATTACCGCCTTACAGAGAGCATCCATAAATAAGACATCCTGCTCCGGTAAGAGTCCCGATACCTCAAAGAGAACCGTCTTTGAATTGATTATAACCGCCTCAAAGTCTATGGTTGAGTAATCGGCAGGCTTAACTTCACAATGCTTTAACCAGGGAAGGTCTTTTTTGAGGGCATCAGTGGAATCCACAACCACAATATGCTTGCGCTGCTTCAAAGCGACATATTTTTTTATAAGATAAATGGTGAAATAGGTCTTGCCGCTGCCGGTTATGCCAACGATGAGCCATCTTCTATTCTGCACTTCTTACGTCTCCTACCCTTCTCCCATATTTTTGATAGCCATACCTCAAGGTATTGTAACATTCCCACGCCCTATCAGCCTTAATGTAGCTGTGGTAAATCCAGGTCAGCCAATCCTTGTAAGCAAGTAGCGCCCGGTAGTAAAGATATATGTCCACATGAAAGGGTTTAGCGGCTATTTTAGCCCGGTTCAGGAAAAGGCAGGTCATATATACGTTGTAATCAATTTCAAAGAGCCTGCCTCTATCCACCTGTATAGAGTAATACTCCTCAAGTTCGTCAGTGGCCGCAGGGTTAAGTTGGCCCAACCCTAGACCCTCACCATCATCCCCCACTGCCCTGGGATAAAAAGCTGATTCACTCCAGATAAGGGCAGTAACTAGCTCAGGAGGTAGAGTCCTTCTGTGTGTCATAATGGCGTTCATCATTTCCTTACCCCTACTTGGATTATACTTTTCAATAAATGTCAGGCATTTCTCTTTTCTTATGATCATTGACCTCACCCTAAAAAATACTATGACAGCGCAGAGAACAATCAGAAGCAAGAGATAAACCACTTTAACCCTCATAGCCTCTATTTATCCTTACCTCTTTTTTTAAGGTCAAAGTGGAGGTTCTTCTCCTCGACTTTGGTAGTCTCGCCACTGTCCGTTATGATCTCTAGCCAGATCGCATCCGCCGATATTCTT
>JABUBK010000072.1_pt1 | contig 18464 bp, 31 predicted proteins | sample 7332671 | NCBI WGS metagenome assembly JABUBK01 (sample SAMN07256342, study PRJNA390944) | subsurface metagenome | isolation source: Methane hydrate marine sediment | place: Pacific Ocean: Eastern North Pacific, ODP site 1244 | collected 2002
GTATGCTGGTTTGAATATTCAAAAAGTGGAAAAGCGAATTTCTTAAACATAGATTTCATGGAATTAACGGTTTGGTATGAATTGGAAACACCAGACTGGTTCACTCTATGGTTGAAATCCGCTACATTAGTTTGGACGAGAGCATACGGTCAACCTCCAGAGGTCGGATGTGCTGATGCTGTGTTAATTGGGGCTGGAGGTCCAACTAATCTTTGGTCTGCAACTTGGACACCTGCTCATATAAACTCCGCAAATTTTGTATGCTGGTTTGAATATTCAAAAAGTGGAAAAGCGAATTTCTTAAACATAGATTTCATGGAATTAACGGTTTGGTATGAATTGGAAACACCAGAACCACCCTCTGATCCCAATTTGTTATTCGGAGCTGGATTCAATTCTTCAACGCCTTATGTAGATTTACAGTGGAACCATAGTTTGTTAAATGTTCAGTTCTTTGAAATTCAGAACTCATCTGATGCCTCAGATTGGACCTATCTAGGACAATCTATAACCGCCAATTATTCGGATACTCAAGTGTTCAATGGGACTGAAAGATATTATAGGGTTAGAGCCTGTAACCAAACGGATGGGACATGGTATAATAGTTCTTGGGCTGATTGGAATTTTGAAAAGGTTTATTTTGAAAAGAAAATAGGAAATGGAAATGAAATATTCTATGAATCTGATGCTCCGTGGATAGCTCTCGCAATAATTTTATCTATAATCGCGGGTCTTCTATTCACGAGGATGAAAAGATGACTGAATGGATTTGGATCTTCTTAGTCTTCTGGATATTCGTGACTGTATTCGGATGGGTTAAAAGGGACGAGATAACCCGGGCAATCGGGGGGATCCTCGGTATCGTTTTCGGGATCCTGTATCTATCAACTCATTTCCTTACAGGTCTCGGGATGGTTTTAATAAACTTCTATTTCCTATATGATGCGATTGATATATGACCCCCATGACCTCGACGAGATCAGAGCGAAGGAAAAAGGAGATCGCCCGCTCAATATTGCGTAAAAAGATAATTTATGATATGAAATTAGGTCTACCCTTTGAGACAGATGAAGGTCGAAAAACTCAGGTGTTTCTTAAATGAGCTTCAGGGCTATAATTCTTCTGAAGAGTCGAGAGGCGATATATCATAGAGCTTCAGCGAAAAAGAATCACTTTAAGTTTCAAAATGGAATTTACGTCATAACTGAGACGGATATCCAAAACACGGAGGTAAATGGGAAGATCAAAGGAGCTGAAGCTATATATTTTGAAGGCAATCCCAACGCGGTAGGATATGAAAAATTCGCTGATAGCTCATCGAAGTATCTAGATGAAATCGTGATCGTGAACGCTCTCAAACAGACAGGATCCGGACCTCGTTTTGACTTTGGATCATGGCTCTCATATTTGGCTCCTCTAAAAGACCCGGTTAACCTGATCTATATTCTGTTTGCGGGTATAATCGTTTATGGACTCATCGCGGGAGCTCTGGGTTGGGTCTGATGAGTTGGATGCTATCTCTCTTGAAACTTTTAATGATGCCGATAGAGGCGAAGATTGCGATTTTATTGATTTTTACATTGATAATAATTATCTTTTATGCTTTTTTGAAGGTCATGAGTAAGGGAGGGATATATCAGTTTGAACTCGTTTTCATGGGTCCGGGCGTGAATCAACACGAATTTATTAGGGGAGACTCGCTCGATTTTGAACATGAGCGTGAATCTAAAAAAGTTAAGATAACGAGTGATCGCCTTTATCGAGTTAAGCCGGGGATCTTCAAGCGTCTCTTATTCAAGATCAAGGGTATTAATCAAAAGTTTATTGTCATTTATCAGAAGGGAAAAAAGATCCCCGTTGCTCCGGTAGAGATCAAAATATCCTCTCGTGTTCTCGGAGAAGTGAAAGAATCAAGAGCTCTCGATAAGGCTTTGAAATCAGAGTTTGCGATCCCGATGGATCTGAAGAAAATCCTTATGATAATGGGGTTCTTAGTTATCGTCGTAATTGCGTGGCTAGTGGTCACGGGTCAGGTGGTCATCTGATGAGCAAAAGAGATCCAGACAAGAAAATATCATATCACACTGAAAGGGTTGCGGGTCGATATCTCTTTGAAGATAAGGAGATGGATGCGAGTAAATGGCTCGATATGAGGACTCGGATCACATCTGAAAATACGATGAAGGCTTTGGTTTTCTATGGGATTCTAAAAGAGGGTCTTGAATGTAATTCAGCCGGAAATATCAAGGACATGATCGAGAGGATGCTTATCGCTAGAGGGGGGAAGGGAAGGGTTGAAGCTGTCGATATACTGAGACAGAATTTCCCTAGAATCAGGGAGGTCTCTAAAGGCTATGAGGTTCTTGAAGATTATACAAAAAAAGCTTTAAAGACTGTTGAATGAGTTAATCCTGATGGTTTGTAAGAGTTTTTTTTGTCATAAATGCGGGAGAAGGATCCCGATCTCTCCTGAGAGACAGGGAGATCCCCAAAGTGCGATTCGTCAACATTATTGGGATCACCATCGCCCGACGATGATGAAGGGACGAAAGCGAAGGCGTTAAATCCCTCCGGGGTAAATTCAAGACTGAAGAGACTGAATACATTTTTGGAACCTAATGTATTTTGGTCTCTTCTCCGGGTGGGGATCATGCCGGGGGTTGAGGAATACACGATCCGTTATCAGGGATGCGTGGGGAACAACCTAAAGCCTCTGGTCCCCTTTTTTTGGAAGTGAATTGATATGAAAAAAACTCGATTCTGGTTGATGGTTTTCTGTATCTCGACGATATTATTCTGGGGTCTTTTGATAGTTGAAGAATTTTATCGAAGACAGGAATTTAGCGGTTCTACCATTTACCCTTCAAGCATTGAAAGATATATTTTGTTAAAGTCGGGTATAAAGTTCGTTTTTTATGTGAATCTAATCATGTGGTTTAATGCTGTCTACATATTGAAAACTAGAGCTGAAGGAATAGATACGGAGACATGGGAATTTCAAAAGCGTCAGGTCTACATGACATTATTCATTTTCATAATCCTCATAATCATGGAGATTCCAATCTGGTTAACTGTTCTTGGATCTCATTGAATTTATCGAGAATTTTATCGCCTTCCCTTGTTCTTATGTAATATTTTGTTTCTCGCTTTTGACCATCATAAGAGATCTTTCGAGTTTCACGATTTATTATCTCGTTTTCTATGAGCCCAAACAGGATATCTTTCAGAAGTTTATAATTTAAATTAGATACGCCCATGAGTCGGGTTATTGGGAGACCGGGATATTGACAGAGCCTTATAATCTCAAAGCATATTTCAAAGTGAGATCTCCGAGGTCTCTGTTTTCGGGATTGTCTCGAATTCATTTAATCATTCTAAGAAGTGTATTACTGATATTTATTTTCGAGCCCTCTAAAGTTAAATAGGTTTTGTTGCGTATACTGTTCTAGGGTTCCGCAAATGAGCAAAGGAACGGATAAGGAAATATTTGGGGATGACACACCGGACAGGATTCAAGTCAATGGATCCAAGGGTGGGCGTCCCCAGATAAATAGAGACCTCGCCCGCCGTCTTTTTCAAGCGGGCTTCAGTACGTCTCAGGTTGCTTCTAAGCTCGAATGTCATATTGGGACAGTTCGGAGGATCCGTAAGGAACTTGAGGAGTCAGGTGAGCTTACGACTGAGCTCAGAGAAAAGGGATTGAGTATCGTTCAGGCTGATTTTGATGAAGAATGTCGTATGGCTATCGGGATCAGCTTCGCGGATTGGCTGAAGACAAAAACAGGGAGTCATGTACGAATATTCAACTTCTGTCAAAGGGTCTGGGAAAAGGTCTGGGGTAAGCCTTCCCTCGTTCTGACGAAGGATCCAGAAGACAAGATCGGGGATCAGCTCTGTATGAAATTCCTCACTGAGTTCGGGGAAGATATCGACAGGATCCGGACCCGTAAAAAGCTGATTAGAAACTTATTCAGGTTCCTCGGGAGACATGACCTATGTGATCGTTATCTGACGATGACCAAGAGCCGTGACCCCATCCCGATTAAGAGGCTTCCCGTCATAGAGATGAAGGAATTTCCGATAAACGTCGAGGCGATGTTAAAAGGACTTGAAGCTAGAAATCCAGACTATCGGACAGCTTCAGAGCTCAAAATAACGAGTCAGATGAGGACAGGGAAGAGGGCAGATGAGAGGGGAATGATGGGGATCAGGGTCGGGTCTGGGACGCCCTCTTATCTCATAATGGACGGTCCTGATGATATCAGGTTTAGCGTTCTGGAAAAGATGAGGGAGAATTGGGATATCGTCTGGATCCCTCGAAGTCTCAGATTGAGACTCTGGGAGCTGTATCAGAAGAGGAGAGCCGGAGATCCCCTATTTGACTTCAAGATCGACGAATATCGGAAGGCTGTCAAAGAGGAAAGTCTAAAGCACATCGGAACAGAGTTCAAGCCTCATGACTTCAGGAAGATATCGATCACATGGCTGTTCGTCATGGGCGTCCCGCTAGAGCTCGCGGTCATGATAAACGTCGGATGGAAAGACCTGAACACTCCGAAGGATCACTATCTGCACATGAGAGGGCTACTCAAGAAGACAGAGCGGAAATTGTACCGTGACAATATCCCTGATTGGTACAAGGAAGGGCTCGACGAATACACAGAGGATCGTGGACGCTGATATGTCACGACGAAAAAACGATGAGCTCCCGGTCTGTCCCTTCCCCAAAGGGAGGGAAGCCGGGATAAGATGTCCCTCAGTTGAAAAGGTCTGGGTGGGAGACCGTTTTATTTATCTCTGTAACGAGTCGGAGTGTGCATATTTTGAAGACGTTTAAGGGAGTCAGTAACGAGGATAAAGATGAGCTCTCCGAGGAGCTGAAGAAAAAGTTTCAAGAAGCTCTAAAGGGGAAGCTCAAAACGAGAGAGTGCGAAGGCTGTCCCCTTTTCTCTAAGGCTGTCATCGACTTCTTGATTGATCAGCTCGTCGAGGCGATCAACCGGATGGATAAAGCCTCTCAGACGATGGAGGAATTTATCGCCTTGTTTTGTGAGATCGAAGAGAGTGAGTTTAAGGCTAGAATGAGGGGAGGGGATGATCGTCTATGATGGATATTCTCGATAGAAATGAGCTCCGTCAAAGGATTAAGGAGCTTGAGAACAGGGAGATCTCAGGAATATTGGAATTCGAGGATCGAGAATTGAAGATCAGAGAATATCTCGATCTATTGGTGAGATGAAATGAAGGTTAAAGTATGGCTGAAAGGTCATGAAGAGGACTCGAAAACCATTGAGCTGAAGGGTCTCTTAACAGATCCAATCACACCGATGAACGTGAGAGATTATCTCTGTCGGACAGGTTTCTTTTCATGGAATGATTATCAGAGGATCCGATATCGGAGGCTGAAAAATGGGAAGACCTAGAAAAACGGGGAAGGTCAGAAATCCTCTCATGATATTGAGAGCTCTAACCCGATGCGCCTATCTACCTAGACCCAGAGAGTTCTCAAAATGAAAGTTCTACATATCTGGTCATGTGCCGGGATCAGCTCTCTGATAGCGAAGTATATGGATCTAAGACATGGAACAGAGTCAGACGTTATACTTACGGAAAAGTGGGATCATCTCGGACTTAATGATTACAGGACGATGCGAATGAAGTCAAAGCCACTATTCGGGTTAAAGGCTCTAATCATGGCGCGGAAATATGATCTAATCCATGTTCATTACCATTCAATCTTTATTCCCTATCTGAAATTCCAATACAATAAACCCGTCATCATTCATTTTCATGGGAGCGATGTAAGAGAAAACTGGACGGCTAGACTTGGAAGAATCAAGAGAGCTGACGCGATATTAATCTCGACAAAAGACTTACTTCAGGGAGCTCCCCCTAATGCTATCTGGATCCCGAATCCAGTTGATACTGTAAAATTTACGCCAATTTCATGGATCCCCAAAAAAAATAGTGCTTTGACATTTAGTTATGAAGCTGATGAAGAGGCTCAATCGATAGCTGAATATCATGATCTGGATTTGGATATAATTAAGGAAAAGATCCCTCATGGACAAGTACCTAAACTGATGTCTAAATATAGATTCTACATTGAGGTTAAACGGGATTTCAAAGGTAGACTTCTCTATGATGGATCCATTCTAAGCAAATCTGGTTTAGAGGCTTTGGCTATGGGTCTAAAGGTGATATCTCGGAACATGAGCGTAAGGGAAGGATTACCTGAAATTCACAGACCTGAGAATGTAGCCGATAGGGTCTTTAGCCTATATGAAGAATTACTGAGGGAAAAATAACAATGAAAAAGGTAAGGGTATTCTGTCCAGTATGTCAGGGTGGGGACAATTCAATATGGATAGGGTCACTTTGGGAATGGGGAAAAGAGCTAGAGAAAGAAAATCCACCTGACTGGGCTAACTATGCACATAGACACGAAAAAGCACACGGTCACCAAATAATGGTTGAATATCCATCGGGTCTTACAGTTCCCTTTAAATTATCCTCAGAGGTGAAAAGATGATTTCGATTTCTGTTTTAATGCCTACAAAAAATTCTGTTGAATGGCTTGATGAAGTTCTATCAGCTATTCAGATTCAGAAGTCTGAATATGACATAAAACTTGTGCTCGTTGATGGGTATAGCAAAGATGGAACTGTCGAAAAAGCTAGAGAGTATTTCCCTGATTTGATTGTAATCTATGATATCAGCCGTAATTTGGCGATAGCTAGAAACATCTGTCTAGATGAAGGTCGAAAACTGAAAACAGATTATATGGCTTTCATAGATTCTGATGTTATTGTTCCATTTAACTTTTTTAAAAGAATGATAAGACATCTGAGCAATCCCAATGTGGTAATATCAGCTACAAGATTTGAGTTAGAGCATGACCCGCCTAAATATTTTGTAAGTAAGCACTATCGGAATAGAAAAGATATCAAGAGAAGGGGAATAGCTAAAACAGATTACACAACCACCGCGTGTTCAATGTGGAAAAGTCACAGCTCTGAGGGTATTGTTCTGGATGAAAGGCTGAAAAGAGCGGGGGAAGATGTCGATTTTAACTTACAGTTGATTGAGAAGGGAAATTATTACGCCCTAGTCGATTGCGATGAACCTCATTCCATACATATAAGACCCGCGACAATCAGGGAAGAATTGCACAGGGTAAAAGATCACGGAATGGCTAGAGCTCTATTAATGAAATTACATAGAAAAAGTCTAGATCCTATGAGATATAAAAAAACAATTCTCGCCTCTATTCTTACGTTCATGGGCTGGATAGGATTAATATCAACTCTATTTTTAGGTAGATTCTGGATGATTGGATTAATACCCTTTTCAATTTTGTTCCTCAGACATTGGATGAAAACAAGGGACAAAAGACGTTTAGATTATGCCTTTTTTGGGTTCTTGATGTCTACAATATATTTAACAAGATTCATTCAGGGAGTGATCAAATATAGAAACGAATAAATTGACATGGGATATGATCCCTGATCAATACTGGAAAAGAAGTCAAGAAGCTAACGAGTTTATTCAGGGCGTGAAAATTCGGAATTACAGATTCAACACCTTGGATTTTATATCTCGTGAAATGAAAAAAGTATGTAGCCTAGATGTTTGTTGTGGTCCCAGAGGGATGGGTACTTGTGCAAACATTGATCTCGCTCAGCCCCCCGTAATTCCAGACAATTTTCAGATTATGGATGCCCACGATTTGCATTTTCTAAGCAACAGTTTTGAGGCTGTCAGCATAATTGAAGGGATTGAGCACGTTGAAAATCCCTCTCAGGTTTTGAGGGAAATTTATCGAGTTCTTAGAAAAGATGGAAAAATGTTTTTGACAACGCCTAATCCATCTCATATCAGCATTTTCATTAAATATCTTAGAAACAAGAGAATAAGGATCCACTGTGACCATTTACATACATGGAATTGGGAAATGTTAGCGTGGCTAATTCATAACGCGGGTTTCAAAGATATTGAAGTCTGTTTTTGGGGATTTGTGGATCAGATGATTAAAGAGGGTAAACCTGTTAAACTTTATAGAAGCTATCGACTCGCTAATCTCTTATATCGTCTGGGAATTAGAAATCCAATGCTACATCTAAATATTTTCGTGAAATGTAGGAAGTGAGATCATGAAAGTCGGTTTGTCAGGTGGATATTTTAACTATCCCCTTGAAGAGCAAATTAAAAAGTTTCAGAGTATGCCGGAGTTTCTTTTATATGATGGTCTGAAGAAAAGAGGTCATGAGGTTTTTCCTTTTTCGACTAGAGATATTCCAATTCAGAAGTTAGATGTTTTTCACTGTCATCATTATAGTCGAATTCTCAAGTATCTTTCAATTATGAAAAGATATCCCTTGTTTTTCACGCCTCATAATCCTTTCATTTTTTCATCGAACTATACTTTGAGATTGCTTGATAGAATCGCTTTGAAAAGGATTGACGCTCTTATCGTTTTGAGTGAATTGGAAAAACAAGTCTATGTTAATCGCTTTGGTATGTCTGAAAAGGTCCATGTGATCCCGAATGGTTTAAAGGTTGAACTTTATGAGAGACCAGATAAATTAAAGTCTAGAGATAAATGGAATATTTCAAAGGATAGGTTAATGATCCTTTTTGTCGGTCAGATTCTACCGTATAAGGGTCTCGAATATTTGTTTAAAGCGGTTGAAAATTTAGATGTGACTCTGGTTATTAAGTCACATTATAGTTCTAGCATTATTAGTGAAAATATTTTGAAACAAGCTCCTGAAAACACAGTTTTAATTAGGGAAGATTTAAAACAAAAAGATTTATCCGATTTATATCATTCATGTGATATTTACGCTCAGCCTAGTTTAGCTGAAGCCTTGCCGACTGTAATCACTGAGGCTATGATGTGCGGAAAACCTATTTTATCTACATTCGTGGGCGGGATCCCTGAACAAGTACCTTGGAATTGTGGTTTTATAGTTGAACCAGAAAATTCTAGACACTTAAGATTCTGTTTAGAGTATTTGATTTATCACCCTTCAAGGAGAAGGTCATTCGGGGATAATGCTAGAAAACACGCGCTTGAAGTCTATAATCAGGATAAGATGATTGATAAGCATATAGAACTTTATTCTAAAGTGTCAGGTTGTTGAAAGGATATGAATCCCTGTCCTAGTGATAAAACTTTTTGTGATCTCAGACTCGGATCTAAGACCTGTCTCTTTTATGGGACCGGAGCTCACTGTATCCACCGAAAGAGGTTTTGAGATGGTCGGTATCTCAGCTTGCGATAATTGCGGAGCTCACATGAGAATATCAAGAAATCAGTGGGTCTGTGATAAATGCGGGTATAAACGTCACGTTTTAGATTCTCCGAAACATGAGGAACCGCGCGCGACATAAACAGTTTTTTCTAACCGAAGGTTTTATAAGTTTTACTTTCAAGTATTTTACGGGTTCCAATATGAAAAACACGAACCTAGAAGGTAGTAACAACGAAGCTAAACACTGATGGAGACGGACTCGGAGCAATCTGGAAGCCTTATCAGTCTATGGCGATTGAGATCCTTCTTGATCTCGATGAGCCCGCGATTTCAAGTCTTGTCTGGGAGCTGTTGCTTGATAATGGATACAAGATTTCAAGAGCCTCTGTGATCTTCTTTTTGAACGATCTCGTCGATGAAGGTCTCGTTAAATGGGAGGATGGGACAGGGAAGGGCGGTCATCACAAACTCTATTACATAGTGACTCGGGACAAGGTTGAGCTCTTCAGGATGGTATCTCAGAAGTTTATTTTTAAGCTCTGGGAGATCTTCCCCGAGGTTCCTGAGCTCAATGATGCTATGAGGCTTTTAGCTGGAGATAGAGAAGAATGAAAGTCTATGTCACGATGATCCCCGATGAAAAGGACTCGCTCGATATTGAAGACGAACATAATCAGTTTCTCACTATCTTAAAATTCGTTGAAATACTGCATGGAATTGAAATTCCCTATCAGTTCAAAATAACAAATATGCCGACTAGACCCGGATTCGTCAGAGCCTCGGAGCTGTGAGCTGATGACAGAGGAGATCCCAGAGCTGACGGTTGACGAGTGGGATAAAGCGATAGAGCTCTCACTTGAGAAGTGGAAGGATATCAGAATAAAATCTTATGAAATATCTGATGCTTATAATAATGCGTGTGGATTCTGTCACTATGCTATATACTTGAAAGGGAAGGCGACACCTGAAGAGAGAAAAGGAAAACATAAATGTAATTTCTGTGCTGATGAAGTTGAAAAATTCTGTAAGTCTTTGATAGCAAGTGAAAATCTGTCAAATCTGGATCTCGAAATATCTGAGGTTATCAGATTCTTGAATGAACTGAAGACACCGAATGAACTGAAAGGAGAGCTGACTTCATGAATGTCGAGGAATTCAATTCAAAACTCTATGAGGGAGTTAAAGACCTTGCTAGATTAATCGCTACGATAAGCGATGAATTCAGCGATTCCCTTGAATTAGATCATGAGCAGAAATTGACCGTCGTTTTATTCGCCACTGTCGGAGCTTCAAGGACACTAAATCATATAATCTGGGGGAGCTCAGAGAAATACATGGATCGAATAATGAAAAAAGTTGAAGAAGTCATAGGAGCTGAAGGCTGATGAGTATAGAGATACGAATAAGGGATCCTCGGAGTTGTAGACTCGCGAAGCTGATGAAAGCTGTATCTGAATATGTCGCTGAATCAGGGAACGAAACAGTCGGTTTAAACATGGATCTGACATGGTATCCCAAAGAGGAGAAAAAAGAAGATGCTGACTGATCTGATATCTTCGATGGTCATGAATGGATCTGCATGGGGTCCAGAGAATTATTCGCCTTGGTTACCATTCTACAATTTCGTTCCGGTTATCGCTATCGCCGGGATCGCTGTGAGTATTTTAACGCGCCGTATTCTCTATGGAGTCATGTGCTGGACGAGTTCCGTCGGGGCTCTTATCCCGACGGCTGTATTCTGGGAAGTCTTTGATCTTGAGCCTCTCGCTGTATTCGGGTGGTGGCTGATCCATCTCACTATAATTTATGGCGGTCAGATAGGTCTTTTAAAACTAATGCGCGAGTTGAAAAAGGAGAAACCTGAAGATGTCTGAGGATACTATAATTGTTGATGATGACATGAGATCTCTTTTAGAGGATTTAAAAACTCACTATGTCGCGGCTGATGACGGACACTTGATCAGAGCCGTATTGAGAGAGAGGCGAAGACGGTTAAATCGTCTTTACAATCTTGAAGGTCCAGATGTGATTTAATGCCGACTGAACTGACTTGGTTTCTTGTGGGAATGGCTTTCGGTCTCGGGTTCCTCTTGAGCTTGAGCGTCGGTTACTACATGGGACGTAAGGAACAAGATTAATCAATCCCCTTTTTTTTATTTAATTTGGAGAGATGAAAAATGAGTTTAGAGTTTTGGAAGAGAGAAAAAAATTTCATAGCTCAGGATAAAGGATATGTCAGAGATCCAGAGGGTTTTTCTTACAAGTTTTTGAGGAAAAGGCTATTGGATGAAATGATCGAATTAGGTAACGCGATAGGGTCAGGAAATATATCACTGATAATTAAAGAGTGTTCTGATGTGTCGAATATCGTGGATTATATTTCAAGTAAGGCGATCATGAATTATCCTGATAAATATGAAGAGGCTGAAAAAGGATGAGACGATTTAAACATTGGGCGTATTTGAATAAGGCTGGAATGGAGCTATTCGGAGAAGTATTCCCGGACAAGACTGTTCCTGTTTTATCAATGATATGGAGAACTGGATCGTTGGGAGATCCTGAAAACATAGAAGATTATTTTACAGTTCAATGGGACGAGCTCACTGAAGATCAAAGCGATTTAATTCTTGAGATACTTTCAAAAAAGTTCGGTGTTGAAAAGAACGAAATAAAAGGACAGGTCGAGGATATAGGTCTCCCTCTCAGAAGATCCTTAACGAATGGATCAGGGACCAACCAGCTCGGATTATTTATCTAATTTTTTTTATTTTGGAGATGATGTTGAACATATTTTAATCCTCCCTTTTTTATATATCCAGTTCGATTAAATTAAATAGCCCGTCAGGGTAATTGGGAAATCTCTCACACGGGTAGACCTCACCTGACGGGCTACCTGTCAGGTTTCTTGAAGCGTCTCCTGACGGGTCATAGTGGCGGGATCCTGTCTACGCGCGCTTGAGGTTGTAGTCGCCTCTTGTTCCTCGGGTTATATGGCGGCTCGGGGGATGGGCGCGGATAGGATCCCCTTAATCTTTTTTTGTCTCATATTTTTGAGACGCTGTTTTTTATTTCATTGAGCTGAGAATATTTCAGGTTCCGATGTCAAAGGATAGGAAGGGCGGAAAACATAAGACGCCGACAAAAAAGGTTAAGATCAGCGTTCCGCATGATGATAAGTTGATTGCTCTCGCTCAGGGCGCGAAAAAACCGCCAATGACAAAAAAGGGACTCATGGAGTATCTTATCGATCTTTGTGGCGAATTTCACTTTGAGAAGACGGGATGGAGAGAGCGATTTAATGAAGGTCTCGATAAGATTGATCAGGATATAAAAAGGAAAAAGGCGAAGATAGGACATCGATATTCCTTCTTGGATGATATTCCCTGTCCCCTCAGAGATTATCTGGGAGAGGATGAAGCTCCCAAGAAGATGGGGGAAGGTTGGTATTGTCTGAAAAAAGCTCCGACAATAAAAAAACTCGGGAGCGGAATTGCAGAGGCGGCGGGAAAAATATGTCAGGGCTGTCAGATAAGAGATGGAGCATTAGAGGATAGTCGAATATTGAAGGAACAGAAAACCTTGGGGCGGGTTGTTCCTTTTCCTCGATGTAAAAGGGGAGCTGAATTAAAAGATGATATGACCGAATTTTTTTGTCCTGAGATTGGGAGATGGAGACCTATTAAAGAGCGGAAGAAAAAGACGGACCCCCAACCTTGTCACGCGAGGGGATCCCCGCCTTATCAAAGATGTCCTGAAATAGAGTGGACCCAGATCGTCATAAAGGGAGAGCTCCCTGATCCTGAGAAATGAAATTAAGTTCAACCGGGGTAGTCTGATGACCCCTGATCTTTTCGAGGGGTTTTGTTCGTTTTTTTTACGCGCGGGGTACCGCGCGAAGTCGATATTTGAGCTCCGTTTAATGAGATCAGATAATCGCGTGACCCTCTACGCGCGGGGTACCGCGCGAAACGCGCGGGGTACCGCGCGGTCAAAAAACGAAACAATACCCAGTGTTAGATGTCCCCCGGGTCGCGCACGAGGTCAACGATTTTTTTCACTATCGGTATTGTTGAGGTTATGCTATGGAAAACGCAACAAAACCCAGTGTTTCATGTTCCTAGGACAAACGCAACGCAACAAAACCTGAATTTAATTGAAAATAGGGCTCTAAGCGTGAAAGGGGGGGTTTTTAGCCTCTAAACTTCGTATATTAACCCACTCATCTATAAGGGGTTACGAAGTACCCCTTACTGAAGGATTTATGCCGAATCTCCCGAGTCTAGCACTAGCGCGTAAGATTGTGAAAGCTTTTCTCGTTGATGACTTCATGTTGTTGATCATATATGGTACTCCTCGAATTGGGAAGTCAGCTTATGGGATAAAGGTCATGGGTCAGGTCATTGACTATCTCTTTGGAGAAGATATCTTTAAACTTAAAGGGAGCGAAAAGATTAGAGCCCCTATCTGTCAGAAATATATGGGGTGGGATCCAGAGTATAACGTCAACAGGTGGATCGATTTATACAAGAGGATCCCGGGCTACATCTGGGATGATGCGGGCTACTGGTTATTTTCTTTGAACTGGACTGATCCACTCTTGATAACGGTTCAGCAATACATGAATGTGGTCGGAACTGACATGAATTCTCTAATGCTTACGACTCCTGATCCAGAGTGGATCCTTTCAAAGATTGCGACGATGCCCGGGACAATAAGAGTTAGGATCACAAAAAGGGATGGAGGTCGATCTGATGCTGACTCAAAGCTGTTCAGCCGTTTAGCTGTCGGATACCTCCCCTACAAATATCCAGATCTCAAAAAAGGCGGAGTCAATAAAGTCTTAATGGATGAATTCTCATGTAAACTCCCAGAGCCGTTTTATTCAAAATGGTATAAACCTACAAGAGAATCCTATGCTAGAATCGCTAAACTCGCGATGAGAGAAGAGCTCAAGCGTCGGAATGAAGCTCGACAGAGAGGAAAAAAGAGACGAGGGAGACCCCGAAAGGAATGAAATGCTCAGTTTGTGGTTTTGATTCAAAAAACGGAGTAATTTACAGCTTCAGATTAATCGAAGGCTCTATAATGTTTGTCTGTGAAATATGTATCCTAAATCCAAGTATTTTCCTCAATTTCAAGAGATATGAAATTCCTAAGCTCCCTCCTCTTCAAATGAAACTTATAGGAACGTGGATGCGATGAAGTGCTGTTTTTTTGAAATGATGAAACGAAAAGATAGCGATGGGACACCAATTTATTTTTGTAATTCATGCGGTAAGAAAATACCTCGATCAACCCTAAAAAATAATAAGGCTGAAAAGGATTGATCTATTCATGAGCGGATTCAGTAAGGCTTTCGGTTCTATAATTCTCTTCTTAATCACAATTCTCAGTTACACATCTTTAAAGGGTGAGCTCGTCGATATCGCGGCGAACTCATCTCTCACCAATGCGGGTATCGAGATATTGAACACTATTTTCGGGCTCATCTGGATCCTATTGGCTATCTTCTGGTTGGGTCTAGCTATCTATTACGCTATGAAGTGAATTTCAAATTCATTTTTCTTATAAGTGACGTTTAAAAATTAAGTCTCAGAACAATGTCTGCACAGAAAAAGGATCTCTCTGGAATCATGATGACGTTCTTGTTCATGGTCGTAGGGTTAGCCCTGACCCCTACGGTTCAGGAACAGGTGACAAACATCACTGGTGTCGGAGGGGACAACCTCACGGGCGCGGCTCTTGCTATCGCTAAACTGATCCCCCTTTTCTGGGTGATCATAGTCATCGCTATCGGACTCGCCGCGATTGTGACGTGGCTCAAGGTCTAGGGTGATTCTGTTGTCTCATGAGAAAAGAGACATGAGCGGAATCATAATCATCTTTTTAATGATGGTTATCGGTCTAGCTCTGACGCCGACAGTTCAGGATCTCGTTATTGGGGCGACAGGGGTCGCTAACGCCTCATATCCGGGCAACCTGACGGGCGCGGCTAGAGCTATCTACTTACTCGTTCCTCTGTTCTGGGTGATTATAGTCGTCGCTGTTGGACTGGCGGGGATAATCGTCTGGCTCAGAGGGAGTACGGGCTGACCCTCTAACCCTCTTTTTTTTAAATACCTTCTCCTAGAGTTAATTAGAATGAAGTCGAAGAAACTCATAATCCTGATTTTAATTCTAATGGCGAGTCTAATTCCAGTGGTCAGAGCTATCGTCCCTCAAGAGCAAACGATTCACATTACTGATACTCATGATGATGCTTTCATTACAGAGGTAGGGATAAAGATCGATGCGTCTCTATGTCACATTAAGGATCCGAATATGGATCTTCATGCGTTCCTTGTCTTCAGAGAGCTTGAAATTAATTGGTGGGAACCTCTCGAAAATGCGACTCTTAGACTGAGAACGAGTAGCACGCTGACCTTTGACGCTGATTCTTCAGTGACGATTTACGGGATGAAAATTGCTGAGCTTCAAGATCTGGGATGGATCACAGCTTCAGATGTTTCAATGATAGGATACACTTCAGCGTTTACGAAATACAACACGAGTCAGTTTTATGGGTCACAGTGGTTCGAGATCGATGTGACGGATATCGTCGATGAGCTTATCCGTCATCCCCATTGGGACGGGGACGGTCACGACGGAACGGAGACAGGGGATGCAATAGGATTCCACATTTTAGGCGTGGAAGGATATGAGAAAAGATATTTCATCGATAAAAAGCTGGATAACGGACAAGAGGCTCAGCTAGTCATTCACTGGAATCATGAACCTCCCCCTCCCTCTGGATATCCTGACGCGATATTTAATGAGACTTATCGGGGATATCATATTTGGAGAATCCCTCCCTCACTCTGGATGAATTATACGGAATGGGCAGAGGTAGATCCTAGCGCGAAATGGGATGTCTATAATTCCAGCTATGTGAACGTGGGGACTCAGGTTAGCTATTCGTATGTCGGAAGTCTCAGAAATGAATCGAGAGCTCCTTTTACAGTGGGAAGATGGAAATTCGGGGTCATGATTAGCCTAGTCTCTGACCAGACGACGGGCAGACGTACAAATGTTTTATTTCATGCACTAGGGGAGCCGGGTTATAAAGCGTCATTCCAAGCCTATGTAGGGAACCACGCGATAGGATTCGGTGTCTCTGATTCTGCGACACAGGATGATAATAAATTTCATTTCACCATCGAAACCTATACGGGGAGTAGATACGAATATTGGTCACCGACTGAATATTCAGCCAATTCGTCCAAGTGGTATTGGGTGGATATTTTTTATGACGCTCCGAATCAATACTATCGAGCTGAAGTCTATAACGATTATGAAATGACGGACTTAGAGTGGAACGCAACTAGGGGACCACAATATACTCACATGGACACAGAATATGATTGCGAATTCTCAATATTGAGTCAGGGTTATACTATGGCTGGATATCATGAGGGAGCTCTGAAGTCGATACCGGGACCGGATACATGGGTAGTCACTGACGAGAACGGAACAATCATCGATGAAGACCTAGAAGATTTTGACGATGCGATAATCGTTATCGAGGAGGAGCTTGGGGCTGACCCTGAAGATCCTGACCCTCCGGCTGAAGATTGGGACACGACGGGACCATTCACAAGATTCAAGACCCGCCTCTATCTCCTGATAATTGGAATATTTTTAGTTCTCGGACCCCCTATGATATTCGCATATAGAAGACCGACAGGATACGCTTTTTTGATTGGTTGTTTTATAATGCTAGTGGGATTATCGTTTTTAATCCATGTGGGATCCGTCTAAATTAAATACATAGATCCCCTATTTTTTCTTTGATCATAATGGTGATCGGGTCAGACTATTTGACGAATGTCGCCACAGCGATGGGAGTGACAGCAATACAGGCGGGGGTCATACTCTCGCTGATATTCACAGCCGGAACGATAATCACGATATTAATCGCGACGAAAGGAGAAAAGCCTCAGATAACGATGCCTCTCGGAGCTCTATTCCCGACGGTTCTATTCACGTTCATGGGGTGGTATCCTATATGGACGGGATCAGCTCTCGCTCTCGTTCTGTCGATCTTCATAGCTTACGTCTTTAGTAGGTGGTGACATGAGCGGGAACGGATCTATGACTAGAATCTATATTTTTGTTCTTATACTGAACCTGATATTTCCAGTTCTAAGCTACACGTTCACAGCCTTCGGAGGATCCCCTGAAGATTATGAAATATCCCTCGATTCTAATTCATTACTTATTGCTGGAATAAATTTTGAAGATGCTGAAAGTCATAATCTTACCTATAATGGGGGATGGGTCGAATACGTCCTTTTGAATAGAACGATGAGAGCTCAATTCATGGATGATTATCAGTTTTCTATTGTTTATGATGCTGAAGATGGGATAGGCTTTCAAAAAATGGGAGTTCTCGGAAAGCCTTTTGACTCTTGGTTTATTCCGGTGGGCGTTGGAGTAAAATCTGTTTTATCAAATATCTGGATGAGACAGATATCGAACGCGACGATAGTCACAGAATGGAATGAAGAATTTAACTGGTCTAGATTCGTCTTGAGGGATGGTCACCAAGTATTTGTAACTCCTTTCGCCACTGATGGGAACATAACGAAGGCTGTCTTTGAAGATGCTCACTTGAACGTGACGATAGCTAAAAGTTTCGCGGAGGACACAAGTTTCAATTTTTGGAAGTTTTTAGGGTGGTATAGCTCTCTCATGATTGGAGATCAAGCGTGGGGTCTCCCCTCTATGTTTGCATGGATTCTAAGAATCCTCGGAGCGATATCAGTCTTCGCGGTGGTTATGCTAACTAAAGAGCTGATAAAACTTTGAGATCCAAAATTTTTTTTTTAATTCTGATGCTTTTGAATGTATTTTTCCCAATAATTGCGCGCGTACGTGCCGAAACCTTCTCGCAAACAAGACTCGTCAATAACATAATGTCTGCGGAATGGGAGAATCCGGCTAATGCCTTCTTGGAAGATGGCTTTTGCACATACACAAAAACCGATGGGGCTAGTAGTTACTATAATTTTATCAATGATCCTTTCACGATACCCGAAGATGCGATCATTAACGGTATACGCGCAGAATGGAGATGGGGAGGAGACGGAAATGACTGGTTCACTCTATGGTTGAAATCCGCTACATTAGTTTGGACGAGAGCATACGGTCAACCTCCAGAGGTCGGAT
>JABUBK010000073.1_pt1 | contig 18396 bp, 13 predicted proteins | sample 7332671 | NCBI WGS metagenome assembly JABUBK01 (sample SAMN07256342, study PRJNA390944) | subsurface metagenome | isolation source: Methane hydrate marine sediment | place: Pacific Ocean: Eastern North Pacific, ODP site 1244 | collected 2002
ATGAAATGTTCTACGAAGACGCAAAAGTTGCATCTTCAATCTTGGAAATAGCTTTAACTTCCCGTCAGAAAGTTCCGATGTGCGGCTTGGATAGCCATGTTTTTATCGGTAAGATCAAAGCCAGCCAAAGACTTGACTTTGAAATGGGTCAGCAGAAAATTTTTTGTTTGCGAAAAATCAAAAGCCCAATCCTCTAAAGGACTCTTCAACACTGAAGTCATGTTGTTCCTTGAGAGAATTTGATTAACTAGATCTTCCTCTCCAGCCGGAAAGATGATTTCCTTAGGAGATACCTTGAAAAGCTCATCAGACAAAAAACGTTTCTCTTGAGAATCGCTTTGAAAGGTCCTCATCTGACCTGAAGCAAGATCAATAACAGCCAGCCCCCAATCTTCCTCTATCAAATAAAGACTGGCTATAAAAATATTTTCCTTAGCCCCTTCTAGCTCAACTTCTACGGCTGTTCCTGGAGTCAAAACTTTTACTACATCTCTCTTAACCACTCCCCGGGCCAGTTTAGGATCTTCCACCTGTTCACAGATTGCCACTTTAAAACCATGCCTGAGAAGCTTGGCTAGGTATGAATCAACAGCATGGTAAGGGACACCGCACATCGGAACTTTCTGACGGGAAGTTAAAGCTATTTCCAAGATTGAAGATGCAACTTTTGCGTCTTCGTAGAACATTTCATAGAAATCTCCAAGACGAAAAAACAAAAGAATATCCTGGTATTCTTTTTTTATTCTGTGGTATTGCTCCATCATCGGTGTTATGGAATTCTTTGCAGACATTTTCTTAAATCAACTATACTTCTCCCTTTCAGATTTTTCAACATTTTTGGGGTTAGACTTTGATAAGTTCCAGAAATTATAAAACTTATTGGTTCTCTTCCATTTCGCGTGGGTCATGATCAGAAAATATTCGGGAAGGCTAAATCTTCAATGGTCACTTATCCATCCCCAAATATTACCTTTTGATATCTCGAGACATGTTTTACTCATACAATATGGAAGAGAACCAACTTATTAAAGTCTGACTCTCATTTGACAATAAGAGAAAGCTATAGTATATCTCCATAAAAATGAATGGGCCCAACTTCCTAACTGTCCTAAGAATACTCCTTATTCCTGGCCTTGTTGCGGTCCTTCTCTCTCAATTTAAAGGAAAAGAGCTCACAGCTTTTATCATCTTTATTATTGCAGCCCTCACCGATACGTTTGATGGGATCTGGGCTAGAAGAAGAAAACAGACAACGGTCTTCGGTAAGCTTTTAGACCCCATAGCTGATAAATTGCTTATTGCCTCTGCTTTCATCTGTCTTGTTGAGTTAGGAGCTGTCCCGGCTTGGATAGTTGTTATTATCATTGGAAGAGAATTAGCTGTTTCAGGATTTAGAGCTATCGCCTCTTCAAAAGGAATAAACATCCCTGCCTCACTGCTTGGCAAGATCAAAATGTTTTCAGAGTCAATCACAATATCCTTGTTGATCTTAGGTGAGAAGTATTTGGGAAGCTTATATTTTCTCTCTCAAGTCGGGCTTTGGATAGTTATAGCAACGGCTCTCTTATCTGCCGCAGAGTATTATGCAAAATATGGATACTCTGTTTTATCAAAACGTTCCTGAATGAACATCCTGAACCTTCTCAAGGTCTGCTGAATTTTCCATATTCAGAATGGTTGGAGACAAGGGCCAAAGGCGGCTTATTCTTCTCATCAGTCTCGAGAGGACTTTTCCAGACCCTATTTCCAAAAATAAATCAACTTTCTCTCTTCTCATGAGCTCCATAGATTTATACCATAGAACAGGTCGGCTCACCTGCCTCTTCAATGCCTCTCTGGCCCCAGCTCCTTTATGAACAATCTTCGCATCCACATTAGTCACTACCGGAAACTTGAGATCCTTAAATTCTGCCTGATCCAAGTCACAAGATAGCTTTTCTTCTGCACTCTTCATGAGTTCGCAATGAAAAGGAGCGCTCACTGGCAGGATTACAGACCGGGGAGGATTGATTAAATCCAAAGCCTCTTTTACCGCCTGCTCATGCCCAGAGATAACAATCTGTTCTTGGCTGTTCCAGTTTGCAATCTCCACAACTCCCTTTTCTATGTCAGCTAATACTTTTTCGACACTTTTGTAATCAATGCCCAGAACAGCAGCCATGGCTCCCACTCCTACTGGTACGGCTTGCTGCATATACTTTCCTCTTTTATGAACAAGGCGCAAAGCCTCCGAAAATTCTAAAGAACCTGCGGCAACTAAAGCCGAATATTCCCCCAAACTGTGACCGGCTGCTATCCTCGGTTCTCTCTCAAGAAGGAGATAGGCAATATGGCTGACAACGAGAAGGGCAGGCTGGGTATTTTGGGTGAGCCTCAATTTCTCCTCCGGTCCTTCAAAACAAAGACGGGAAATTTTAAAACCGAGAACCTCATCCGCATGAGCAAAAATCTCTCTGGCAAGAGAGAAGTTGTCATAAAAACTCCTTCCCATTCCCACAACTTGGGAGCCCTGGCCAGGAAATAAAAAAGCCATATTATTCAATTTTGCTTCCTTCTTTTTTAAAGTATTCATTCAAGTTCTCAACTTTAATCTGAATATCCGCTTGGCTTTTCAATTTATTTATCCAATCCTCAACATGTTTTTTTATCTTATTTTCTCTGATTGTAGACTCGATTTCATGGAGAAGTTCTATCATCGGCTGAGGCTCAAGCCCCTTTTCTTTCTGAATAGGGACATAAGTCCCTTTGTAATAATTCTCGATTTCGTCAAGTGTCACAACCACACTTTGGCCAAATTTTCGCGATATGAGTTTTTGAAAGAGAATTTTTTCATGTATATACTCTCTCAAACCGTCCAAATCGAAACCAAGCTCTGCGAGTATTTTCTGGACTCTCTCGTCCCCTATTTTCTCGTTCATCTTCTTGAGGTAAGCTTCTACCTCTTTGTCTATCTTTACTTCTTCACTGAATAATTGAATAACCAATTTTTGATCAATCAGCCTCTTCAAAATAAAAGAAGGCACGCCCACTTGGTGTCCCTTAATTTCTTTTTCATAGAAGCCAAATGCTTTTACTATCCTGATATCTGTTAAAGTTATGACCTGATCATTAACCACAGCAATGATTCGATCTATTGTTTCAGGGAAAATAAAAAGAGTGAAGAATAAAAAGCAAAGAGTGAAGAGTGAAGAGACGAGAATGTGGTGAAAAGAAAAATTCAAATGGCTCAAAACAGACAGAAATTTAGAAGACATTTCCGATTGTGATAAAAGCTAAAACTTTTTTTTCCCCTTTGGGGGCATCTAAATTCCAACCAAGCTCAAAGCGTATCGGCCCCAACGGAGTCCGATAACGGATGCCAACTCCGACGGCATCCTGAAGAGAAGCCAAGCTCACATGCTTCCTCTTGGCAAAAATATTTCCCTTATCATAGAAAAAAGTGCCGAATAAATCTCTTAATGAGGGAAGAAAAGGAAACGTCAGCTCGAAATTTAATAACAACAAAGCTTTTCCTCCAACTGGCTTTAGAGAATCAGGATCTCTAGGGCCCAGCTCATCGAATTCTTCACCTCTAAAAGAATTACTCCCTCCACCAAAAAACCTTTCGTGAATGGGCATTCTTCCTCTCCCTAACCCCAGTCGAAAAGTAGAGCTAAAGGTTATGCTAGAAAAAACAGGAAGATAATTTTGATATTTTATGAAATTTTTCAAATAGTCTGATTCGGCTCTAAAAAGGGGATAGGCCCATTCGAGAACAAAACTGAAGAAAGTACCTTTCTTAGGATTAAAAGGATCATCTCTTCTGTCCCAGATATAACTTCCTGATACTGATGAGGCAGAAAAGGGGAAATGCTGACGATCTATCTCTGATTCTGAAATTTGGAGGTTGAAAATGGTCGTCCTCGCCCATCTTAAAGTCGTCATGAATAACCTGTTTTTTGAAATGGATTTTATAGCGGTGAAGCTAATCCCTCGTCGGTCATAGCTAAAGCTTTTCCTTTCTTCTCTCTCCAACCAAGCATTCAGATATGTCTGCAACGGCAGTCTAAAAAAATTAGGTTGCTCCCAAGAAATCACGCCTCTTTTTTCTTTGAGGCTGAATTGGCCCACCAAGCTGAGCTGGAAAGCTCGGCCGAACATATTGCTTCTTATAAACTCGGTTGTCCCTCTCGGCCTTATCACGTTATTCCAGATGGTAAAAGTCCGAGGTTCATTTTTTGTCTCAAGGCCTATACCCAAGCTTATATAATTTCTCTTGCCTTCTCTGAGGCTTATAATCAAATTCTCCCTTTCTGGAGTAATGAAGACTTCCTCAATTCTTATTTCGGTAAAAATACCTAACTTTTCTAATCTTGTTTTTGTCTCCCTGATTAATTCATAATAAGCATAATCCCCTTCTTTTATTCTGAGTTCTTGAAGAATAGTCCCTTTTTTGGTAATCACGTTTCCAGCAATAATAATCTTCTCGATTTTGACTCTTTTCCCCTCTTTAATATCAAAAAGTACAGAATAAATATCCTCTCCCGCTTTTATGACCTCGGGCGCTATTTCAGTACCTCTCACTCCTTGTTCTAAATAATAATTTTTAAGCCTCTCGACATCTTTTTGAATGTTTGGTCGGAAAAAGAGGCCTCCCTGATAACTGTCGATCTGTTTAAGAAGCTCATCTGGCTTAAATAGAAATGTCCCTTTTACTGATATGCTTTCAATTTTTTCCTGGCTTCCTTCCTCTATATAAAAAAGAGCCTTAACATTTTTTTCTTCCCTGACAAAATTCAGATCCACCCTCATCTCGGAAAATCCATGTCTCCGATAAAGGGCTTCTATCTCCTTAAGCAATTCAAACAATCTTGAGCCGTTTATCCAGCTTAGAAAGGGAATTTTTTCTCGAATCCCCAGCTTTTCCTTCAGCTCCGAAGGCGTAAAATATTCAGACCCCTCAAAAGAAATATCCTGAATTTTATACTTCTCACCAGGAGTGACTTTATAAACAACACGAATTTTATCCTCCCCTTTCTCCATGGAAGAATAAACAGCAGAAAAAAGGTAACCTTTTCCCCTTAAATAATCTATAATTTTTGCTTCTCCTTCAGCTAACCCCCACTCTTCAAAAATTCTTTCCTCCCAGATAGGCTTTATGAGACTCAAAGGAATTTGAGCGCCTCTAACTACAATTTCCAATCTCTCATAGGGAGTGATCTTTAAAGTTATGGAAACTCCCGCCTCCCTTTCATCAAAATCTATTGCCTCAATATCTATCTCTGCTCTATGATAATTCATCGACTTATACATCTCTTTAAGCTTTGAAATATCCTCTTCTAGAACTGAGGGTACATACCTCCTCCCTTCCTTTGTTTTCATTTCCTCTCTCAACCTAGATTCAGGCAAAATAACTTGACCAAAAAGTGAAATCTTTTTAACTAAAAACCTCTTCGGAGAACGAATTTCGAAAAAAACATCCACAGAAGATGTTTTAAAGTTTTTCTTTGTAGACGTGCTGATTTCAGGATAAAAATAACCTTCACTCCTCAGGATATTCTTTAGTTCCTTTATAGCTTTTCTCAATTTCCCTTCTGAAAAGGGGCTGCCTTCTCGGACAGAGTCCAGTTCCTCTTTTAACTTTTTGCGAGAAATTTTCTTCTTGCCCAGGAAAAAAACCTCTCGTGTAAAAAATCTTTTGGCAAAGATGTAAGTCAAATAGATCTCGTTTTCTCCTTCTCTAATGACCTGAATATCGGAGAAAAGTCCAGTGCTATAAAGTTGCTTAATGCTCTCTGTTATCCTTTTCAAAGAAAAGGGCTCTCCTTCCTTAACAGGAATCAATTCCTTCATATCTTTACCGCCTGGTTGACCTTCAATTTGTATAGAAACGCTTTTTATCAAAGTGAAGGATTTCTGAATTTGGGGAAAAGATATCTGAGGAAAGAAAAATAGAAAGCTAAAAAGCAGAATAAACCAGATGGCTTTCTGTCTTTTCCTTTGGAGATTAAAATCTCTTGTGAATTTTAACATCAATACTAAATCTTCCCTCTTCATCCCGAGTTCCTACAATCGAAAAATCATCCGTAAGTTCCCATTCTAATCTCGCTATTTCTTCTCTCTGTGTTGTCAGATTGGTTGAGTAGAGCATAAAAAAGTTTCTCGATATTTTCTTCCCTATAGTCAGTCGGGCTGTCATCTCAGCCGAAGAGCCTAAGATGAAAGGATCGATCCTGAAGCGGTCTAAACTGAATAGCCTTTCGGCCCTCTTCTTTGCTTCTTCTGAAAGCTGAAAAGAAAGAAGAGAAGCAGTGCTCAATCGTGTAGTTGTATCATAAGAATAAGTCCTCTTAAAAGCTTCACCCATAGCCAGAAGCGCCAGCACATCTTCTGGGGGAAGAGGAGGAGAAGAGCTAAATTCTGGATTGAGATGATCGATGAATCCTGTGAGGGCGAAAGTAACTCGATAATTTCTGATGTATGTTTCTCCCTTAAAATTTAAATAGGGTTCTATGGCTGAGGGATTAAAAAAACTTACTGACCCTCGCAATATTTTGAATTTTCTATCTTGATAATAAACATTTCCCTCAAGAACCTCAATATCACCCAAGATGACAGGAGCATTCACATTGCCGATTATAGTCAGATCAAATCTTCCCTTTGCTCTCCCTAGAGAATTCTCAATCCAGATGTTGTCATCAGCCTTAAGCCGGATGTTCAAAGTTAAGTCATCAAAAAAGCTGGGTTCTCTCCGATCCGTATAATAAGGGCTCGAATAAAAAACAATTTTTTCATCAAGATCCCGCCTCCAGGAGAGTCTTTGAATCGAGAATTCTCCATCCAAAAGAAAACGGTTGGGGCCTTTAAAAAGATTCAGAGTTCCGTCTACCAAAGCTCTTGTCCTCTCCAATGGAGAAAGAAGGAGGCGCTTCCCTTCTATTTTGAGATTGATATTTTCAACCCCTCCCTTCCCCAACCTCATTTCTCCAAAACCTTGAATATCTCCACCTCCTAATTTGGCTTTAAGGGATCGGATCAAAATCTGACTGTTCTCAATAAAAATCAACCCAGAATAATCATGGATAGCATGGGCAAACCGCGGAATGGGGAGAAGGGAGCCATTAAAATCAACGACACCTTTAATCTGGGGAGAAATCTTGGGGCCTTTGATTTCGGCCAGATAATTGACGCTCCCTTTTGCTCCTTTCCAGGGGAGGAAAAGATCGAGGTTCCGGAAAGTCCCTTTTATTTTGGCTGAAAGAGATTCTTCTTTAAAGTGAAAATTGAGGGAGGCATTGACTTCGTTATCCCCTGGAAAGAAGTTCCCCTTTAATTCTAAATAAAGCTGCTCTGGAGAGTAGCCTGCTCTTGCTTCGCCTCTGATATCTGTCTTTTTGAGGGGGGACAATTCAAAGTCTTTAATCTCAAACTGGCCTGATGCCAAATCTTGACCAAATATGCCTCTTCCCTTTAATTTAAACGAAAGACTGCCTTTAAGGCCAGAATAAAAGGAAGAAAGCCCAATCTCCTCTCCCAGAATATCGATATCAAACTGTTGGGTTGAAAACTGCGTAAAGAGGTTTCCCTTTATCCTCGCTTGATATAAATCAAATTGAAGATTAGAGAGAGAGAGGCCATCCTGATTCCAGGAGATTTCTCCGCTCACGTCTTTAAGTTTCTGGTTTTCAAATATTATCAAGGAACTTGAGAAATTTCCTTTAAGTTGAATTCCATCCTTTCCTTGTTTAATATCAAAATTTCCTGAAGCCTCTCCCTCTAAGGAAAAGCCAATATCCAAAGCAGGAAAAATTCTCTCAACAGTTCCTCGTTCAAGCTGGATCCCTGCCTTCAAACCTTCTTGATTAGAAAACAAATTAATTTTTCCTTTGAAAAAAGGATCATCAACATTGAATCTCCCTAAAAATTCACCATTGATGATTTTTGCCCCACCTTCGATTGAATGGGCATCAAATTTATCAAATCCCCCGGGCGAGATAACGAAGCTTGATTCAACCTGAGGATTTTGATAATCACCAAATATCCGAAGCTCTACCTGTCCTTTTCCTCTTATCTCAGGAAAATCAAATTTTTTCGCAAGGATTAAGGAAGTGAAGTGGCGAGCCTGCTTGAGGTCCCCGACTTCTCCTTGAATACGAATATCTATGCGCTGCCCCTTTTTGAGCTTTCCTTCAATATTTACGTGAGCAAAACTTGAGAAGAGAGCTTCAGAAGAAAAAGAAATCTCGTCGTTTCTATCCCTATTAAATTTAACAAAGCCGTTCAAAGGAAATCTATCTAGCTCCTTTTTAACGCTTTCATCCCTGAATTCCACATTAACTGTAAGATTCCCTTTCTCAATAGCAAAATTTCCCCAAACAGGAGAACATATCGGGTAGGGGAGGGAGACAAAATTTATTATCGGATCCAGAAAAAAACTGCGAGTTATTCCCCAAACTTTATCTTTTTTAAAATGAATTCTTACAAACTCTTGGGGCAAAGATTTTTTTCGGATGTTAAATTCAACTGTACCGCCTGATCCATCAACAAAATCGACTCTCCCTCTAATTCTCCCCATCAAAACTCCATTCAAGACAAGCCTCTCGCTTGAAAAGCCGCCGCTAAAGCCGATAATTCCTTCATTTCTGATTAATCTCCCCTTTCCTTCAGCCTTACCCTCCCACTCAAATGGGAGCTTCAAAAGCTTGGCAAGTAAAGGCGTTTGCACTTTGAGGGAAGTTTTTAGCTGAAACTCAGGATCAAACGGATCAACCAAGCTTCCTTCAGCTTTTAGGATGCCGTCTGGTCCAACAAATATTATCCTTTTTATATCTATTTCTTTTCCCTGACCCTCCAACGAAATACTCACTTTCCCTTCAATCTGCTCCCCAGCTGAGGCCAAATATATAAGATTTTCCTCTGCTTCGGCTTTGAGCAAAAATCGATCCTTCTTCTGCACAAATAAAGCATTTAGGCCTTTAGCCTGAAACCGATCTTCATTTCCCCAGAAATAAAGCTCCCCTTCTTTTATCAACCCTTTCTCTATGGCAAAAGGAAGAGAAAATCCGAATTTAGTCTTTTCCCTCTCATCCTTTTTTGCAGAACTGCTGTCTATTCTTAGGATTGGATGTTCGATAAAAACATAAAAGGATTTTTCCCTTGATAATAATGATTTATAAGAGATTTGCACAACAATTTTTTTTGCAGAAAAAAAAGGGGAGAGAGAGCTTGTTCTTACTTCCTCTAAGATGAGGGCAGGAGGAAAAAAAGACAAATGAAGGTGAGCGTAACCAAAGCTTGACTGGATTTTTTTCTTTATCTGATAGAGTAAAATATTTTTCAGGACTAATCCAGCCCCCCCGTGAAGGATTATGATAACACATAAACCGATTAGCGATTTTAGCTTTTTATTTATCCTCATATTTCTTCAACTCAAATGCGAACTATAAATATAACATTTTTCGCCAAAAATTAGAATTTCGCGAATCGAATCATCTAAAATATAACCGTAGAGGGGGGCATTGTAAGCTTATTTTTTTTAATGACAAGGAAACTCGATATCTGCTATCACGGAAAACGAAATGATTCTTTAGACCTTGAAAATTTTTAAAAACCTGAGTATAACTACTTGGTCTTCCTGAATTCTGAAAAATACTCTGTATTTATCTATCCTGAGTCTGTAATAATTCGCTTTTGTTCCCTTTAGTTTCTTTATTAATTTTCCTCGGGGAAAAGGATTTTGCTCAAGCAATCTAATATAATCCAATATTTTCTTGCACTGTTTATCATTTTTCTTATTCCACAGAATAAAGAATAGTGCCAGCCTCAACAGAATCGCCGACCTTGTGGTTTATTCTTGTAATTATCCCGGACTGAGGAGATTTGATCTCATTCTGCATTTTCATTGCTTCAAGAACCAATATAGCCTGACCCTCCAACACTTTCTCCCCTTCCTTCATTAATACCTTAACGACTCTCCCTGGCATTAATGTCTTGATATCTCTTTTTTTGGCTTTTTCTCCTTTCTTCCCTAACATTTGCCAAGCAGACTTTCTTTTTATCTGGAAAAATTTTCCGTTGATATAAACAGAATAAGACGAGGAAGAATTGGAATTGATGATTATATAGTAAATCTTACCGTCTATATTCAAAAGGACTTCATCATCACTCAAAAGCTCGACAGCCACGTGATATTTCCTCTGCCCCAAAGAGACCTGAATATCATTTTTGCCTTTTTCTTCTAAATTTATCCTAAACTCCTTATCATCAAACCAAAAAGAAAAATTCATTTTATAACCTGTTGGAGAAGTTGTCGAGCCTCCCCTGGAATCTCCAATTGCTCTCTTTTTTCTTTATCCTCTTATTAGGCGAGGTTACGCCTGTCTTCTTTTCAATATAGCTTTTTACTCCCGCTGCTATTAATGCGACAACTCTCTCTTCTGGTTCTTGCCCATCCACTTCTTTCTCCAGATTGGAAATAAAATGGGTGTTATAGTTCCCAGCCAGGAATTTCGGGTGGAGAAGAATGCGCTTGAAGAAAGGGATAGTAGTTTTTATACCGTAAATTTGGTATTCAGATAAGGCTCTCAGCATTCGATGGATGGCTTCTTCTCTTGTTCTCCCCCAGGCTACAAGCTTGGAAAGCAGGGGATCATACTCCAGAGGCACCACATATCCCTCATAAACTCCGTTGTCATCCCGAATACCCAATCCTCCGCTTGGAGTACGAAGATGTACGATCTTGCCAGGCGAAGGGGTGAAGTTGTTGTCTGGATCCTCAGCGTATATGCGGCATTCAAGGGCAAACCCTTTAGGTTGTATCTCTTCCTGCTTGATACTCAACGGCAAGCCGGCTGCTATTTCAATCTGACTCTTGACCAAATCAATGCCTGTCACCATTTCAGTGATAGGATGTTCAACCTGAAGACGGGTATTCATTTCTAAGTAATAGAAATTTTTCTTTTTATCAACCACAAACTCCACAGTTCCCGCATTCCTATATTTCACGGCGGCGGCTACTTTTACAGCTACGCGCCCCATTTCCCGGCGTGTCTCATCATCCAAGAAAGGAGAAGGTGTCTCCTCAAGCACCTTCTGGTAGCGCCTTTGAATCGAACATTCTCTTTCCCCCAGATAGACAATATTCCCAAAATTATCTGCCAGTAATTGAATCTCGATGTGGTGAGGTTCTTCGATATATCTCTCGATATAAACAGAAGGATTATCAAAGCTTGATTTGGCTTCAGATTGAGCCAGCCGATAGGAAGAAAGAAGGTCTTTTTCCTTTCTCACAAGCCTCAACCCTTTTCCCCCGCCGCCTGCTGAAGCTTTGAGAAGAACAGGAAAGCCGATTTTTTTGGCTTGCTCCACCAAATCTTTTTCATTTTTTATAGACTCGAGAGTGCCCGGTATAATCTGCACACCGGCTTCATTCATCCGTCTCCGTGAGGCGGTCTTATTACCCATGATTTCCATGGGTTCGGAGGGAGGTCCGATAAAAACAATTCCTTCTTGTTCACATTTCTTTACAAGCTCAGAATTTTCCGCCAAAAATCCATAACCAGGATGAAGAGCTTGAACCTTACTCTTTTTTGCCACTTCTATTATTTTCTCGATATTGAGATAACTCTCGGATGGTTTTGCCTCTCCTATATAATAAGCCTCCTCAGCTAATATCACATGAAGGGCTTTCTTATCCGCTTCTGAATATACAGTCACAGGAACTATATCCATTTCCCGACATGTCCGGATAACTCTCAGTGCAATCTCGCCTCTATTGGCGATCAAAATCTTTTTAAACAATTTCCCCATCGCTATCTTATTCACCCTTCTAGCGTTTTTTGCTTGTTATCACAAAGGAATATTTCCATGCTTTTTAGGAGGATTTCTGTCTTTCTTGTTTTCAAGCATTTTTAAGGCTGCAATGAGTTTTAGTCGCGTAAATTTAGGCTCAATAACTTCATCAATGTAACCTTTCTCGCAAGCAATATAGGGATTGGCAAACTTCTCTCTAAACTCCTTGATTTTTTCCTCTCTCAACTTCGAAAAGTCTTTTGCTCTATCCAGCTCGTGTTTGTAGACAATGTTCACAGCCCCTTCTGGTCCCATGACGGCAATTTCTGCAAAGGGATAGGCATAGTTGATGTCCGCTCTAATATGCTTTGAAGCCATAACACAATAGGCCCCTCCATAAGCCTTTCGGGTGATGACAGTGATCTTGGGAACCGTGGCTTCGGAAAAGGCATAAAGAAGTTTTGCCCCATGGCGAATGATCCCCCCTTGCTCCTGGGAAACTCCAGGAAGAAAACCCGGAACATCCTCAAAAGTAATCAAAGGGATATTAAAAGCATCACAGAAACGCACGAATCGGGCGGCTTTATCTGAAGCATTGATATCCAGTGCCCCGGCAAGATGATCTGGCTGGTTGGCAACAATAGCCACAGATTTTCCTACAAGACGGGCAAAACCTATAACAATATTCTTGGCATATTGGCTTTGAACTTCAAAGAAAAAATTCTCATCCATAACTTCTCTGATTATCTCCCTTATGTCATAAGGCTGGCTGGGATCATCAGGAACCATGGAATTAAGTTCCTCATTAATCCTATCTGGGGGATCGGCTGTTTCTTTCTCGGGTGGGTCCTCCAGATTGTTATCAGGGACGAATGAGAGAAGCTCCCGAATCAAAGAAAAGGCATGTTTTTCATTCTCTGCTGCAAAATGAGCCACTCCGCTCAAAGTGTTATGTGTTTCTGCTCCTCCTAATTCTTCCATTGTGACATCTTCGTGGGTGACAGCTTTAATCACCTCTGGTCCGGTGATGAACATGTTGCTCGTTTCCTTTGTCATAATAATAAAATCAGTCATGGCCGGGGAATAGACCGCTCCCCCGGCACACGGGCCTATTATTGCTGAGATCTGGGGGATAACACCAGAGGCAAGAACATTCCTCAAGAAAATGTCAGCATATCCTGCCAAGCTCGCCACTCCTTCCTGGATCCGAGCCCCACCAGAATCGTTAAGCCCTATAATCGGGGCGCCGACTTTCATAGCTATATCCATAATCTTGACAACTTTTGCGGCATTTGCTCCGCTTAACGAACCTCCAAAAACCGTAAAATCCTGGGCGAAAATAAAAACAGTTCGTCCCTCAATCGTGCCATAACCCGTGACAACACCGTCTCCATAAATTTTCTTTTTTTCCATCCCGAAATCATGGCTCTGGTGGACAACAAGCTTATCGGTTTCCTGGAAGGAGCCTTCATCGAGAAGGAAGCTTACTCTTTCTCTTGCAGTGAACTTTTTTGCCTGATGCTGCCTTTCTATCCTTTGTTTGCCTCCTCCTAATTCAGCTAAATGGCTTTTTTGTTTTAACTCATCTAATTTTTTTTCGAAACTCATCTTTTTTATATCTCTCTTTTTTATTTCTTTTTAACCTTACTCCAATCCTTTAAAAATCTGTCCATCCCCACATCGGTCAAAGGATGCTTGATCATCTTCTCTAAGACAACAAAAGGTATTGTGGCTATATCTGCTCCCATCAGGGCTGCTTCGACAACATGAAGAGGATGCCTGATACTTGCGACGATCACTTCTGTCTCAAATCCGTAGTTGTCAAATATCGCCAATATTTGATCAACCAAATCCATTCCTTCGTGAGAGATATCATCGAGCCGTCCAACAAAAGGGCTGACATATCTTGTTCCTGCCTTAGCTGCCAGAAAGGCCTGGTTTGGAGAAAATATTAAAGTTGTGTTAACCTGGATGCCTTCCTGAGACAGGACTTTAGTCGCTTTAAGACCTTCTAAACAAATCGGTATTTTCACAACCACATTTTCGGCTAATTTGGCATGTCTTTTTGCTTCTTTGACGATATCTTCGGATTGTGTCGAGACACATTCCACACTCACAGGGCCGTTGACAATCTTACAAATTTCCCTGACTAAATCTTCAAATTTTAAATTTTCTTTTGACATGAGAGTGGGGTTAGTGGTGACACCATCTAATATTCCCCAACTCGCAGCCTCTCTTATCTGGTCTAAATTTGCCGTATCCAGGAAAATTTTCATATAAACCTCCAAAGATTAAAAATAAGGCTGGCAATGTTGAATAGCCTGCTCGTCCTTTCACTCGCCTTATCATACCGTATAAAAGAAAAAGTTTAAAGCGAGTAAAGGAACACAACGTTTTCTATTTTTTGATTCTGGAATTGTCTTCAGCTACCTTGCCATCACTTACTTGATATTGTTAGATGCGCAACTTCCCTCTCGGCATATATCTTACTCATGTTCCAGTCTAGCCTGTCTATCCAATTTAGTTAGCTCAGCCAGTCTAGCTTTTTATTTTCATCACAGTATTAGAAAGAGTTCCTATTCCTTCTATCTGGATATCTACTCTATCTCCAGGCATCAGAGGCCCTACTCCCGCAGGAGTCCCTGTGGTAATGATATCTCCTGGATTCAATGTCATAACGTTGGAAATGAATCTTATCAAAAAAGGAACAGGAAAAATCAAATTTCTAGTGCTGCCTGATTGCCTTAACTTTCCGTTAACAAAGGTCTTGAGCCTCAGCCCTGAAGGGTCTACATCGGTTGCGATACATGGACCAACAGCTGCAAATGTATCAAACGATTTGGATCGAGTGAATTGTCCGTCTTTCTCCTGGAGGTCTCGAGCTGTAACATCATTAAAACAAGTATAGCCCAAAATATAACCTTCAACACTGTCGTTTTTTTGGAGGAGTCGAGCTTTTTTCCTGATGACGAAAGCCATCTCTCCTTCATAATCGACCCTCTTTGCCATTTTAGGATAAACAATAATATCATTGGGACCCACAACTGCTGAAGGAGGCTTGAGGAAAATCAAAGGCTCTTCAGGCAATCTCCTTCCCATCTCCACCGCATGATTCCTATAATTTGCCCCGACAGCAACAATCTTAGAAGGTTTTACGGGCGGAAGAAGTATCACATCGCTTATAGGAATTTTTTCTTTTTTGATTTTAAAACTTCTGAAAACAGAACCTTCAACTGGAAAAAGGCTCTCTTCCTTTAAAACTCCATAGACCATTTTGTTTTTGTGTTTAAAGCGATAGATTTTCATGAAAAAGTATCCTTTATTATCTCAGACGCTGCTTCTGATTTCTTGCTTTCATTCCCATGTTTATCTAAGGCGGTAATAGAATAATAATATCTTTTATTCTTTTCAACTTTTGTGTCGGTGTAGGTGTTTTCTCGAACAGGCTCGGTAGTTAATAAAAGATATTCCTCCTCTCCCTCCTCTTTCCGCCATACCCTGTATCCAGCCAAATCTTCTTCCTGATTATCATCCCAGCTTAAAGCAATATAATTCTTTCCAGTCATCGAAACCAATCCAAAAGGTGCTTCAGGAGCAAACTTGTCTTTAGCCAAAACCTCTAGAGTCTCAGAGTTTTCGCTTTGTAAAAAAGGAGGAGAGTCTGTGGCTGAGGCCCTGACGAAATATTTATACGCTTTATCAAAGACAAAATCCTCATCCTCATATTTATTTTCTTTGATTAGCTCAGGATTGATGCGGTGCGGTTGCGTCTCCCTATCCGCTCGGAAGATAAAGTAGCCTTCGACATTAGGAGGTGAAGATTGATCCATGTTTTTCTCAGGAGGATCCCACAAAATTTGAATTCGATCTTTATAGATAGTAAAATGAAGACCTTTGGGAGGAAGAGGAAGAATTTTAGGTTCTACAGATACCAAGTCTGAAAACTCTGACTTATTTCTTTTTCTATCTTTTACTCTTAAGCCAAAGATAAACTTTTTCGTAACAAACTCTTTTCCGCTCAATGGAAAGACATAGCTAAGGTCTTGAGATATCTCGCCCTGCTCTATTAGATATTCAGAAAATTTTTCCTTTTTTATTGAAGCAAGAAGGATAGCCTTTTTTTCAAATTCTTCCACAGGAAGCTCCTCTTCTTCAGCAGATTCTTCTTTTTCGGCTGATTCCTTTTTCTCTTCAACAAGCCAGATTTCAATTTCATCGATTTCTCTCATAGGATTACCATCAATATAAGTTGTAGGATTGGTCCACTCGAGGATTATCTTATCTGCTCGCTGGATGGCTTCAAAACCTTTAACACTCTTAGGAATTCGAATGATGGGGGGATAGATAGCACCTTTTTTACCGCAAGAAGAACTTAAAAGGAAAAGAGAAGAAATTATGAATAAGGGAAAAATTTTCTTCATTAAAGAATGAAGCGTCTCAGATCCTCGTCTTCTATTATATCCTTGATCTGTTCTTCAACATAATTTCTGTCGATGGGGATATTTTTCTTTTTTATGTTTGGTGCTTCAAAAGATATGTCTTCTATGACTTTTTCCATAACCGTATAAAGCCTGCGGGCTCCAATATTTTCTGAGATCTCGTTGACTTTTTCTGCAATCGCGGCAATTTCATCGACAGCGTCCTCTGTATAATCGACATGAACACCCTCTGTCTCTAAAAGAGCTTTGTACTGTTTGATCAAAGCATTTTCTGGTTCAGTCAATATTCTGATGAAATCTTTCTTATCCAGAGATGTAAGCTCTACCCTGATCGGGAACCTCCCCTGGAGTTCAGGTATAAGATCAGAAGGCTTAGAAACGTGAAATGCCCCAGCTCCAATGAAAAGAATATGATCCGTGCGCACCAATCCATAACGAGTATTAACTGTGGTGCCTTCAATTATAGGCAACAGATCTCTCTGAACTCCCTCGCGGCTTACTTCAGGGCCTCGACCTGATTCACGTCCAGCGATTTTGTCAACCTCATCCAAAAAGATGATTCCGGAGTGTTCTACCCTCTCCACGGCCAAACGGGCTACCTGATCCATGTCAATCAATCTCTTTTTGCTCGTCCTCCAATAAATATTCCTGGGCTTCTTTTAATTTTACCTTTCGCCTTTTGGACTTCCCTCCTAGAAAGCCAGGAATGATTTCTTGAATGTGAATCCCAATTTCTTCAACGCCAGCATTTGAAAAAATCTCAAAGGGTGAAGACATCTTCTCTCTCACTTCAATTTCTATCATCCTCTCATCCAGAAGCCCCTGGCGAAGCTGCTTTCTCAATTTTTCCCTTGTCTCTCGAAACTTTTGATGCTCATTCTGGTCATTAGTGTCTGCTCTTCTTCTAAGTGGAGGCAGGAGAATATCCAATATCTTTTCTTCAACATTTCTCTCGGCTTTCTCTCCGATCTCATTAGTTTTTTCTGACTTTACCAAATCAACCGAAATCCGGACCAAATCTCTTATCATGGACTCTACATCCCTACCAACATAGCCTACTTCAGTAAACTTGCTCGCTTCTATTTTCAAAAAGGGCGAGTAAGTTAACCTGGCCAGTCGGCGAGAAATTTCTGTTTTTCCTACCCCAGTAGGGCCGATCATTAAAATATTTTTAGGGGCGATTTCATCGGCAAGTTCTGGAGGAAGTTTGCACCTTCGATACCTGTTGCGCAATGCAATGGCCACAGCTCTTTTGGCATCTTTTTGGCCGACAATGTATTTATCTAATTCAGCGACTATCTCTTGAGGAGTAAGCTCTACCTCTTTTGTTACTTTAGAGAATTTTTCTAAATTCTGAGGAAGGACAATGGCCATTTAAAGTTCCTCGACTATGATTTGATTATTGGTATAAACACAGATGTCAGAGCATATTTTCATTGCTTCCAAAGCAACCTCTTTTGCAGATAAGTCTGTATGATTGATTAAAGCGCGAGCAGCAGCCAGGGCAAAAGGCCCTCCTGAACCGATGGCAATGATTCCATCATCAGGTTCAACCACATCACCTGTTCCGGATATCAGAAAAGAATTGTCCTTGTTGGCAACAATTAAAAGAGCTTCCAATCTGCGGAGCGCCCTATCCAGCCGCCAGTCTTTTGCCAATTCAATGGCGGCCCTCGAGAGATTCCCTCTGTATTCCTCCAATTTTTTCTCAAACCTCGAAAAAAGGGCGAATGCATCAGAAGTTGCTCCGGCAAATCCTGCCAATACTTCTCCTTTGAAAAGCGATCTTATTTTATTGGCCTTCTGTTTGAAGACAGTCTGGCCGATAGTCACCTGTCCGTCTCCAGCCATGGCGATCTTTTCTTTATGGCGAATGCAAATAATGGTTGTTGCCTGAATCATTGTATCATCTCTTTTTTTTAATAATAATTGATACATAAAAATAAAGCAATACCAATAGGGCTGAAGTTCCCCCATTTTTTTCTCACACAGCTCGGGTCTATGGGGACGAGCCGCTCTAGAAAGGAAAGAAAAGACTGTTATAGAACGTTGGTGAATGTCCCCTAAATAAAAAAATCCCGGCAACGACCTACTCTCCCACTCCGTGTCCAGAGCAATACCATCGGCACTAAAGAGCTTAACTTCCGTATTCGGAATGGGAACGGGTGTTTCCTCTTTGTTATGGTTG
>JABUBK010000074.1_pt1 | contig 18395 bp, 25 predicted proteins | sample 7332671 | NCBI WGS metagenome assembly JABUBK01 (sample SAMN07256342, study PRJNA390944) | subsurface metagenome | isolation source: Methane hydrate marine sediment | place: Pacific Ocean: Eastern North Pacific, ODP site 1244 | collected 2002
CATTGTTGACGAAATCAAGCTGTGGGGAACGGACGGGAACCTAGAGGTTGCGCGATTGATTAAGTCCCGGTACAAGAGGGGGCTGATGGTGTCCAGGTGTAATCTCGAAAACAAAGGGGAGGATCAGATAGAGTATTTTGATGTGTTTGCTCCCTTGGTGCTTTGCACTACCGAGTCGATACCGGACATAATCGAGTCTAGGTGCATAACTTTCCTTATGCAAAAAAACATAAGTCCGCTAGTCGAAGAAGATATTGATGAGGAAAAAGGCCAAAAACTCAGGAATAAATTGACAATCTTCCGGGCTACTTTTCTACACAAAGAACTGCCAGAGAGCGAGCCTGTAGCCAGGCGGAGGCTGAATGAAATTCTCACTCCTTTGTACCAGATTTTATTGCTTGTGGACCCCGAGCGAAAAGAGGAGTTTAAGAAAATTGTGAAGCGACTGACAAAGGCTAGGGAAGAAGAGGAGGGAATGACGCTGGAAGCTGAGATAATAAAAGAGATATTAAATTATGAAGAAGAGACGACATCAAAACAATTTCTTACTGTAGAAATAGTAAGACGACTAAATGAAGACCGCTTTGAAAAAGACAAGTTAAGCAACATGCTTGTTAGTTTACGCATAAAAAGAATGGGCTTCAGGAAAATACGCTTGCAAAATGGAAAAATGGGTTTTGACATTGACCCTGAACTTTTGGAAAGACTAAAATTAAGTTTTAGAATTACTCAAGAACTCGGGGGGGGGTATCTCATAAAAATTATGAAGACTAGCGTTTTTTCTGAGTGGTTGTCTGGTTGTGGGTTATAGCAATCTCTATGAAGACTATGAAGACTATGAAGACTAAAAAGGGGAAAGGTAGGTGTATTTTTTTTCGGCAAAAAAGGACAAAAACGCTATAATATGGGTAGTTATTAGTATCATCAGCAACTTTCCTATATATATTACAGTGTTTTTAGTCTTCAACACCTACCCCCCCCCTAGTCTTCATAGTCTTCATAGTCTTCAAAACCCTGTCTGGATGCAACATTCAGCGACCCCTTTTTTGAAGACTAAAAATACGGTTTTTATTTTTTAAGATTTGTTGTGAAAAGATGTTTTATGTAGGTGTTTGAAGGTGCGTAAAACCGAGTTAAAGCACCATGTTAATTTTTTCAAGTTGCCGAAATAGGTGGAAACATCAGTCTTTTACATTCCACATTTTGAAAATATCCGGTATATATTGTATTTTACAATATTAGCAACACTTGACATATAGAATCTATCGTATATACTTGTGATGATTGAAGAAAAAATAGTGGTGAGTACAGCTGCTGGCAAGAACACCTTGAGGCGGTTGTAGTTGTATCTGGTATAAGTACAGACTGAGATCCCGATTTGTCTGTCGAGTCTAGGTATAATTACAGCCGCTTTTTTTATTGCAATATAGGGAGGTGTCTAATAAATGTTACAAAAATTGTCCGTTGAAAAGATAGAAGCGATTGAGCAGTTGTCTCGCGAAGGGCTAGGAGTTGTTGAGATCGCCCACCAGGTGGGATGCAGTCCAGGCGCAGTGTCAAAGTACCGACTTTCGCCTTCAGGCTTGGATAGGCCAACTATCCGGTTTGGGAAAAACTACCGTTGTCCACGCTGTGCACATCAGACCTTTCTCCTTCCTAACGGGAAAAGGATATATTTGGTTTGCCTAGACTGTGGTTGGGCTGGATTCGTAGGGAAATATACGCTTCCCGAAAAAATTGAAGATATCCAAGAAGAATTTACCTAGATAGGAGGTAAGAAAAAATGGTAATTGAAAGAGAAGTATTAGAGCAGCCACCAGGAATAACCAATGAGCAGTTAGTTAGTGCGGTGAAAAAGGTTATAGTAGGGTTAAAGCAAGATGATGAAGAAAAAGGCGAGTCGAAACAGATTAAGGATTATATGGAGGACCAGAAAAGGAAGGAGATAGAAAGAAGCGATCCAAACTCGGATAAGTCTCTCGTAACCAAAGAGATGCTGAATACCATACTGAGCAACCTAAAGAAGTCCAAAGAAGGAGAGACGTTGCCTGTAATGACCGTAGAGCTAAGAGCTGCAATGAGTCAGCTAGAGAAAATAAGGAGACGTGAGATATTTGCCAAGCGTGTGCAAGACATGGGGGCCTCGGTGGTGGATGCTTACAATATGGTAGATTATTCGCCACAAGATAAGGCGGTAATGAGGCAGCGAATCATAAACTCAATGACTGATGAAGAATTGGAGGAGGCTGTCGAGAAATGTACGGGTGATGAGTGCAAGCCTTTGAGAGCAAATCTTCTCAAGCGGGGCTATCGGATCGAAAGAAGAGATGAGAAGAGTAATAAATGGGAGCCTCTGCCTGCTACTGAAGTGGAACAAGAGAAGAAGAAAGTGGAGACCCACTTCTGAGGAGGATTAGACAATGATCTATGTGAGTTTAGTTTGCCTGATCTCAGCCCTAGTCTTTGTGTTGAGGTGGGAGCTCGCTAGAGAGAAAAAGGAGAAATAGCAATGACAGAATGGAACAGGGAATCAAGGAGAAGCTACACACCAAAGGAATCAGAGCAAGCGGCAAAAAAGTTAGAGGAAACGCCTCCTGAGACAATGGATTTTCTGAAAGGTGACGAGGCACCGGCTGAGATAGGCTCCGCGATGCCGCAGCCCCCTGGGTATCCTCTCCCGGCAAGAAAGTACGGACTTCCTTCCTGGCAAACGCAGGTCCAGAATATGGTTGAGGATGCCATGTTGACCGTAACTGGCCCGATTGGCACCGAACAAGACTTTGAAAATGTCCGGAACAGATTAAAATATCTGCTGGCCTATCAGCCGAACCTGGCAGGAGATATGCTGACTCGCTGCGATACCGCGATCCAGTTGCTAAAAGAGCGAGTAAAGGAGTACGAGTATAGCAACATCAATCAATTTATAAAAAAAATTGCTGGTTTTGTGAGTAGCCCGATACGTACTCAGGAGCAGCTAGCCGAAGCGGGGGGTTATCTCTCGGATCTTACAAACAGGCGAATCAAGCTAGCGGGTGAGTATGCCCGGGCAGGAGACTTATATATCGCTCGTCTTACTGAGCGAATCAGGGACTACCGAGAAAGAAAAACCTGAAGAGGCCGGGGCGAGGCGATAAATTCGCCCAAAATGGCCAAAATAAAAATATTATTAGGAGGTAAGGATCATGTTTGAAACTCAACTGAAGGAATTACTGAACCTGGCTGCCATCGCCTCAACAACTGTTGCTAGCTGTGAGGAATACATCAGGCAGTTGCAGTCAATGAAGGGGATGATCGAGAGGACAGGAGGCATCGGACTCCTACGGATTACGCAGGTCAATCAGATTGACAAGCTGATAGGGAAATTGGAGAGGCGCAAAAGGACCTTGGAGACAGAGCAGGAATTTAGAAAAAGGGATCAGGTGAAGGAAGAAGTGGCAAGGAAAAATGACCGCTATAAAGTCAAGCCATTGGTCCAGGAAGTGACCGCCCGCAAGTCATATCGAAAATGATAAACTATACCGAGATAGCGAACTACGAGGAGCAGATTCTTCCTAGACGAATTTATCGCTATCAAATCGGCCTTCAGATACCTCTAGCAAACATTGAAAACCTAGAGAAAATGCTAGAATATTTTGGTCAACGACTAAGGCAAAAGTTAGACCTTCAGTCGCTCCGGGTAGAGAAAGTTATTGTATCTGAGGCCGAGCAAAGCGAGCTTTTGATATATTTCTCACTAAACCAAAGCGAAGCGAGGTCCATCTGGACCGCCTGGGGAATAATTGACCAGGAGCTTGCACCTATAGGCAAGGCAAAGCTACTAAGTGCGTATGTCCAGGCTCCTCAGTTGCCGGTAGAATTAGGCCAGCCAGAGGCTAATCTGGTGGAGCTGGTCAAGACATTTCTTGATCAGTGGGGGACCCTGATTGAACTCGTTCTGCTGATTGTAATAATTGCCATTCTTTTATCGGAAAAAAAAGAGTAGTTGTCCAATGACAGAGCGAGGATGAGCGTCTTGCTATCGTCTCGCTAAGACTATTGCCAGGCGGGTGCATAATGCACACCTGTTTGGCGTCCAAGGATATAGGTATGCCTGCTCCTGCCTTTCTTTTTTGCTTTCGTTCGGGTAGGAGCAGGAGGCAATAATTGAGAGGAGAAAATGAACAAAGAAAAAATTGATTACGAGCAGCTTATTTCGGATTTCCTTGCTAGTCCGGTACTGACTGAGAATCTTGAACAGTTGGCAAAAGAGAGAATTGAAATCCAGTATCATACCGAGATTTTATCGGCAAACTGGCATAGATTCAGAGACCGGTATGCTCATCTTTTTCTAGGGCTACTGAAAAGAAAATCCTACGTCAGTTTATGCACGAGCAAAAAATTATTTTCAGAGAGATCTTCTGTTAGTGATAGTGTTGACATATTTCTGAACCTAGTCTGTGATCCCCTGCTCTCAGAGAAAAAACAGGGTAGGGCTTTCCGGGAGCTCCTGAAGAAAGTCCTTATGAAAATTTGGCACATTATCGAGGTGGATGCCTATTTTGTCAAATCCATTACTTTTCTGGACGTGGATGGCCTCACTATTTATTTATCAAAGGCGAAAATAGGGGCTTATGCCCTGGTTTTTCCTCCCTCTATCCTCAAAAAAAAGGAAGAAGAAGCCACGAGAACGATTTGCCATGAGATCAGCCATACTCTGCAACCAGAAGAAATGAAAATCCCAGAGCAGAAATTTGCCTGCGACCTGGCCGAGCAGTTAGTGAAAGAAATTGATATGAGGGAGGCGAAAAATGCCTAGCGTTACCCAGGAGAACATCAGGAACATTACGATTCAGCATGGAGAACTTGAGAAATTGCTGGAATATGTCGCACAGAATGGACTAAATGACATACTACAATATCAGATTGCCGAAACTTTGGAAGAGCTAGAGAATGAGGAGTCAGAGATTGCCCTATTCGCGAGAGTGGCTGCCAGGTTAGAAAGCATCGGTTGGCAGCCTACCCAGGTTAGAAAAGCTATCGAGATACTGGCCAAAGTGACCAGAAAGCAACACAAGAAACTGCGAACAGTGACAGTAGGCTACAATCCACCTTTTCTGAGCGGTTTACAGACAGTCAGCCGAGTCCTTGAAATGGGGACCGGGAAGCTCTTGCAAGCGTGGGTATTCACGAATGGACAGGCTGATGCTAGTATAACTCTCTACGATTCACCTGACATAACCGATACACCAAATTCCTCATTCCTGCTCAGGATATTATGCTCGGGAGCGGATTTAGTGAACTCGGATAGCTTCAAAGAAGAATTAGGCTTCACTGCCTTGACCGCGATTTTGACAGGTCAAGGAGCGTCATACAGCGTTCTATATCGAACCCTCGAAAGAGGCACGGGAGAGCAAAAATAAAGGAGGTTAACAGATAATGAAAAAAAAGTATCTTATAAAAATCGCTTATCGCAATGGAGCAACCGCACAGAGTGATAAAAGTTACCAGTGCAAAATCAGTGTTGGCCGACCGGGTTTTATGGACTACGGCTTTATTTCTATGCCGATACAATCGTGGGAACAGCGTGAGGGAAATAGTCCAGTCTTGGAAGTCCAGGAGCTAAAAGACAATGAAGGGAATTTGGCTTTTTTGAACATACGCATTTTGAAGTGGGAAGGCAGTATCCCGGGAGCAATTCTTGTCAATGACCATGTGATTTGGCCATTAGAAGAACTGCGGTCGGGTCGGATCCAAAATTCGGTTGGCATGACCAGAAAAGTACCGGCAAAGCTTTTTCAGCCAGTAGAGCCTCAATCTGTTCATACACTCTAGGAGTTGGAAGCTTCCCCTAATCCTAGCCTTCTTTTTTCTGACCCGGCCCGTTGTTGGAGTACTAAAGCCACTCCACTCTTGATCGGGCCGGTGCAATCCTTTGGAGTTGATTTTATGAAAACAAAAACAAAGACAACCGAACAAAAAGAGATAGGCAGGATCGCCTTATCGGATGAGCAGGACTTGGTTGCTTCTATCATTGACAAAGAGAAGCTGGATCTCAGGGTCTATATGAGCAGTGACAGTTATCGAGGACCAACTAAGCGAGGCGTTAGGTTTTATATGTTCGATGAGAACTGGCCTGCCTTTAAGAGATTGATTGACAAGATAGACAAGGAATATCAGCAATTATAACGCTTTTTCTTCTTCTTGTCCTGGCCGGTCCACGACTCCGACCAGGATTCTTGTTCTTGCAACGTACCGGGAGGTTCTCAACTTAGAAACTCCTCTTGTTGATAATTTGACCCTCCCGGTCCGAAATTGCCTTTATTTAAGCCTATCCTAGCCCTTGTAAGAAAGCATTTTGCGTAATGATACGCTACGAGGTAGAAGTCAAGCTAATTTGCCTTTTCAAACCAGCACCAGTTAAGCAATAGAGAGATTTTAAGGAGGTGAGTTGATTGGACATGGAATATCACGCCTGCCCTTTTGTGCCTGGGTGAGATCTGTTAAATATGGCAATCGAGAAGTCAGATTCGACAAGGTGGATCCCTCCCGGGTAAAATGTTGGCAGTTGAGGTCATTAACTAGCGAAGGAAGAGGAAAAGGACATATTGAAATAGTCGATTCAAAGCTACTGGGTGAGCTAGAAGCAGAGCAAAAAGAGCAAATTAAAAATCAATGCCACAGAATTTTAGCAGAATTGGAAAAATAGCGTTTTCTTTCCTTTTTTGCCTTATCCTCTATAGAGGTAAAGCCTATAATATTAAATAGATAATTTAATTTTAGGGTAATATTCTAAGAGGTGAGAAAAGACTCAAACAAAAGATCGTGTCAATGTGGGAATAAAAGTACCCAACTTTCATCGGTTAAAAAGTATCCGCCTGGACGAAAAGTCTGTCTTGAATTAAAAAACAGTCGCTTTATTCTTCCGTTGACTCTAGCTTAACAAGTGATACAGTTAATGGGGGCAGGTCATGTCATCGAGAGGTAATTCCAAACCTAGAGAACAAAAGACCAATAGAAATTAGCTAGAGTTTTAGGAATTAATGATGTGAATCGAAAATTTAGGGGTTGACAAAAAATTCAACCCTGCTATAATATACATAATCAAGGCAATAGGTAAGAATACTGTGGGAGGCAATAGTGCTGTTTGGCAATCTTCTAAGGCATTTGAGGAGAAAAGAAGGCATCGGGATTAAGAAATTAGGACCGAGGTTAAATGTCAATTATACCTACCTCAGTAAGTTAGAAAACAATAAAGCAATCCCGTCTAAGGATGTTATTGAAAGAGTTGCTCATTATTTTAGGTATGACCTGGATGAATTGTTAATTTCTGCTGATAAGATGCCTGATGATATAAGGCGAATCCTAAGAGATAATCCACGAGAGACTGCTGAATTCTTGAGGAGAAGGTTTGGTGACTCCAGCAAATAACCAAATCCGTGAAACTTTCATCAAATGGATCGAGAGTCAATCTCTAATTGAGAAGAGATATTCAAACATTAAAAGACTTACAGAAAATGCCGGGGAAGGGTATTTTTCGCTTATGTTTACTGCTTTTGATAATGCTACAAACCAAAAAGTTGCCTTAAAGTTCTTTGATCCACAACGGGGAGATAATCAGTACCGTCTTGACTGTTTTGGAAGAGAAACGAAAATGCTTCAAATGTTTAAAGGGCGATCCAATATTCTTCAAATTATGGACGGGAAGAGCAGCTTAATATTTAAGGCAACAACAGCTGAAGGTCTACCTTTCCAACTTCCTCTCCAATTTTTCGCTACTGAATTAGCACGAAGCGATCTAACAGACTATATCAATTCGCCAACAACCAGTGCTAAACAAAATTTTTTGTTCTTTGGGGAAATGTGCAAAGCTGTCCGGAGAATTCACAGGAGAAGAGTATGTCATAGAGATTTGAAACCGAGTAATTTTCTCATATTTCCACAAAAAGATCCACGAAACAAACTAAGATTAAGCGATTTTGGGACATCTAGGTCATTTGATAGAAATGCAGAACCACTTCTGCAGAGATATGAAGGACCGGCCGGAGATATCACATATACATCTCCCGAGCTTTTGTTTGGACTTCATTCTGAAGAACAGTGTTCATTCTCCAATGATTTATACTCTCTAGGGGCGATACTATTTGAAATATTTGCAAAGATGAATCTAAATCTCATTCTCTTTAATGACATTAGGGAAATTCGGATCCTAATTGAGCTTTCTTATAGTATGCGAGAACGTGATAGAAGAACAACATTCCATGATAGCATAAAAGGAATAGCAAGGAGAAACCCACTACCGGATATTTTTGCATTCAATGGAGAAGTTCCGAATTGCATTAAGAATCGACTCAATGCCTTTTATAAGTCCTTAGCAAATTTGGACTATAGAAGAAGACTTGGAGATTTCACAACGGTATTTAGACAACTCAATATTTGTTCAATTATTCTACGCGAAGAAGAAAAATATAAAAGATGGAAACAAATGAAGAAGAGATTTAAAAAGCAAACCAATAAAACGTTGGAGCAAAATAATGATTGATAAAATTTTAGAAAAAAAAGAATTTGAGATGCTTATGTTAGAATCGGAGAATGAGACAGCTTTGAATTTTGAAGCCGGGAATCCATTTATTTCAGATACAAGGGTAAAACTCAAAGAGAAGGAAAGAAGGCAAATAGAATTTCCACACCATGTGCAACCATCGTCCAGTCCTAAAGGCCTGGATCAACAATTCCCCGATGTGGTGACGACACTTTCAAATCAACTCTCAAAACTTCCTAATAATCCATATGTGCTTAACAATTTAGGTTTGGCATTCTTAACGCAGAGAAAATGGGAAGAAGCTACAAAGCAGTTCAAAGAAGCTATTGAGATAAAGAGGGATTTCTATTCAGCAAAAATGAACCTTGCTCGAGCTCTTATCAGTCTCAAGAGATACGAGGATGCTCTAAATATATACAAAGGACTGAAAAAAAAACACATTAACGATACGAAAATTCTCATGAATATAGCCCACATCTATTTTGTACAACAAAAACTGGATAAATCAGAAGATTTGCTTAACAAAATTATAAGTATGGATAAGGAGAATGCAGTTGCTTATAATAATAGAGCAGTGATTCAGATAATAAAAGAAAACTTTAACAAAGCTATTGGGGACCTCCGAAAAGCAATATACATTAATACCTACTTTGCAATTGCAGAGAATAATTTGGGAATTTGTTATGTCGCTAAAGGGGTACAAAAGAATGCTGTTAGGCATTTCCTAACAGCACTTTCGATTGACCCTAATTTGGCAGATGCTGCTCAGAATTTAGGGTTGTCTTATAGTAAGGCAGGGGAATACCGAAAGGTTATCACTCTACTTGGAAAATACCTAGAGAGAAACGAGTTTGACATTTCGGCCAGAGAATTGTTAGCTAAATCATATCTCATGATAAGAGATTATTATAGTTCTCATAAGCAATTGAGCCTTGCTTTTAAGCTTGCAAAAGAAAAATATACAAATGATCCAAATTACAATTTTTTCCACTTTTATAATAACTTTGGAGTCACATATCACAAGAAAGGAGATTCTATCAAGGCAAGAAAATTCTATTTGAAGGCTAAAAAAGAAGCTACTTCGCCTTCGGAGATTTTATACCGAAACATCGTCCACCTGTATTTTGATATAGGTAGGGAGGATCTTGTTGAAACAGAAATTAAGGAAGCTCTTGAGCTTTTTCCAGATAATACTAATCTTCTCTTGCTTTCCGCGCAGTACTGTTTCGATTCAGACAAAAGAGAGGACGCAATAAGTACTTTAAACAGAATCATTGAGAAGAATCCTAAGCTTCCCAGTGCTTATGCTTTCTTAAGCTTTATGTACTCCGAAGTGCTTTTGAATTATGAGTTAGCGATTGAAACCCTTAATAAAGGATTAGAATACAATAAAGGGAATCGGTTTCTGTCAAATAATTTGGCTTATAACTATCTCATGAAAGATGATACCGCAAAAGCGAGAACTATCTTGGACGCAGTTGAGGATATTGAAGGGAACGTATTTCTTACTGCAACAAGGGGATTACTCCTTCTGAAAGAGGGCGACGTTAAAGAAGGAACTACTCTATACAACAGAGCAGCTGCTCTTGCGCGAGATAATTCCATATTGCATGACCAGGTTGAACAAAAGAAAAATTTAGAACTGGCTCGGTTTTACTATAGTAAAGGTAAAAAAGAAGATGCTAATAAGTATCTCAAAAGAGTTCTAAACCCTAAATTGAGGCCCTCAGTATATTGTGAACAAGGAGAGAAGTTCACAGAACTTGTTCATCTATCTAGAGATTAAGGATCTTCCATATCTTTACTCATTAAATCCTCCTCTCGCTTATTCTTTCCAAAAAACCTCTACCCCGCAACTGACTTAACAATATTATTCCTCATTCTCGTGAGCGTGCCCTTTCTCCACAAACTCAGCGTTTATATTTACTCCATCCACAGATACAATCCCGAGCCACCTAATAATCCGATTAAATATCAACTTAATTCTTTACGATGAAGGTGATTGGAATGGCAATGGAAAGAAACAAAGCATGAATTTTCTATTATGCTCACTAGGTAAGCGTAATACTAATTTCTGAAACTGGTAATTGCACCTTATATAGACAAAAGTGTAGAAATTGATAAACTAGGTCCCGAAGATACTGATAAATAGGCAGGCCAAAAAGGTGAATTTATGCAAAAACAGCAAAGGTGCAATAAACGAGAAATTAAGTACCTGAAAAAAGAGGAGTGGGAGAAGCTACGAGACAGCATTGACAGCTTTCGAGATATAGTATTGATTGAACTTTTGTATGAGTCTGGCTGCCGGGTGGGTGAGGTTGCCAAAATGGATATCCAGGATATAGACTTTGAATCTGGCTTTATAAGGATCCCGGGAGAGAACACCAAAACAAAGATTGGCCGGGCTGTCTTTATCCCTATGGGAACTTTAAGCAAGATCAGGGCATACCTAAAACAGACGAGAAGAAGAAGGGGGCTATTATTCAGGACCAGAAAGAGGAGAATACAGCAAATAGTAGAGAAATACTCCCAGAGGAGCGGCGTTGACGCAACTTGTCATACTCTTAGGCACAGTCACGTAGTCCACGCACTAATGGACAAAATACCGATTTCTGCGGTCCAAAAACAGGTGGGCCACAAAAGGCTTTCGACTACAGCCATATATTCTGACCTGGCTCCTGAGCAGGTGAAAGAGGCGTATGAAAGACGAATATAAATAAAAAACAAAAGGAGACTACTGTGAACGAGAAACCTGAGTTGATGTTGGGGGGAAGTCACAGGTTATACCCAGTCTTTTGGAAGGCTGGTTATAGTAAAGGGCAAGAAAGGTTCATAATAGAGGCGAGACAAGAGAAGCGGCAGAAACTACCCGATACCAGAGTTCAATTTGTTCTTATGAAAGACCACTTCAAAGGACTAGTGGAGCATCTATCAAAAAAATTGAGGTTGTATGAAGAGAGAGAGGGAAAAATTAAGCCACGTATATATAAAAGCGATGAAATCTCTTCGGTAATGGGAGTATGGAAGCCAGATGAAATTTACTGGAGCGATAAAGATAGATAAGGGCATATAAAAAAGGAGCGGTTTTTATACGGGAGATATATTCTGACCTTGCGCCTGAGCAGATGAAAGAGGGTCAAAGCCCCTCATAAGAGGAAACCTTGACTTAAAATGTAGATAAGATAAAGTTGCAAAGGACATCTTGTTTAGATAGTAAATAGATAAACGGAGGAGGATATGCATAATGGACCGGACGGATAGAATGGAGTTAATTGAAAAAATCCAGAAACAGAGAAACTCCAAGCTCGTAGTATATATTGCCGGTGATAGACAAGGTATGGAAACTAGAATTGCAACAGATTTCTTCCCAATGTTTCATAGACACTTGACTAAGATTGGAGCCCAAAAAAGAATAGACTTATTTTTATACAGTACTGGGGGAATAACTATAGCTGGTTATGCTCTTGTAAATTTATTTAGAGAATTTTGTGAAGAATTTAATGTAATTATTCCCTTTAAAGCTCTTAGTTGTGCTACCTTAATTGCGTTGGGTGCAAATGAAATTGTGATGACAAAAATGGGTCAATTAAGTCCTATTGATCCATCCTTTGCGCATCCCTTGGGTCCTATTGTACAAATCCCTGGGCAACCAGGAGGAAAAATTGCCCCAGTGAATGTAGAAGATGTGAATGGTTTTATTCAATTAGCACAGGAGGAAATAGGTTTGAGTGCAGAGGATTCTATGAAAAAAGTTTTTGAAGTACTGGCTTCGAAAGTCAACCCACTTGTACTAGGTGCTGTTCAAAGATCACGGAAACAAATAGTGTTTCTTGCGTCAGAACTCATGAAACACCATATTACTGATGAGAAGCGTATTAAAAAGACCGTAGACACATTAATACGACAAAGGTTCTCACATAACTACATTATAAGCAGAAGGGAGGCTAAAGAAATATTAGGGTTAAATATTATTAAACCAGACAAAAAACTTACTACCCTTATTGTTGATTTATTTAACGTTTACAATGATATAATGATGATGGATAAACCATATCACCCCGAGGTTGTTTTAGGGCAGGATACAGAGAAAGTAAGTGAATTCAATCGAGCTGTTATTGAATCGATAGATTTAACACAGGTATATAGGACAAAGAAAGAGATTAAGAGAATACAAGTCCCGCAACCGGGGATTCCACATCCTGTAATAGGTTATCAAGAAAGAGTGTTACAGCAAGAGTGGGTGGAAGATAATAATATATAGGGGGAGCTAAAAATGGAGGGGAAAAAAGTAAGTATAAAAAAGTCCACTATTTCAATGTCACAAACAGCAGGATTAACTTCAATTATGCAACTGATTGATAGCACTGCAAACGACATTTTTAATTTCAAAGACAGCACTTCCCAGACAGGAGACATTCTGGTAACCTTTTCTCCGTCTTATCAAGAACATGAACAGGGGGTTGAAGAATAAGAATTGTTAGCTCTGTATTCTAAAAGTCTTCTCATCATGCTAAAACAAAAATAGACCAGTTAACCCTTTTTTAACGTGGACCTTTTTATTTTTTTCCAGCAAGCCGTAATAAGTTTCCCACTCTTCCTATTGTAGCCAACGCCCCAATTTATAAAGGTCACTCCAACCAAACCAAGAGTTCCATCCAAACAAGAAATTAAATGTACCCATATTATTATCTTTGTTATGCCAGTCTGGTTAGGAAGTATTATACTGAAATTCGGCTAGATTTTATGTGGTTCAGTTCGACGACTTGACAATAATAAGCAATTACAGTAAAATGCAGTCAAGGAGAAAAAATAATGGTAAATACTCTGACTAGTAGCGAGGTTCGGAAAATTCTTAAAATCAGTAAGCCTACATTATATAAATTGCTAGCAAAAGGCGATTTACACGGCATTAAAGTTGGCCGAGACTGGAGAATTCCTGAAGAAAATCTAGAAGAATTCCTTGACCACAGGAAAAAATGAGAAAAATAGCGATTCTCAATTTCAAAGGGGGAACAGGCAAGACTACCACAGCAGTCAATCTCTCTGCCGCTTTAGCGTTAAAACGTCAAAACGTTTTGGTGATAGATTGTGATCCCCAGGGAAGCGTGGCTGATTGGTTCGGAATTAATCCAGAAAACACTTTTTTTGACTTGCTAACGGACAAACTGAATCCTCAGGAATGTATATACCAAGCCCGAGACAGACTAAGCATTATTCCAAGTGACAAACAGCTAGTCTTAATTGAGGTTCGACTGGCGAAAAATGAGAATATGGAGAAGGCATTCCAGAACAAACTAGACTCGATAAAAAATTATGACTTTGTTTTCCTGGATTGCCCCCCAAGTATGAGTATTCTCAACGTTAATGCTTTGGAATACGCAGACGAAATATTCATGCCGGTTAGTATGGATTATTTGTCATTAAGGGGCGTTAAGCAAGTTGTTCAGTCTTTACCCCAGGGAATTGAGATAACCAGAATTCTCCCCACTTTCTATGATCAGAGAACGAAAAAAAGTCAGGAGATACTGCAAGACCTTAAATCATTTTTTAAAGAGAAAGTAACCAGTCCCATTAGAGTAAATGTCAGACTCTCCGAAGCAAGCAGCTTTCATAAAACTATTTTTGAGTTTGAGCCTAATTCCAGGGGAGCCCAGGACTATACGAGATTAGCTGAGGAAATAATATAATGGATAAGAAACACACAGGCCAAAGCCTAACGGACCTTTTTAAGAAGGAGTCACAACAAAACACTAAAGAGCTAAAGCGTCAAAACACTAAAACGTCTAAACGTCAAGACGTTCACATGCCCTCTTTTAGTGAGAAGAACAAAAGGCATACTATCTGGCTATCTCCAGTACAATCAAAGAAACTCAGGCTTTATGCTGCTGAAAACGAAAAAAAAATGAGCGACGTTATTAGGGAATTTATTGATAAGAACTTATGACGTTTTAACGTTAAAACCTTTAAACGCCTTTTACTATGAAGTTTAATATAAATAAAGATAAAATCGTGAGTAATAAATTCCGAGGTTTCCGGTCTCCAACATACACAATTACACCCGATGAACTTTATGATGAATTATTATCACAGCTTAATGGATCTGAATTGAAAGTACTTCTGTATATAATTCGGAGAACCTTCGGATTCAAAAAAAAGAGCGATAATATCTCTACTAATCAAATTATGAATGGGATAAAAACTAAAGACGGGAGGCAGTTGGACACAGGAACCGGCCTTAGCAATCGGGCCGTCATTAACGCAGTTAAAACCTTGGAAGCGAAAAATATTATTATTGCGAACCGTAGGATAGATAAAGAAAAAGGAAACCTACCAACTACATATTCATTAAACATTCTCCCCCCTTATGAAAAAAGTTCACAAGGGGGTAGTGAAGAAACTTCACAAGGGCTTATGAAAAAACTTCACACACAACATACAGCATTACAAGATATAGATAATAACGTTAACGTTACTCAATATCCCAAAAAACTAGAATACCAAATAAAAGACCTTGTTAATAAAATGGAAGAAGAACTTGAAGATAATCATAGTCGGGCTTTTTATAGAAAAATTGCCGAACGGTATCCTTCGGAAATAATTTACCAGGCTCTCAGTATAACCAAAGATATGGACCACCAAAGACAAATTAAAAAAAGTAAAGCTGCCTTCTTCACTGGGTTGATACAAAAAATGGCCCAAGAGAGTGGTTTTCAAAGATTAAAGGGCAAAGATAACCAGTAATAATACTATCAAAAATCCAAACATCAGAAACACACGCCAGTTACAAAAAAAACACCTAAAAAACATACAAATAAATTATCTTTCTTGACAAAAAAGCTCAGTGTGTTAAGATATAAACCGGAGGTAGTAGAAATGAAAAAAAATAGTCGGGAAGGTCTTACTGTAAGATTGCCATTGAACATAGCAAACGAAGTCAAAAAATTAAGGGACGACCGAGAATTGCCCTCTTATGGAATCGCCCTCCAGTATTGGATTAGACAACAACTAGATCAGCAAATAGATTCTCGGTTGATCAAATTGGAGGAAATAACTGGTAGAATAGAGAAAGCAATTACCTTTTTTGAAGATAGGGTGATTCGTACTGATGAGAAAGGTATTACAACGGCAGGTTGGCTGGCGACTGTGCTAGAGACGCTTGATGGTAAGGGCGGATCAAAGGATTTCCTAGAGAGGTTTGAAAAAGTTAATGAAATGCCGATTAAGAAACTATTCCAAGAGCGACTAGAGAGACGAGCTAAGGTTGAACATTACAAAAAAATGCAGAAGAAGAAGCAACCCTTAGAACGCGAACATCTCACATAAAAAGAAGAAGGGGCAGCTTGGCACTGCCCCCAGTAAAAAGGGGCTTATCAGGATTCGTGGGTTTCTTAAATAGCTTTAATAAAACGCTATTTTGTACCCTGTCCCCTTTTATTATAAGCATTTTAGCATACGTTAATTAAAAGTCAACTGGAGGATCCAGATGTCCAAGAACAAGAAACAAGATCGGAGTGTGCCAGGGGAAAGAGGGATGTTTTATGATCAAGGAAAATGTTCTATCTGTGGGAAGTTGGTCGTTGCGAACAGTCCTACATCGTGCAACGCAGCCAAGAGTGAGTTAGGTCGGAAGCTAAAAGCACACAGGAAAGAATGTAGGAATAAGAAGTAAAGGATATCTAATGACCGAGATTTTCAAAGTAATAATCACTAGCAATTATATAACGAGACGAGCTGGAGGCGTTATGGTTTGGCAAATTCCTTTTCGCTTCTGGCTTGTCTCATTAAAGGGAATTTGCCATGGCAAGAAAACGAAGGAATAGATACAAGGAAAGAATTGAGAAAGGGAATTATACTAAAATTCCCAATGAAGTAATTGAGGCAATCTACCAGCAAGAATTAAGTGAAAATCAGAGTAAAATTCTCTGGTTTATTGTCAGAAAAACTTTTGGTTGGGAGAAAGACCAGGAAATAATAACTCTTGATGTTTTTGCAGAAAATCTCAATCTTATAAAACCTAGAATATGCGAAGCGATACTAAAACTACAACAGAGAAACATCATTACGGATAAGCGTAATAAAATCTACCAAATACAGATGGATGTTGAAAGATGGCTACCAAAAAAAAAGAATAAAAAAGCCTTAAAAGTAATAAAAATTACGGATAAGCGTAATAGCATTACGGATAAGCGTAATAAAATTTCTACTAAACACTCTCCTAAAGCAAATCCACAAGTGCCTAAAGAAACTATATTAAAAGAAAGAAAAGATCATCATCAAAATATAGGAAATATAAAACCCGATGATGATTCTCTCTTTTCTCTTCTCAAACCTAAAACCCTGACTACACTCAAAAAACAACCTTTCGGGCTAGGAGAGCCAAAGATTATTCGCTCGCTCGCAATGACGAAGAAAAAGCAGGTCAATAGCCATTTTTCTGACTGCATTGACTATATTTTAAGCAGGCCGGATATTGACAAGCCTGGACGCTATTTTATGACAATGATTAAAGAAGGTGACGAAGCCCCGCCTCCCTTATATCTCTCCAGGAGGGTTGAACTTTTTAACAATTTTACTGGGAACGAAGTTAGAGCTGAGAAAAGCACAAAATTTGAGAATATGATTGAGAAGCAAATCCTAGAGAAAGCCAAAGAAAGAATTAAGCAAATCCCTGTTATCTATAATTTCAAAAACCAGATAGAACGTGCTAAAAATCCACAAACAAAACTCCGCTACCAGGAGCGAGAAGAAGAAGAAAGGCAAAAAGCGAAGGCAAAGCTCATTTATAAGATCTGCTCGCTGATCAAACCCTCCCGGGTGAAAATGTTCAGGAAGAAACTCCTCCAGGTGGATCCTGGCAATCCGAAGTTTAAGCAAGCGATAGTCAAAGGGTATGAACTGCATACTGAACGACCCTATTCTGATACTCTTAATGAAAAAGTGGCTTGATTCATAGCACTCCCCGAGCTTTGGATTTAATTAAGGGGCAAATAAGCGATAGTTTTCTGGGAACTTGAAGAATCATATAGGTATATTTGAGAAAGTGGGAGTCTTTTAAGGTTGCTCCCACTAGGTGATAAATTTCAGGGGTAGCAAAGGGGTGAAGATTGAGCAATTCTGCTTGGTTATCCTACGAAAAAGCAATCATAATCCCTAATCGCCTGTAATGCTTTATCTGCTACTAATCTACATATTTTCAGCTTTTTGACATACTGTATTTTGGCAAGTTTCGTTATATAGGGTTGACATCTTTTTCTTTTATTGTATAATTACATGTGTCGAATAGCCTAAGACTGACCATTCGACAAAATAGATTATTTTTAAGAAAGAGGTGAAAAATGCTAACCATTTCAACCCGGGTGAGTGACGAAAAGGCAGCCATTATCAAAGACTACTGTTTTACGAAGGGCATGAGTCTAGCTCAGTTGGTGGAGAGTGCCTTAGACGCTCTCCTGGAGGGCAAGATTGACGTGAAGAAAAGGGCCCCGAGGCTGGCGATGAGGGAGAGGATTCCCTTATGCCCAGAGTGTGATTATCTACTCTATTATGCCGCGAGTAAGGAAGAAGGACCTTATGTTTTTTGTTTGAATTGTGGATTTTGGGGTAAAGTACAGGTCCCTTTAGATAAGTGGCATGAGGGAGAATTTAGACTATAAATTAGGAGGGTATAATGCAAGAAGTGCCAGGATTAGAAAATGAAAAAGTACCAGGAATAGGCAAAGATCAATTAGTTAGTGCGGTCAAACAGGTTATAGCAAGTTTGAAGCAGGACGAGCAGGAACAGGGCGAGTTGAAGGAGATTAGGAATTATATGGAGGACCAGAAAAGGAAGGAGATAGAAAGAAGCGATCCAAACTCGGATAAGTCTCTCGTAACCAAA